>ENA-ORTP01000096-ORTP01000096.1-human-gut-metagenome-genome-assembly--contig:-NODE-96-length-107146-cov-11.314321_pt1 | contig 107146 bp, 86 predicted proteins | sample MGYA00241913_ERZ509190 | MGnify/ENA primary metagenome ERZ509190 (study PRJEB26280, sample SAMEA2338839) | human gut metagenome | biome: human gut; feature: human-associated habitat; material: faeces...
TTGACTGGGGTGGTCGCCTCCAAAAGCGTAACGGAGGCTTCTAAAGGTGCCCTCAGACCGATTGGTAACCGGTCGCAGAGTGTAATGGCATAAGGGCGCTTGACTGGGAGACATACAAGTCGATCAGGTAGGAAACTAGAGCATAGTGATCCGGTGTTTCCGCATGGAAGGGACATCGCTCAAAGGATAAAAGGTACTCCGGGGATAACAGGCTGATCCCTCCCAAGAGCTCATATCGACGGAGTGGTTTGGCACCTCGATGTCGGCTCGTCACATCCTGGGGCTGGAGAAGGTCCCAAGGGTTGGGCTGTTCGCCCATTAAAGTGGCACGCGAGCTGGGTTCAGAACGTCGTGAGACAGTTCGGTCTCTATCTGTTGTGGGCGCGGGAGATTTGCGGGGATCCGACACTAGTACGAGAGGACCGTGTTGGACCGACCTCCGGTGAGCCGGTTGTACCGCCAGGTGCACGGCCGGGTAGCCGCGTCGGGGACGGATAAGTGCTGAAAGCATCTAAGCACGAAGCCAACCTCAAGATAAGATCTCCATACAGGGCCGTCGAAGACGACGACGTCGATAGGCTGCAGGTGTAAAGTCAGTGATGGCAAAGCCGAGCAGTACTAATTGCCCGAAAGCTTTCAGAACCGCCGGCTTCCCGCAAGGGGAGTCGGGCGGGGACAAAAAATACAGACTCGACAGTGAGTTTGCTTCCGATCAATGATTTTTTAAGCACAACGTCCTAGGGACGCCGCGGAGGCGGCGCAGGAGTCCCTGAGATGTATAAAGAAAAAGTAAGGCGGTCATAGCGCGGGGGTTCCACCCCTCCCCATTCCGAACAGGGAAGTTAAGCCCCGCCACGCCGATGGTACTGGTAACCCGGGAGAGTAGGTAGCCGCCCCCTTACGAAGCGCCCCTTGGAGCAATCCGAGGGGCGCTTTCTTTGTAACCATACGCGAACCTCTCTCTACAACCGCTCTTCGGCGGTAGTTGCGTGTGCCGCCGGTGTCACGGGGTAGGCAAGCCAACCCCGTGCTAACGTATGAAACCGCTCTTCGGCGGTTTTTGCGATGCACTGCGCCGTTGGCGCATGCCAATGGAGAATGGTTTTTTGTGATGCACCGCGCGTTGGCGCATACCGATGGATGGTGGTTTTATCAATGGGGATGGCAATCCGCAGATGGAGGCAACCGCCGAAGGACGGTTGTATAATCATAGCCCCAGGTTGGCTAGCCTACCTGGGGGCAGAGCCGAGAGATTTAATCTACCGCCGAAGAGCGGTTGTATAAATCACGGAAAATATTTTAGCAAGTTGAGTCAGCCGTCCCGCCATAGGTAGTGGCGTACCTCCGGCACGCGAGATGGGAAGGATGCGCAGAATCCCGGCACGCATCCGCTTCGCTCCGCGTACCGGGTTACGGAAAAATGCCGTCGCTCCGCGACGATGTATGTGGCGATGGCATTTCTACAACCGCTCTTCGGCGGTAGATGCGTGCGCATCGGTGTCACGGGGTAGGCAAGCCAACCCCGTGCTGACATATTAAACCGCTCTTCGGCGGTTTTCCTCCGCGCAACATCTCTCTACAACCGCTCTTCGGCGGTTTTCCCTCAGAGTATGCTGATTAGGCGTCGATGTGCGTATAGCGTGAGAGGCAGAAGTTGGAAATTTTTCCAGATTTGGCAAAAAAAACAGTGAACTGTTTGATATTCGGAATAAAACGAGTACCTTTGCAGACCGATTATATCCAAAATTAGCGTTTTATTGTCTCACTGCGAATGCTTTTGGCCGAGCGGAGCAGGAGGCATAACTTGTGTAATTATTTAAAAATTAGAATTTTAAAAGTGGATACTTTAAGTTACAAAACAGTCTCAGCCAATGCTGAAACAGCACAGAAAGAATGGGTTGTGATTGACGCAACAGACCAGGTATTGGGTCGTCTTTGCGCGAAGGTTGCAAAAATTCTTCGCGGCAAATACAAACCAAACTACACACCTCATGCAGATTGTGGTGACAATGTTATTATTATCAACGCAGACAAGGTTGCCTTGACAGGAAAGAAGTGGACAGACCGCGTATATCTTTCTTACACAGGTTATCCAGGTGGTCAGCGTGAGTGCACTCCAGCCATCATGAAGTTGAAGGCAGAGAACAAACACATCAAGCCGGGAATGAACCCATTGTTCATCAAGGTTATGAAGGGTATGCTTCCAAAGAACCGTCTTGGACGTCGCTTGATCGAGAATATGCATGTGTACAACGGATCTGAGCATCCACATGCAGCACAGAATCCAAAAGTTATTGACATCAACAAGCTTAAATAATATTGAGGTAATATGGAACAGATTAATGCAGTAGGCCGTCGTAAGGCCGCTATCGCACGTGTATTCGTGAAAGAGGGAACAGGTGTGATTACAGTCAACAATCGCACATTGGCAGAGTATTTCCCAAATCCTATTCTTCAATTTATCGTTAAGCAGCCGTTGGCATTGCTTGATGTAGCAGAGAAATATGATTTGAAGGTTAACTTGGTAGGCGGTGGTTACAAGGGACAGGCAGAAGCCCTTCGTCTTGCAATTGCCCGCGCATTGGTGAAAATCAACGCAGAAGACAAGAGCGCATTGCGTCAGGCAGGTTTCGTAACCCGCGACCCACGTGCCGTAGAGCGTAAGAAACCAGGTCAGCCAAAGGCCCGCAAGAGATTCCAGTTCAGCAAGCGTTAATATTTATATTGATCTGGAACAAAATACAGAGTTTAGTATCCAAACCGTCGGGACTTATGCCGCATAGCTCGGAGCGCTACCCGGGGGTTGATTAAGTAGAAAGTAAACAAAAAAGAAAAAGAAAATGTCAACACCAAGTTTTGAACAATTATTAGAGGCAGGTTGCCATTTTGGCCACTTGAAACGTAAATGGAATCCTGCCATGGCTCCTTATATCTTTATGGAGCGCAATGGTATCCACATCATTGACTTATACAAGACAGCAGCAAAGCTCGACGAAGCCGCTGCCGCTCTCAAAAATATCGCTAAATCAGGAAAGAAGGTACTCTTTGTAGCAACAAAGAAGCAGGCAAAGCAGGTTGTAGCCGACAAGGCATCAGCAGTTAACATGCCTTATGTTATCGAGCGTTGGCCAGGTGGTATGTTGACCAACTTCCCGACTATCCGCAAGGCAGTCAAGAAGATGACCAACATCGACAAGATGACAAAGGACGGCACATTCGACAACTTGTCTAAGCGTGAGCGCCTTCAGATTACTCGCCAGCGTGCGAAATTGGAGAAGACACTCGGCAGCATCGCTGACTTGAACCGTCTTCCTTCAGCATTGTTTGTTGTAGACGTGTTGAAAGAGCACATCGCAGTGGCAGAGGCTAATCGTCTTGGTATTCCTGTATTTGCAATGGTTGACACCAACTCAAATCCTAACGACGTTGATTTCGTAATCCCTGCAAACGACGATGCATCTAAGTCAATCGAGCTCGTTCTCGACACAGTATGCGCTGCTATGGCAGAGGGTCTCGAAGAGCGTAAGGCAGAGAAGGTTGACGCACCGGCAGAGGGCGAAGAGAAAGACGCAGCTCCAAAGCGTGAGCGTCGTCGCGTGCGTAAAGCCGCTCCGGTAGAGAAGGTTGAAGTTGCCGCTCCAGCCAAAGAAGCAGAAGAGGCAGCCGAATAATCTTCTTCACCTTAATAATTAAAATTTAATAACTCGAAAAAATTTATATTAGATATGGCAGTTACTATGTCAGACATCAGCAAACTCCGTAAACTTACGGGTGCTGGTATGATGGATTGCAAGAAAGCGTTGGAAGAAACCAACTGCGATATGGATGCCGCTGTAGAGATCATTCGTAAGAAAGGTCAGGCTGTGGCAGCAAAGCGTGAAGACCGCGAGGCTTCTGAGGGTTGCGTTCTTTCTGCAGCAACTGCAGATTTCTGCGCTATTGTAGCTTTGAAGTGCGAGACCGACTTCGTTGCAAAGAACGAAGGTTTCGTAGCCTTGACAAAGGCTATTCTCGACGCTGCAGTCGCTGCGAAGGCTAAATCGCTCGACGAGGTTAAGGAGCTTGAGGTTAACGGCCGCAAGGTTGCCGACCTTATCGTAGAGGAGATTGGCAAGACTGGCGAAAAGATGGAATTGGGCGCTTATGAGTGTCTTGAGGGTGCTGGCACAACATGCTACGACCACCTTGGCAACAAGCTCTCTACCATCGCTACATTCACTAAGCCTGTAGAGCGTCAGGTTGGCCGCAACGTGGCAATGCAGATTGCTTCTATGAACCCGGTTTCTGTAAGCCGCAACGATGTGCCTAAGGAAATCGTAGAGAAGGAATTTGAGATTGCACGCGATAAGGCTCGTGAGGAAGGCAAGCCAGAGGCAATGCTTGACAAGATTGCAGAAGGCCGTCTTAACAAGTTCTACAAAGAGTCTTGCTTGCTCGAGCAGGAATTCATTATGGATCCAGCTCTCACTATTGAGAAATATCTCAAGGGTGTTGACGCTGACCTGACTGTTACAGCATTCAAGCGCGTAAACTTGAACGTGGACTAATCCAGTAGGACATCAACAATAAGAAAACTCCGGAAACCTCACGGTTCCGGAGTTTTTTTGTTGCATTACGTTTTGCTTTTCTGGTTGTGCCTGAAGGCAACCGGACGGTCGTGCTCCGTCTTTCTGTGGCAATAGGCGTTTCAGTCGCGGAAATAGATGGTTTGTGAGCCGTCGAGCGTCATTGAGAGGCGGTCGTTGCTCACGCTTACGTTTGTGAATGAGTCTTTCCCGTTGCTGTGGATGGCATCGCGCAGGCTTGCCTCAAGAGTTTCCTTGCTGAGTCCCGTAGACTCAAGATGGGTGACAAGGGCTTGTCTGACCGCGTCGATGTCGGTGATGTCGGGGTATTGGCTGAAGTCGATGGCTATGTCGTCCGGATCCATGTGGCCAGTGATTGAGTCGGCAGAGTATGTAAGGGTGACTGTGTTTCCGGCGATGGCGTATTTTCCGCTTATTTCGGCTCCGAAAGTTGCCGAGACGGGCAATGCTGCGGTTTCGTAGGGCATTGTTCCGGATATGCTCATCATCACACCCATCTCAAATGTTTTGTCGTTGTTGAAGATGATTTGTTGTCCGTAGCCGGCCATCATATAATCGTCGATTTGCTCTGCGCTGCCTTCGGTTGTCCATGACCCGATTATCGCTTTTTCGAGCGATGGTTGCTTCACGATTGCTTTTTGCTGTTTCTTTTCAGAAGAGCATGCCGATGCTAAAAGTATTATTACTATTGAAATCAGAAATTTTGATGATGTGCGCATACTTGTCTTGATTTTTTTTGCAAAGTTAGTGCAAGCCGGGAGTAAAGAAAAGAACTTGCACCATTTTCTTTATTGTTCGGGTGGCTTGAGACGGGTAAAACGAAAATTTTGGCAATAAAAAAACCGGCTGCCTAAAAAGCAAGTCGGTACCTAACTATTTAATAACTATGAGAAATCAAAAAATAAGATAAGGCAATTCAGCCCATCTGTTGAGAGATTAATGGTTTATTCCCGCTACGTATCCTTTGCGTTGCATAAGCAATGACGCATTTGGATGGAAACTGTGGGAAGGAGCCACTCTCACTGAATAATTTGTGTGGTTCATAATAAAGTCTCCTTTCTTCTTAATAATTATGGCCGCTCTCTCGCGCGCCTCTTAACCTAAAACAATCTTTCTTTTTTCTGATGCAAAGGTAATGCCATATTTTGTTCTGACCAAAGAAAAAAGTGTTAAAAATATGTTTTAAAACATATTTTTCCAACACCTTTCTATTTGCTGAGATAACATCTAACCTCTCCAATCGGTAGTTTGCCCTTCATCATCAGCGGTTTATGCGAAGGATCGGTCGAAATCCAGGTGTGCATATCGTCTGACGATTTCTTCTTGCCGTCGGTTGTGAAAGAAAACGATACGTGGTAAGCCACGTGTTTCGACTTGTCGCGCAGTTCGATGGTTTCTGTGCCGACAAGCCGTATGCGCAGAGTTTCCTTCTTTTTTCCAGAGAACACAGTCGTTGTGTAAATGTGGTTTTTTACCATTGCTTTATAGTCGAGCGCACGGATATAGAAGAAAATGCTCAGCATGTCGTAAGCCTGGCCGTTTGCCTGCAGCCGCACCACGTTGTTTGCTTTTCCCGGGCGTATGCGGGTGCATTCGGCGAGGCTTGTATTGCCGTTGTATGAATAGCGTACAATGTCGATTCCCGAGTGTTTGCCCTCATGAGACGCCTTCCGGTATACGATTGGTCGCATTCCCGAAGGTTGTATGGTGCAGCTCAGAGTGTCGCGCACGCGAAACACCTTGTCGGCCCACGAAATAGTGCGGGCTGATAGCGATGCATCGTAGTTATGTCCAGATTTTTTTATCGACAGGGTCGCAGAGCCGGCATGTTTCCATATTAGCCCCCAGTGATACACAATGTCGTAGTGCAGCGTCTCGTTTGTCAAGGTGTATGAGTGGGCCGCAACAGCAGCCGACAGAGCCAGCATCAGAGCCAGCATCCTTATTGAGAGCAGTCGTTTCATCGTAACAGTAATTTCTATATATGACAATTCAACAGAAAATAAGTTTAACCCGAATGTCTGTTTGTGGGGCAGAACTTTTGTCTTTTTGTGGATAAAAAATGATAAATGAGGGTGGAAATTTTGTTTATATATTATATATTTGTGAAAAAATTATAGGACCTAAAAACAAGCAAAGATGAAGAAAATAGTATTAATGCTGTTGTCGGTTGTGATGGCTGCATCGCTGACAAGTTGCGGAGACAATGAAGAACCGACGCCAAAGTCAAACAATTATGTGATGCTATATCGTGTGATTATGGCAAAAAACACCTTCAACTATGGCAATCCGACGTTGAAGGTGCTGAATCCTGTCAAAAACACGACTGAGACAATTGTCCTGACCGAAGATATGGACAATCGCAACAATACGGTCTATTCGTTTGACTATGCGGTTGTGAAGGCTTCGATTGCACTGTCGCTGACCGACCCCAACGACCTGTTTGTCTATTACTATCCAGTAATGGACATAAAGAGAGAAATGAAGTTTGAGGCAGAACTGAATCTCTACATCGACGATGCAAAGACATCGCTTATCGACCCTGTTAAAAAGGTGAAAGTCACGTCGCCTAAGGTGGCGGCATCATTTATTGAAACAAGTGGAGCGCTTGTCGCAACAGCGCTGGTTTCGTTGTCGACAACGACAATGTCGGGAGAGCAGTCCGTTGAATACTACAAAAAGCATCAGCAGACCAAAGCGTCGGGTGTTGTTATATGGTAAGTGCAGATTCTCGTTAAACAATGGTTGTCTGTCGGATGAAAAATGCTTAAATTTGTGGCGAGAAGAACGCGCATATAGCGCAGGAAAATAAACTTAATCGCTTTTCTAAAAAAGAAACTTTATGCTGAACGAAAAGAAACAGGAATTATTGGAGAAAATCAAATCGTGGATTCTGATTTTTGTTGGATGTACGGCAATGTGTGCCGGCTTCGTGTTTTTTATCAACCCTTACAATATCATCCCTGGCGGTGTTTATGGAGCCAGCATTGTGCTCCACAACATATTCCCGTCGGTGCAGGTGGGCACATTCGGCTATTGTTTTGAAATTCCGTTGATGCTTCTGTCCTTGCTCCTTCTCGGAGCGAAGCTGGGTATCCGCACAATTGTGGCATGCCTTGTGCAGCCGCTGATAATGAACGTGCTGTCGTGGATGGCTTATCCCGACCAGGCGTCGCTTGAAGCACTTGACCCAACGAGAATAGCAGGCGGACTTATCGATATGTCCGACCATCTGATGCTCGCCACGCTTATCGGCTCAACGCTTATCGGTATGGGATGCGGTATTGTGGTGCGCAACCAGGCAACAACCGGCGGAACCGACATCGTTGCGATGATACTTCAGAAATATGCGCATTTGAAATTCTCAACAGGCATCTTCATTGTCGACTCGTTTGTCGTGATGTTTGGCGTGGTGGTTATCGGATTCGGTGTGGGAAGCGACAGTGTTGTTGCTGCCGAAAATCCATCGCTTCTGTTGATGTTCTATTCGCTGATTGCCATCTTCGTGGCGTCGCGTGTGGTGGCGTTCACAATTACCGGTTCGAAGAACGACAAACTGTTGTTTATTATCAGTGACGAGAAACTCACCTCGCTCCACAAATATATCCTTGACGACCTTGACCGCTCCGGCACATGCATAAAGAGTTCGGGACTCTACTCTAAGGGCGACAAGGAAATGCTTATGCTTGTGGTGAACTATAAGGAGGCCAACATCGTTAAATCGAAAATCAAGGAGGCCGACCCGCGGGCGTTTGTGATTGTCACCGACGCTTACGACACCTATGGCGAGGGATGGAAACCGCTGCCTGTGGCAGAGGAACTTCAGCCGGAGTAAGAGAACGCAATACAACATTCTGCAATCGGCACCGGAATGACGGTGCCCCCATAAAAACATATATAAGATTCTGATGATTGAAGATTTGAAAACAGCATTGTCGGAGCGCATACTTGTGCTTGACGGAGCGATGGGAACACAGATACAGCGCTACGGGTTGAAAGAAGAAGACTACCGTGGTGGCGTCTTTGCCGACCATCCGCAGAAACTGAAGGGGTGCAACGACGTGTTGTGCCTCACGCGTCCCGACGTCATCGCTGAGATCCACAGCGACTATCTTGACGCCGGAGCCGACATTATCGAGGCAAACTCGTTTAATGCAAATGCCGTGTCGATGGCCGACTACGGTCTGGCGTCCTATGTGAAAGAGATAAACCGTGCCGCAGCTGCCATAGCGCGCCGGGAGGCAGACAAGCGCATAGCCGCAGGCCGCCAGTGCTGGGTGGCAGGCAGTGTTGGCCCCACGAGCAAAACATTGTCGATGAGTGCCGACGTGGAGAATCCCGCAGCCCGCGAGCTCGATTTCGACACGTTGCGCGAAGCCTATGTCGAGCAGATGTGCGCGTTGATAGAGGGCGGAGTGGATTTATTCATCTGTGAGACGATTTTCGACACGCTCAATGCCAAGGCAGCCATCTCTGCAGCCAAAGAGGCGATGCGGCTCGCTGGCAGAAGTGTGGAAATTGCGCTCTCAGCCACATTGTCGTCGACAGGCGGACGTATGCTTGCCGGGCAGACAATAGAAGCTTTTGTGGCAAGCACTGCCCATTCTGGTGCGGTGGCACTTGGTCTGAACTGCGGTTTCGGTGCGGAAAGTCTGGAGCCATACATAAAGCAAATGGCATCGCTCACCGATGCCGCCGTGATGCTTTATCCCAATGCCGGACTGCCCAACGCTATGGGAGAATACGACGAGACACCTGAAATAACAGCCTCACATCTGTCGAAAATGATGGATGCCGGCGTAATCAATATTGCTGGAGGATGCTGCGGCACTACGCCGGCGCATATCCGGGCCATAGCCGAAGCCGCACGTTCACACACACCGCGCAAGCCTGTTGTGAGGAAGCCGGAGATGCGCTTGTCTGGGCTTGATTTGAAAATCGTGTCGCCGGAGCAGAATTTCACCAACGTTGGCGAACGCTGCAATGTGGCAGGCAGCCGCAAGTTTCTGCGTCTAATCAACGAAAAAAACTATCAGGAAGCCGTTGACATAGCCTTGAAGCAGGTTGAGGCCGGTGCGCAGATTGTCGATGTCAACATGGACGATGCTATGCTCGACTCAAAGGCGGAGATGGTGCATTTTCTGCGTCTGCTCGCGGCGGAGCCCGATGTGGCGCGTGTGCCCGTGATGATTGACTCTTCGAAATGGGATGTCATCGAGGCAGGACTTAAATGTCTGCAAGGAAAGGGCATCGTCAATTCCATCAGTCTGAAAGAAGGAGAGGAGGTTTTCCTTGCCCATGCAAAGTTTATAAAAGAGATGGGTGCGGCAACGGTGGTGATGGCTTTTGACGAAGACGGTCAGGCCGACACGTTTGCCCGCCGCACGGAGATCTGCGCGCGTGCGTATAAACTGCTTACGGAGAAAGTGGGTTTCCCGGCTGAAGACATAATCTTTGACCCTAACGTGCTGGCTGTGGCGACAGGCATCGACAGCCACGACCGCTATGCGCTCGACTTTATAGAAACCGTAGGTTGGATAAAGCGGCATCTGCCAGGAGCAAAAGTGAGTGGAGGAGTCAGCAATTTGTCGTTCTCCTTCCGAGGCAACAACTATCTGCGCGAGGCCATGCACTCGGTGTTTCTTTACCATGCCATAGCCAAAGGTATGGATATGGCGATTGTAAACGCCGCCGCGATGATTCCCTATGACGAGATTCCCGCCGATGTGCGGCAGACCATAGAGGATGCGCTGCTTTGTCGCCGTCCCGATGCGACCGAGCGCCTGCTCGAGGTGGCGGAACACTTGAAAAACGAGAAGGCCGGAGCCGTCAAGGTGGTGGAGGAAGACTATTCAAGCCTTCCTGCCGATGAAGCGTTGAGCCGTATGCTTGTGAAAGGACGCATGGAAGGCATAGAGCCGATACTTGAGCGTTCGATGTCGGAGCATGGTTCGGCGATAGCCGTCATCGAACAGCCACTGATGGAAGGCATGAACCGCGTGGGCACGCTTTTTGGCGACGGCAAGATGTTTCTGCCGCAAGTGGTGAAGAGTGCGCGTGCCATGAAGCAGGCTGTGGCATGGCTTCAGCCATTCATCGAGCGCGAACAGTTGCAGTCGGGCCGCAAATCGGCTGGCAAGATTGTCATCGCCACGGTGAAAGGCGATGTGCACGACATCGGGAAAAACATTGTCGGGGTGGTGATGCGCTGCAACGGATATGAGGTGATAGATATGGGCGTGATGGTGCCGGCAGAGGAAATTATCGACACTGCCGTGCGCGAGCATGCCGACTATATAGGACTTAGCGGACTGATAACCCCATCGCTTGAAGAGATGTGCAACGTGGCGCGTCTGATGAATGAGCGAGGTTTGTCGATTCCGATTCTTGTAGGCGGAGCTACGGCTTCGGCGGTGCATACGGCGGTGAAGATTGCGCCGTGCTACGACCATATTGTGGCTTATACGCGCGACGCCGCAGTGATGCCGTCGATAATGCAGGAGATTGCATCCGATCCGGCGGAAGCCGAACGGCGCATAAAGGCTGAGCAGGAAAGCCAGCGCAGCGCATATGCCGAATCGCAGAAACCGCTGCTCCCGCTTGAAGAGGCACGCCGCCGTGCGTTCATGCCCGACTGGGAGGCTTATGATACGCCGGTGCCGTCGGCTATTGGTGCAACCGATGTGGAGATAACGGTTGAGGAAGCCATAGAATATATCAATTGGCGTGCGTTTTTCCCTGTGTGGCAACTTGAAGCATCGTTTGCCGAACTTGCCGAAATCCATGGCTGCGACCATTGCCGTGCGCAGTGGCTTGCCGGGCAGAAGCAAGACCGCCGGAAGAAGGCCTCGGAGGCTATGCAACTGCTCAAGGAAGCTCAGGTGGCTCTTGCGCGTCTGGTGCGCGATGTCAACAACAGCATCCGCGCACGCGTTGTGCTGCTGCCTGCAAATTCTGCCGGCGATAACATCATATTCCATGCCGAAGGGGGCGATGTTGTGCTGCCATTGTTGCGCCAGCAGAAGGATGGTGAGGAATGTCTGTCGCTGTCCGACTTCGTGAAGCCTTGCGGCACTGACTATGTGGGTGCGTTTGCCGTAACGGCAGGGCGTGGAATTGAAGAAATAATATCAGGGTATCAACAGACCGACGACTTCAAGGCACTGCTCTACCAGTCGCTGTCCGACCGTCTGGCAGAGGCTGCCACCGAACTGCTCCACGTCCGTGTGAGGCGCGAAGTGTGGGGATATGCTCCCGATGAGCGGATTGACCGCCAAAGAGCGTTGCGTGCCCAGTATCGAGGCATCCGTCCGGCTGCCGGCTATCCGTCGTTGCCCGACCAGTCGGCGATTTTTGCCATCGAAAAAATCGTTGGCTTCGCGAATGTAGGAATCGCTGTGACGCCAAATGGAGCTATGAGTCCGGCATCGAGCGTGAGCGGATTGATGATTGCGCATCCTGCGTCGCGCTATTTTATGATTGGCGCCATTGCGCCCGACCAACGCCGTGACTATGCCGCGCGGCGTGGCATAACAGAGGAGGAATTGAGCAAATGGCTTCCGAAATGATGATATTGCCCGAAGTGGCTGAGCTTCTTGAGGCAGAGGCTCGGCGCATAAACGCACCGGAATTTGTGGCTGCCGATCCAGTGCAGTTTCCACGTCAGTTCTCAGCGTTGCCCGACATTGAGATAGCCGCGTTTTTGTCGGCAACCATCGCATGGGGCAACCGCAAGATGATTTGCAGCAACTGCAACAAAATGCTGCGGCTGATGGACTTTCAGCCATATCGCTATGTGATGGATTGCGGTTATGACGATCTTGGCGAACGGTTCAATATTCACCGCACATTCTTCAGCGATGATTTTGCATACTATCTACGCGGGTTGCATCGCATCTATGACCGCTATCCGTCGGTCGACGCATTTGCCGCAGCCAACGGGGTGGGCGACAGCCAGTATCCTTCGTGGGAACTTGTCGGATTGATGTCGCAGGAGTTTGCCGCCGCCAACGACGGGGCTGTTAACAGTCGTTGTCTCCCCACTGGACTTGACACCACAGCCCTTAAACGCATCAATATGGCGTTGCGATGGCTTGTGCGCCGCGACGGCATTGTGGATATGGGGGTGTGGTCAAGCATCAAACCGTCGCAACTGTTTATCCCGCTCGACGTGCATGTGGGCAACACGGCTCGCGCCCTCGGTCTGCTGCAGCGACGCGGCAACGACCGCAAAGCCGTGGAGCAACTGACGGCACTTTTGCGCACACTCCGTCCCGACGACCCCGTGCTCTACGACTTCGCCCTCTTTGGCATAGGCGTGGGCAACCGCTACACCGGCGGAGGCGTGAAGATTATTTGAATCTAACCTGCAGATTCAGTTTGATGAAAAAGTGACCACCCTGTTCGTAAATTTTTCCGAAAAGGTGGCGACTTGTGCTCGGAGTGTCGAATTTGGTGTTGTAGAAAAGGTAGTTTTCCAAATCATTGCGGTCGAAAAAATGATAGCAAATAATGTCGCCGTCTTCCTTGATTACGATGTAGCCTCCATTGGCGTTGAACGTGCCATGCCACGGCGTTGAACATGTCATTCCGAGAGCGAAAGCGAGCAAGAATTGCTTGATTTTGTATTCATACATTGGCTGCGTGGTGTTCTGTGTCAATATCAATGGGTCGTCATTTGTTTCTTGACGGGTAATCTCTTCAAGTGATGACAGATTGGTGCTATAGTATAAGAGCAATTCATCGGCAAGGATTCGCTCCAATCCCAAGTCAAGGAGTGTCAGATTATTGTGGGTCTCCTTTCGGGCAGTGCCTATAAACGACAGTTTTGCCCCGATTTCTTCTAAGTAATTGAATTTTGCCCCGAACTTGCCTAACTTGTTGAATTCCGACATTTGAGAATGGTCGACATTGATTACTTGATAAATGAAGTTGGTGCTGTCTTTGTTGGCGTTTATCAAGGTCGAATTACCGCCTAATTTAGATTTGATGCTGTAGCCTAATTCTGGCTTTGAGCCAGTGTTGAGGTCGTGGATAACAATTCTTATGTCGGCCTTGTCGGTCGACTTGGCTTTGATTGTTTTGCAGTCAATCCGTTCAAGAAAATTGTGTATCTCAGGAATGTCAAATGTGCCGGTATGCGTTTTTATGACATTTAAAATGGAATGTGCCTTTGTTTGCATTTCTTCTTGGGAAACGTCGATGGTGCAATCGTTGGTTCTCGACACAAGGATTTCTTTTTTTGCGGCATTTACAGTGTATGCGGTACGGTCGATTTGGTCGTTTCTGAAAATTTTAAGAATTGGGAAAAAACGGTCATCCTGTCGATTCTGGCTGGCGTCTCCACAATACAGCCGTCCGTCGGCAAGCAATTTCAGAAGTGCGTATAGCTCACTCCATTCGCCACGGTTACCTCTTAGTTCCATAACGTTTGCTTTTGGTTGTGACTATGTGCTTGATAATCTCCGAAGCAGTGGCTTGTATTGCTGGAACGGCAACGGAGTTGCCGAATTGCTTATATGCCGACGCGTCGGCAACGCAGATTATAAAATTGTCGGGAAATCCTTGCAGCCGCGCCCATTCGCGCGGTGTCATGCGTCGGATTCCATCGCGGTTTACTTCGCCTTTGATTTTTGTTATCGGAGTAAAATTTGTCAGACGATTGTCGATGACGAGGTTTCGCTCCCGTCCCATACCGCCGACTACAATGGCGTTTGCCACCTGATTGTCAGCAATGATTTCATATCCAAATCCGTTTCCTTTGGCGGAATGGCGCTCTTTGTGAGCGATTAGGGTTTTGATGTACTGGGTTGACAAATAATACTTTACAGACACTTCTTTTTCTTCTTTTATGTCTGCGAATGTTTTGCTGTTGTCGGTTGGTTGAGGGTATGAGAAGCCATCGGTGCATTGGTCTTTTCTGAAGCCTACAATATAGACGCGTTCCCTATGTTGCGGCACTCCGAAATGCATTGCATTTACAATCTGGGGGTCGGGAACGTAATAGTCCAAATCATTCCGCAATACGTTGAGTATTGTTTCAATAGTGTGTCCTTTATCGTGGATTAACAGACCTTTGACGTTTTCCAGAAAAAAAGCTTTTGGACGTTTCCTTCGTAGAATTTCGGCTACATCAAAAAACAAAGTGCCTCGGGTTTCCTCAAAACCGAGCCGTTTGCCAGCCAGCGAAAAGGCTTGACATGGAAATCCTGCGCACAAAATGTCGAAATCGTCGGGGATGAATGCCTTTGTTTCTTCTTTTGTGATGTCGCCGAATGGATATTCACCATAGTTGGCGAAATATGTACGCTTTGCTTGCTCGTCCCATTCTGAAGAGAAAACGCATTTGCCTCCGAGTCGTTGCATTGCCATTCGGAAGCCTCCAATTCCTGCGAATAGGTCGATAAACGTAAACTTAGGCTTTTCGGTTGGGAGAAACGGGACAGAAAAGAAATCGTTGAACAGAGAGTCTTGCAATGGTTCTGCTGCAATGTCGCTGTCAGCTGCGAGTGGGGGAAGATGGACTGATGCTGCTTTATCAAACGGTTTGCAGTGTATGCTTCCGTAATTATGAGCGTAATGCGACAGGATGGATAGTCTATCGTTCTTATTGTCAATCGGTTTCGTCATCTGTGAGGTTTCTTCGTTAGAAACATCACGGTGACAATGAATGGAACTCGTTGATTGACAAAGATTATGGAATATTTCTTTTGCCAATCGGAACCTTTTGACAAAGGATCAAGCACGTTCCCACACAAGCATCAGGGGTACGCTATTGCTATGGTGGTATGCCCCTGATGTTATGAGTTGATGGTTGTTGATGCGTGGCTAAGATACGGGTTTTTAGTGCTTTAGCGGAATAAAAACCATTTCGTGATTACACAGAATTCGTTTGCTAAATACTTTTTTATCTGCGTATTTTGGCATAACTTTGTTGTCTAAAAAGTAATATTTCTAACGAAGAAACGGCACAAAGGATTTTATGTTGGCAGTAGCGGTCAGAACAGTTCGTTGTACCAACTGCTCAGGTCGTCACGTATTTGCTTGTAGTGGCGGCATATGAAATCGACCAATCTTGAGGAGTAGCGTTGGGAGATGAATTCGTTTGCTGTCAGATAGCCATAGAAATTGCCGCGCGAGTCGACAACTACCGGAGGCGTTGAGGCATACTCGTTCCAAGGCGAGTAACTGCTGTACTCACTTCCATAGGTCCCGTATTCGTTCCATATCGACTTGCTGCTGTATTTGCTTCCGTAGGTCCCGTATTCATTCCATATCGACTCGCTATCGTAGCAGTCGGCGTTCAGCTTTCCGAGAAACACATCATGGTCGCTGCCGCCATAGATGAGCAGCGTCTGTGCCTGGAGCGAAACCATGCACAGCAGCATTGCCAATGTTGCAATCGTACGTTTCATGGCTTTATTATTTTACTTTCACCAATTTAAGACGCAGACTGTTGAGCACCACCGTCACCGAACTTACCGCCATTGCGGCGCTTGCCCACATAGGGTCGAGCATTACACCGAACAGTCCGGCGGCAACCGGCAGACCGATAATGTTGTAGATGAATGCCCAGAAAAGGTTCTGATGCACGATGCGCATCGTTTTCTTCGACAGACGCACAACGCGCGGCAGCATCTGCAGGTCGGAAGTCGGCAGGGTCACCATCGCTGTCTCAATTGCAATATCGGTTCCGTTGCCCATGGCTATCGACACATCGGCACGTGCCAACGCAGAGGAGTCGTTGATGCCGTCGCCTGCCATTGCCACGATGCGTCCGCGGTGTTGCATGTCGAGGATATATTTTTCCTTGTCGGCGGGCAGCATCTCGGCCTTGAAGCCAGTAGCACCCACTTCCTCAGCCACTCTTGCGGCAGAGGCGTTGTTGTCGCCAGTGAGCATATACACCCTCAGACCGAGCCGTTTCAGAGAGGCGATTGCCGGCGCGGAAGTTTCCTTGACCATGTCGGCAAGCACAAACACCGCGAGCAGGCGGTTGCCACAGCCGAAATAGATAGTTGTGCCGCCGTGGGCGTTGGCTTTTATGTCGGAATTCTTAACGTTGCGTTCGTGTGCCATCAGCTCGCTTCCCACCCAGTAGAGCTGTCCGTTGTGGTGAGCTTCCACACCTTTTCCCACGATTGCTGCGAATTTGTCGGTATTGGAAGGCGTGATGCCGCGGTCTTCGAGCGAAGCCACAAGCACACCGGCAAGTGGATGTTCCGACTGCTTTTCGGCGGCGAGCATCACCCCGAGATCCTCGTCGGTGGCGTCGGCTGAAATCTTTGCGGAAACCACAATCGGTTTGCCTTCGGTTATGGTGCCGGTTTTGTCGAGCACGATGTCGGTAGCCTTGCAGATGCGTTCAAGGGCGGTTGCGTCTTTGATGAGAATGTGATGCTCGGCGGCTTTGCCGATACCCACGGTGATGGCTGTTGGCGTGGCGAGTCCGAGAGCGCACGGGCATGCGATTACAAGCACCGACACCGCGCAGATTACGGCTGTCGCCACACTTCCTCCTGCGATAATCCATCCTATAAGAGTGATTGCGGCAAAGGTGGCCACCACATAGGTGAAATAACGGCTTATCACGTCGGCTACTCTTTGCACGGGAGCCTTGCTGCCCTGAGCGTCGCGCACGGAATCGACAATGCGTGCCAGCAGGGTGGTGTCGGCGTCGGCGGTGACGCAGACGGTGATGGCGCCGTTCTTGTTGATTGTTCCGGCAAACACCTTGTCGCCTTTATGTTTTGCCACCTGCATAGGTTCGCCTGTCAGCATACTCTCGTCAACATAGGTGTCGCCTTGACTCACCGTTCCGTCGACAGGGATTCTGCCGCCAGGCTTCACGAGGACGATGTCGCCGGCGTGGATGTCTTTGATGTCGACAAGGCGCGAGCCTCCGCAGTCGTCGAGCACGGTTGCGTTGGATGGTTGCAAGTCGATAAGCGAGCGGATGGCAGACGATGTGCTGTTTTTGGCCTTTTCCTCGAGCAGCCGCCCTGTCAGCACAAACGCCACAATCATCGTCGCGGAGTCGAAATATACGTGGTTTCCCATGCCGTGCTTGGCGGCAAAGTCGGGAAACGCTATCTGGAATATGCTGAACACCCATGCCGACGCTGTGCTGAGAGCAACGAGCGTGTCCATATTTGCCGAGCGTTGCTTGACCATCTGCCAAGCCCTTTCGTAGAATCGCCGTCCGCAGTAGGCGAGCGATACGGTTGCAATTATGGCTGTTGCCCATTGCCATGTGGCTTGTGTGCCGAGCGATGTCATCGAAATCGACATAACGGCTATGGCTGTTGCCCATGCCGCCGCAAGTCGAATGATGTGGTTTCGATACTTTTCGCGGCGCAATTCTTCCTCGTCGATGTCGCCGTCGGTCACAAGGCCGTAACCGGCAGCCTCCACGGCGGCCTTTATTTGCTGTATGTTGATTATTCTTGGATCGAAATGCACTGTCAATTCGTTGGCGGCGAAATTCACTTTCGCGATGCCGACGCCTTTCAGGGCCTGCACGGTGCGCTCCACATTGCTGGCGCAGATCACGCAACTCATATCGGTAACTTCAAATGTCTTCTTTACCATAATGCAAAATCTTTAGTGTAAAGTTACGTCTTTATGCGTATATTTGCAAAAAAATAGGCGTAGATTAATGATATTCTATTTCTCAGGAACTGGCAACAGTGAGTATGTGGCGCGCCGCATAGCCGCTGCGACAGGCGACGGGGTGTCTTCGATTGCGGAATGTGTGGCACACCGCCGTTTTGATTTCGACGCCTCGAAGGAGCGTCGTGTGGGCTTTGTGTTTCCAGTGCATTTCTGGGGCTTGCCGGCGATTGTGGCGGAGTTTTTCGAAGCGTTGACACTTGCGGATGCGGGGCGTTGCTTTGTCTATACCGTCGCCACCTACGGCACGTCGACCGGACAGACTGGTTGGATGGCTCGCAAAGCGTTGCTGGATAAAGGTGTGGCTGTCGATGCCGGTCTGTCGGTGCGTATGGTGGACACGTGGACTCCTTTGTTCAATCTGACAGACAAGGAGAAGTGCCGCCGTCGCGAGGCGTCGGCCGAAAAGGAGATAGACGCAGCGATAGGCAGAATTGTGGCCTGCAGGGGCGGAAACGCAGAGAGAATGAGAATACCGCATGTGATTGCTGGTGTTTATCATGCCTCCTACGGGAGCCAGCGGCAGACGCGGCATTTCCATTTGATGGCAGACCGTTGTGCCGGTTGCGGACTTTGTGCCGACCGATGCCCGTCGTCGGCGATAGAGATGCGCGACGGCAAGCCTGTGTGGGTCAAGCCGCAATGCACATTGTGTCTGCGCTGTTTGCACCATTGCCCGGGATTTGCCATCCAGTATGGCAGACACACTGTGCGGCATGGGCAATATGAGAATCCTAATGAACGAAAAAGATAAAAATAAATAATGGCAAAAAAACGGAATCCGAGTTTTGAGATATTGAGGGTGGTGGCGATGTTTCTCATCGTCGTGTGGCATTTCCTGATGCACGGAGTGGGGCAGAAGCCCGATGGCATCACTTCCGACCTCCCGTCGCTTTTCAACCTTTGTTCGATGGAGATGATAGGTTGCCTTGCGAAAGTGTCGACCAATTGCTATATCCTGATAACGGGTTATTTCATCATACATCAGACATCTCCAAAGTGGGAAAAGATACCGAAGACGTGGGCGCCGATAGTCTTTTATTCGGTGCTGTTGTTCTTCGTCTTCCTGCTTTGCTCAAATCTACGTCTTGGATGGGACGATTTCGGGAAGTCGCTTATGCCGATATATTTCAACCGCTATTGGTTTGGCACCCGCTATGTGGCGCTTGTGGCATTGGCTCCGTTCCTCGCCATCGTTGCGCAGGCGTTGACACGCCGGCAGTATCTTGTGATGCTGGGAGTGATGTCGGTAATCAATTTCGATTTCCTTCTCGGCGACCAGATGAGCGGCAACAATTCGCTGCTGTGGTTCGTATTCCTGTTTTATGTGGGTGGCTACATCAGACTGCATTTCAACCACGAAGGCGTAAACCATTTCGGCAAACTGTATTTCCTTGTGGCGATAGTGCTGGCTGCGATATTCCTTGTGAAAACGTTCGCGCACTACGGGGTGTGGTCGTCGCCGATGATGGCTGACTATCACGACAACAACGGCATCCTTTTCATATCTGCACTGATGCTGTTTCTCTGGACAGCGCGCTATAAGGCGTCCGACATGTGGCTGGTGCGCTTCCTGGTGCGCATAGCGCCGTTGACGTTTGGCGTGTATCTTATCCACGACAACATCTACGTGCGCCGCCTGTTGTGGCACGACTGGCTCGACGTGCATTCATGGCTCCACTCATGGGCGTTTGTGCCTATGCTTGTGGCATCTACGGTGGGCATTTTCTTTGCCTGCATAGCCATCGATTCCGTGCGCGACCGTCTGTTCCGCCTGCTGCGTGTGAACGACCGTATCGACACACTTTTTGCAAAAATTAAACCCAAAAACAACGCAATATGATTATCAACGAACGCGATTTACGCCACCAGTCGGTGGTTGAGGCGGCACACCGTATGATGACGGCTGCCCGCACCGCTCCCAAGGCAAAGGGTGTGGACATCATTGAGATAGCACTTGTAGAGGCGCGCGAGGATTTGGAGAAGCTGGCGGAGGCAATGCGCCGACGCAGCGAGGAGACTGGCTTCAAATTCCTGCTTCGCGACGCAGACAATATCCTTCAGGGCGAGGCAGTGATACTCATCGGCACGCGCCGTCACACGCAGGGCCTTAATTGCGGTTATTGCGGTTATTCAGCCTGTGGGCAGAATCCAGCGCAGAATCCGTGTGCCCTCAATTCCATCGATGTGGGCATTGCCATAGGCTCTGCCTGCTCTGTTGCCGCCGATCTCCGGATTGACACCCGTGTGCTGTTTTCTGCTGGTTGGGCGTCGGAAACGTTGCCGTGGCTTCCTGGATGCTCGCAGACCATAGCCATCGCACTCAGTGCCTCGTCGAAAAGTCCATACTTTGACCGTAAGCCGAAAGAACATAAATAGACAATTGTGGATAGTTTTTGCACTATCTTTGTAAAAGATATATAAACAATATAAAATTCTAATGTTATGAAGAATGTAGAAGTAGGATACTGTGTTAGACGTGATGGCAATGTGATTTTGCAAGATGTTGCTTCGGTTAAAATTACAGACAGGCAGATTCCGGAAATTGCAAAATACATATTAAGCGATGTTGAATATCAGACGGGTGAGCTTGTCTGTGTCCCGAGCAAAATATATAACCGAATTACGTCGTCAGTGTACGAAGATGCTATCTCAAAGTTGGGCAAACGGAAAGATGCGCTTTATGGCGACGATGAGGTTGAGTTGGAGGAATTCTTGCCCGATTCTCTTTTGAAACTGTTGCCGGAGGAAGTTGTTGCCGTTCTGCCGTTTGAAAGCAATCTTGAAGATGAAGAGTCGGATGTGGAGGAAGAGAAAAGTGTCAAGAAAGGGTGTGAATTGCCAGAACCAGACAATAGCAACACTCTGTATCTTGTGATTAAACAAGTGTACTTTGACCAGATAATCGCAGGTACAAAAACGGAAGAATATAGAGAGGTAAAATATTCTACGTACAAAAAGTATGTCAAGACGGAAGATGACGGCAGCGTGATGTTTAGTGACGCGATTTCTGATGAGGAGCTGTCGAAATATCAATGTGAAGACGATCTGAACATCTACAACAATGGAGTCTGTCCATTGATCCCTAAGAACTGGTGTTATCTGAATCTTGCAGTCGGCTACAATAAAAAGCGTGACACGGCATTGGTGGAAGTTGTCGACATAACATTTGAGGCGGAAACTGACAAGTCTGGTAATGTCGTCCGCTTTGATTTTGATGAATCAGACAACGTGTGCTTCTCTCCAACGGGGAAACTATGCCTGTGGATTGCGGTGTTCCATTTAGGAAAAGTTGTAAAGAAGGAAATTGTTTCAAAATAAAAAGGTAATGCCTGCCGCGGAGTGTGAATGCAGGCGTCTAAATAAGCATAAAAAAGCCGCACCCTTTGAGGATGCGGCTTTTCTTATGAATTGTATTCTCGAGGATTACTTGCCTTCCTTAGCGAGTTTTTCCTTGAGGGCTGCGAGAGCAGAGATGTCGCCGAGAGTAGTTTTCTCGATAGGAGTGCTCATTACAGGAGCCTCTTCTGCAACTTTTGCTTTCTTAGCTGCTTTCTTAGCCTCAGCCTTTTCTGCACGAGCTTCATCTTCGAAGATGCGGCTGTGAGAGAGGATGATGCGCTTAGAGTCCTTGTTGAATTCGATAACCTTGAAGTTCAGCTTCTCGTCAACCTGAGCCTGAGTTCCGTCTTCCTTAACGAGGTGCTTAGGAGTAGCGAATCCTTCAACGCCGTAAGGCAATGCGATAACCGCACCCTTTTCGAGCATTTCAACGATAGTGCCCTCGTGGATGCTGCCTACAGTGAAGATAGTTTCGAATACGTCCCAAGGATTCTCTTCGAGCTGCTTGTGGCCGAGGCTCAAGCGGCGGTTGTCCTTGTCGATTTCGAGAACTTGAACGTCGATGTCGGCACCGATCTGAGTGAACTCGCTCGGGTGTTTGATTTTCTTAGTCCAAGAAAGGTCAGAGATGTGGATCAAGCCGTCAACACCCTCTTCCAACTCAACGAATACGCCGAAGTTAGTGAAGTTGCGCACTTTTGCAGTGTGCTTAGAGCCAACAGGATATTTCTCCTCGATGTTTGCCCATGGGTCAGCCTTGAGTTGCTTGATGCCGAGCGACATTTTGCGCTCTTTGCGGTCGAGTGTAAGAACTACTGCCTCTACCTCGTCGCCTACCTTCATGAAGTCCTGAGCCGAACGCAAGTGCTGTGACCAAGACATTTCAGAAACGTGGATAAGGCCTTCTACGCCCGGAGCGATTTCAACAAACGCGCCGTAGTCTGCCATAACGACAACTTTGCCTTTCACCTTGTCGCCAACCTTCAAGTTTGGATCCAAAGCGTCCCATGGATGTGGCTGGAGTTGCTTCAAGCCGAGGGCGATACGCTTCTTCTCGTCGTCGAAGTCGAGGATAACAACGTTGAGCTTCTCGTCCAATTTCACAACCTCGTTCGGGTCGTTTACGCGACCCCAAGAAAGGTCTGTGATGTGGATCAAGCCGTCTACGCCGCCAAGGTCGATGAATACACCGTAAGACGTGATGTTCTTGACAGTTCCTTCCAATACTTGACCTTTTTCCAATTTGGCGATGATTTCTTTCTTCTGTTGCTCGAGCTCTGCCTCGATGAGGGCTTTGTGAGACACGACAACGTTTTTGAACTCTTGGTTGATTTTAACAACCTTGAATTCCATAGTCTTACCAACGAATACATCGTAGTCGCGGATTGGCTTGACGTCAATCTGAGAACCTGGCAAGAATGCCTCGATTCCGAATACGTCTACAATCATACCACCCTTTGTGCGGCACTTGATGTAACCCTTGATGATTTCGTTGTTCTCGAGAGCCTCGTTGACGCGGTCCCAGCTGCGTGCAGCGCGTGCTTTCTTGTGAGAGAGGATCAACTGACCCTTTTTGTCTTCCTGGTTTTCGATGAATACTTCAACCGTGTCACCAACTTTCAAATCAGGGTTGTAGCGGAATTCGCTCATAGGGATGATACCATCTGATTTGTAGCCGATGTTTACAACAGCCTCGCGTTTGTTCAACGCAATAACTGTACCTTCGATAACTTCCTTGTCTTTTACTGTGTTCAAGGACTCATCGTAGGTTTTCATCAACTCTTCGCGAGTTTTGCCTGTCTCGACCTGGCCGTGTTCGTACGAATCCCAATCGAAATCTGCAATAGGAGAATTTGTTAATTCGCTCATTTAAAAATAATTGTTAATAAAATAAGTTAATTTAGTAAGTTAGACATTATGTTAATAATAGTCGGCTGCAAAGGTACGCATAAATTTCTATACTACAATAACTTTGCTGCACTTTTTTAGCTAAATCAATCCGAAATGACGCAGGGCGTGGGCGATGCCGTCACTGTCGACTGTGGTGGTGACAAAATCGGCTGCTGCCTGCACATCGGGGAGGGCGTTGCCCATAGCCACTCCGATGCCGGCATGGCGCAGCATAGGGGAGTCGTTGCCGCCGTCGCCGAATGCCATCGTCTCGCTGATGGCGATGCCGAAATGGGCTGCCATGGCTGCTATTCCGCTTGCTTTGTCGGCTTTGCACGATGTGATGTCGGTGAAAGTTGGATACCAGCGGGAGCCGTGGCTCGACGGTGCGCCGGCGAGCAGCTGGGGCTCTTGGCTTGCGGAGACAAACACGGTCATCTGCACTATGCCGTGCCGCAGCAGCGGCGTGATGTCGTTGCCCACGGGAATCGACGGAACGTTGAGCAGTTTCTGCAGTCCGTCGACAAGAGGAATGTCGGGGTTGCACAGCAGTATTCCGTCAATGCCCACCACAAGCGACATCGCGCCCATGCGGTCTGCTTCCGCCTTGATCGACAGGACGTCGGCCTCCGGAATGGGATTGCAAACGATGTTGTTGTCGCTGGCATAGCAGTATGCGCCGTTTGTCGTCACATAGCCGTCGATTAGATGGCTGATTGCCGACAGGTTGTTTATAAGTTGGCGCGGACGCCCGGTGGCGATAAACACTTTCAAGCCGTTGGCTTTGGCTTGCTCGAGGGCATCGACTGTCGATGCCGGAATCTCGTGGGTGTTGAAACTCACGAGTGTGCCGTCGATGTCGAAAAACAAGGCTTTTGTCGTCATTGCATCAGGTCCTCTTCGTCGTATTTCTGAAACAGGAAGTCGTTGTATGGGAAACGCTTCATGTGGATTTCCTTTGCCATTTCGTATAGGCGCGACTTCAGTTCGTCGATGTTTATTCGTTCGCGTGCGGAGATGAATATGCAGTTGTCGTTCATCTTTGCCATCCACGTTTGTTTAAGCTCTTCCAGCGGAATATTCTCACGCAGGCGTGGGGTCAGGTCGTCGTCGTCCTTCTTGACGTAGGTGAAGGCGTCCACCTTGTTGAACACCAGAATCATCGGCTTGTCTTTCGACTCGCATACCTCCTGCAGGGTGCGGTTGACCACTTCGATCTGTTCCTCAAACTGAGGGTGGGATATGTCGACCACGTGCACGAGTATGTCGGCGTCGCGCACCTCGTCGAGCGTCGATTTGAAGGAGTCGACAAGGTGGGTTGGCAGTTTGCGGATGAATCCGATAGTGTCGGTGAGCAGAAACGGAAGGTTGTCGATTATCACCTTGCGCACCGTGGTGTCGAGCGTGGCAAACAGCTTGTTCTCGGCAAATACGTCCGACTTGCTGAGCAGGTTCATAAGCGTCGACTTGCCCACGTTGGTGTAGCCCACGAGCGCGATGCGCGTCAGCTTGCCACGGTTTTTACGCTGTATCGATTTCTGCCGGTCGATGTTTTTGAGTTCCACTTTCAGACGCGATATTTTGTCGAGGATGATTCGTCGGTCGGTCTCTATCTGTGTCTCGCCCGGACCGCGCATGCCGATACCGCCCCGTTGGCGTTCAAGGTGTGTCCACATTCGCGTGAGCCGCGGCAGCAGATATTGGTATTGCGCCAGTTCCACCTGAGTGCGTGCGGTGGCAGTCTGCGCGCGCTTTGCGAAGATGTCGAGAATCAGGTTTGTGCGGTCGAGGATTTTCACCTTCAGCTCATTCTCGATGTTTTGCACCTGCTTTGATGTCAGGTCGTCGTCGAAGATGGCGAGGTCGATGGCGTTGTCCTCGATGTATTGTCTGATTTCCTCCAGTTTTCCCTTGCCCACGAATGTGCGTGGGTTGGGGTTGTCGACGCGCTGCAGAAACCTTTTCTCCGACTTCGCGCCAGCCGTTTCGGCGAGAAAGGCGAGCTCTGCCAGATATTCGTTGGCTTTGGCCTCGTTCTGGGTTGGTGTGATGAGTCCGACAAGCACAGCGCGCTCGCCGATGTCTTCTGTTATTGTTTTCTCGTCAATCATATCTGTATCGTAAAGGTAAAAACAGGGGAGCCGCAAGTCGCGCTCCCCTGACACTCCCTAAAAAAACCTATTGGTTGCGAATCGCTTCGCTGTTATTTTTTCTCTACTTTGTTGTAACGCTCGTTGAGAATCTTTACAATGTCGTTGGTGATGTTGGGGATTCCGTTGACATAGTATGTGGCTTTCTTGTCGAGCACCACAGAGATACCGTTCTTTTTTGCATATTCGCTGATGCACTTGTCGATAGAGTCGTTGAGCTGCTTCAGGCTGAGGTTGTTTTCGTTGACAAACTTGTTCTGAAGGTCGTTCATATGGCGTTCGGCATCGTAGCCCATCTGCTGGTATTTCTGCATGTCGGCCTTGTAGCTTTCTTCTGTGAGGTAGCCGTTGTTGCGTCCCTTCTGCTCGATTTCCGATTGGAAGCGCTGCAGTTCGGCAGCCTTTTGCTGGCGCACGTTCTCCAATTTGTTCTGTGCGCGTTGGTTTGCTTCAAAAATGTCTTTGGCAAAGTTGTATTTGGCGGCGAGAGAGTCGCTGTCGATATATGCCATTTTCACTGTTGCCGGGACGTTTGCCTGAGGTTGTACGGCGGATTTCTCCTCCTTAGTGCATTGGCAGAGCAACAACACTCCGAGCATCAACGCAGCAACATTAATCACGCGGGTAATTTTCATTTTGGTTTATATATTTTTTAATTTAAGTTTTTCATTTCTTCATGACGTGCGCACTCAATATTGTGCTTTCTCATCGCCGGATTGTCGTGGATGTGGCCTGATGGGAACTTTCCATTTTTCACGAAAAGCACTTTTACGCCCAAAAGAATAATACACAGCGCAATAACGCAAATTGAAAGCAATATTGTTGCCATTCCATCATAAATTTAGTTGCAAATATATGAAAAGGAGGTTAAATTTTGCGTCTCTCTCAATTTATTTTTATACCTTAGAGGGCGAAAAAAAAGATATTTAACAATATTTCAAAAATAAGAGCGTTTAATTTTAAATTATAAACAACTATGACCATTACTGACCTCGAGCCAAAATTAGTTTTTGGCATCTTCGACGAAATCACTAAGGTTCCGCGCCCATCAAAAAAGGAGGGCAAAATCCGCGAATTCCTTCTTGAATTTGCTAAACGACACAACATCGAAGCCAAGACCGACCCAATCGGCAACGTGGCTATGCGTGTGCCGGCAACGGCGGGTAAAGAAGGCGCTCCGACAGTGGTGCTTCAGGGACACATGGATATGGTGCCCAACCAAACCAAGCCGGAAACTCATAATTTCGACACCGATCCGATTTTGACTGAAGTCGATGGCGAATGGCTTCATTCAAAAGATTACAAGACTACGCTCGGTGCCGACAATGGTATCGGTGTGGCTATGGCGCTTGCCGCTTTGCTCGACAAGTCGTATGAGCACGGCCCTATCGAGACTTTGTTTACTGTGGACGAGGAAACGGGTCTGACTGGCGCGAAAAATCTCGGCAAGGACATGATCACCGGCAACATCCTTATCAACCTTGACTCTGAGGACGAGGCTCAGATTTTCCTCGGTTGCGCCGGCGGTATCGACACTCTCGGACATTTCGACTATACCGACGCTCCTGCTCCTGCGGGATATCAGTTCTTCAAATTCTCGATTCTTAAATTCAAGGGCGGACACTCGGGTGCCGACATCCATTTGGGACGTGCTAACGCTAACAAGCAGCTTGCCCGCTTCCTCTTCAGCCTATATCGCGCATATGACGGTCAGGTGGCTGTCGCCGACATCAACGGCGGCGAGCTACGCAACGTTATCCCAGGCAACGCTTATGCCGTTATCGGTGTGCCTGCCGACAAGAAAGAAGACCTCCGCAAGCGCGTGAACGAGTTTGCTGCTGTACTTGAAGAGGAGTTCAGCACTATCGAGGGCAACCAGGAAGTGACACTTGAAACTGTCGACACTCCTGCAACGGTAATCGACGCCGACACAGCAAAGCGTGTCGTTTGGTGTGTCAACTCTATACCTAATGCGGTTCAGGCTATGAGCCACAGAATAGAGGGTATGGTCAACACTTCGACCAACACGGCGCTTATCCGTATGGACCGCGACAAGCATGTGATTACGGTGACCACTTCGCAGCGCAGCGAGGAGGAGAGCCGCAAATACGACATCGCCGGTCAGATTTACGCGCACTTCGATCTTAGTGGCGCGCGTGTGGAGCAAGGCGACGGATATCCAGGATGGACTCCTAACATGAATTCTGAAATCCTCAAGGTGGCTGTGAAGGCTTATGAGGATCTTTATGGAATCACTCCGCTCTGCACTTCTCTCCATGCCGGACTTGAGTGTGGAAACTTCCTGCTCAACAATCCGAAGCTTGACATGATTTCTTTCGGCCCGACATTGCGCGACGTACACACTCCTAAGGAGTCGATGCACATCCCGGCTGTCGACAAATGCTGGAACCACTTGCGCCGCATCCTTGAGATGATGGCTGACGAGAAATAATAGCATCTGGTTGAACAATAATCCAATTACGGGTGTTTTATCTTGGTGACACGCTTGTCACGGCGGATAAAACACCCGTCTTTTTTTATGTTCCAAACATTAATCAAACCACAACTATGGAAAAATCGGTAATACTGATATCTCTTATTGTGGCATCGGCGATAGCGCTGATGGCTTGCCCGCGTCCTCAATCAACCGACAACGCCGCCATACCGTTGCCTACCGACACTGTAGCAGCTGCGCCTGACTCTGTGGCGCCGTCGGCTGACAATGCTCGCTATGAGCGTCTGACGGATGAAGACTACAAGAAGGTGGCGGATGAGCTGGGTGTTGACATCGCCACGATGAAAGCCGTGGTGGAGATAGAGGCGGGAAAGTCGCACAAGGGATTTGTGTCGCCGGGAAAACCGTTGATAAACTTCGACCTCACGATGTTTAAGAGACAGCTGTCGCAAGCGGGAATCAAATATGGAAAATACACAAGCTATGTGTGCTTCAAGCCTGTAAACACTCGCAAATACGGGTCATACGGCAACGCGCAGTGGGCACGGCTCGAATCGGCGCGCACGATAAGCCGCGACGTGGCAAACAAGTCCGCGTTCTGGGGGATGTTTCAGATTGGCGGATTCAACTGGAAGAGTTGCGGATGCGCTACGGTGGATGAATTTGTCGAGCGGATGTCGCAGTCGGAGGCTGAGCAGCTTGAGCTGTTCGCGCAATTCTGCATCAACCGTGATTTGGTGAAATACCTGAAAAAAAAAGACTGGCACAATTTTGCCCGCCATTATAACGGCCCGAGCTACAAGAAGCGTGGCTATCACAACCGTCTGCGGGCAGCTCACGCCAAACATTCAAAATAAGCGCGGATTTTAGATGTGTATGCCGTATTCGTGCTTCAGCTCGTCCATCACGAATACGCTTTCTACCGACGCAAGATTCTCCACCGTGCCAAGCACATTGAGCACAAACTCCTGGTAGTATTTCATATCGGGGGCGTGGATTTTCAGCAGGTAGTCGAAGCTGCCGCTGATATTGTAGCATTCGGTCACTTCCGGTATGCCTTGCACAATCTTGGTGAATTCGGCGGCGATGTCGCGGTTCAGCTGCCGCATCTTGACGTTGCAGAACACCACAAAGCCTTGGTTGAGTTTGGCGGCATTGAGTACGGCGATGTATTTCTGGATATAGCCTCGGCTTTCCATGCGTTTCAACCGTTCAAACACAGGGGTCGACGACAGGTTGACCTGTTGCGCGAGTTCCTTGATTGTCAGGCGGGCATTGCCTTGCAGCGTGCGTAGAATCTGCAAGTCGACCTTGTCTAATTTTTCCGTTTTTTCGATGGATTCCATAAAAAAGTCTGCAATTTTTATTGACACTGCGAAGATAATAAATTCCAGTTGTTTTCACGTCTAAATGGCGGAGTTTGTAGAATTATTTTCGCACGTTTGCGAACCTTTTGTGTTGTATATTGTTCTATACTGATGAAAATTAAAAAATGTTTTTATGAAAAAAGGATTTTTGACGCTGATTTTAGCAGGTTCACTTATGAGTGCCGGTGCAGAGAATGCACTTACGGGTACCAAATTTACCGACAATTGGTCGGTTGGTATCAACGCAGGTGTTACACAGCCTTTGGCTCACCCTTATTCTATTGGTGAAAACATTCGTTCGCAAGTGGGCGTGGAGCTTTATAAGCAATTCACGCCAGTGCTCAAGACCGGCGTGGAGTTCAATGCCGGAATAAACACAACGGGTATCTATGGCAATCGCGGTGTGCGCACTGCTTTCGACCATGCAAATCTCAATCTCCTTGGTGGCTTGAACCTTATGAACCTTTTCGGAGGCTATAAAGGCTCGTCTCGGGTGTTCGAGATAGAGGCTCTCGGAGGCATCGGTGTAGGCCACGTGTTTGGATGCAAGGACGCCGACGGCTCAATGGCTCACAAGAACTATATGACTTCGAAGTTTGGATTGAACCTCGGGTTCACATTGGCAAGGCTAAACAATTCACGTTGGCTGTCAAGCCGGCGATTGTTTACAATATCGAGGGCCGTTCGCAAAGCAACAACGCAGTGGCTTTCAACTCAAACAAAGCCAACTTTGAACTGATGGCTGGCTTGGCCTACCATTTCAAGACAAGCAACGGAACGCATCATTTCACTTACGCGCGTCTTTACGATCAGAACGAAATAGATGGTCTTAACGACAAAATCAACAATCTCCGTGGTGAGCTCGATGGCAAAGACAACGATCTCAAGGCTGCAAACAACAGAATCAACGATCTCAACAATGAAGTTGAACGCTTGAAAAACCGCAAGCCTAACGAGGTGCGCGTGGTGGAGACCGTAACCCAGCAGACTCGTTCGATGGAGTCGGTCGTTACATTCCGTCAGGGCAAATCGACTGTCGACAATGCCCAGCTGCCTAACGTGGAGCGTGTGGCAACTTATTTGAACAATCATAAGGACGCAACCGTAATCATCCGCGGATTCGCTTCGCCGGAAGGCAGCCAGGAAGTGAACGAGCGCATTGCGAAGGCTCGTGCAGAGGCTGTGAAAGACATCCTCGTAAAGCGCTATCGCATCAACGCAAGCCGCATCGACGCTCAGGGCAACGGAGTGGGCGACATGTTCTCTGAGCCGGATTGGAACCGCGTAAGCATCTGCACAATCGACGACAAAGAGAAATAATAATTAACTTGACATAACAGGGAGGACCGCATCGGAATGAGGCGGTCCTTTTTTTTGCAGGATGACCCGCCAAAAGTCCGACTGGTGTTGATTCTGAATCTTGCCACTTGAAACGTCGGTGAGGGAAAAAGAGTCTGCCTTATGACTATTTGTTGGTGGTTGGTACTCAAGGTGAAACGCGCTCTTTTTTCCGCTTGCCCGACTTTTTGATTGAAAATCAAAGAAATCCGTATCATCGGAAGCATATCTGCCAATCATCGAATCGCCACATGAATTATGAACCGAGCAGGCAAAAAGTGCCCTTTCCGAGACTCGAAACACTCGCTATGAAATAACAACATTTTTAAGTGAACAACGAAATCTTAAATGAAAGCCGTGATAAAAAACAATAAAAAGTTTCTGCTTTTCCTCATAAATGGATTGTATTTTGTATTTTTGCGCAAAATTAGAAACAATGACAGAACTACTGAGTATATTGTACAAGATGCGGATATTTACCTTAGATGAACTTTCAGAAGCTCTGAAAGGCAAGGTGAAGTCGGTGGATGCGTTGCTTGCTCGGTACAAGCAACAAGGGTGGATTGTGGCTATACGGCGCAATACCTATTGTATGAAGGATATTGCGTCGGGCTTACCTGTTTGCGACAAATATGAGATAGGCAGCCACTTGTCGCCGACAGCTTGCATCGGTTATCACACAGCATTGGAATTTCATGGATTGGCTCATCAACCCTTCAATGAGGTTTTTGTGAAAAGCATGACTCGCTTCAATTCCTTTTCTTTCGACGATGTGGATTACACCTATTGCCGACAAACAAAGGAAATCGTTGGTATGATGACACCCAAGGGAAACCCTTATGTGCGAGTAACGGATGTGGAGAGTACGTTGTTGGATTGCTTTGACCGTATCGATCGAGCTGGGGGTATTGAGGAATTGCTGCATTGCATGGAGGGTATCGTCTTGCTCAATGAGGAAAGGCTCATCGATTATCTCGCAAGGTACGACAAGGCATTCCTGTACCAGAAGACAGGCTATCTGTTGGAGCGAATCAAGGAACAAGCCAACATCTCAGAATCCCTCTTGGAGCTGTGCCGAGCCAAGGGAACCAAAAGCGTCAAGTGGTTGACTAACAACGAAGAGTCGGATACATTTGTAAATAAATGGCGCATGTATGTGCCGCAAGAACTAACATCAAAGGAAGAATATGAACTCATATAACAAACAAGCTCTTGACATCATCGCCAAGGAGCATGGCTTTATTCGCGACAACCTCGAAAAGGTGATGCGATTGGTGGAGATACTCAACTATTTCCATGACAGTCCTTTGCTGTCTAAATCTCTTGTGCTGAAAGGAGGTACAGCCATCAATCTCACCGTTTTCCAACTGCCAAGACTCTCGGTAGATATAGACCTTGACTTTACGGTGGATTGCGACCGAGAATCCATGCTCTCCATTCGCCAAGAAGTGAATCGCGAGATTCTACGCTATATGGAGTCGGATGGTTATCATCTTGCGCCTGGCTCCAAGACACCGCATACGCTTGACTCATGGGTGTTTCATTATACCAATGCCGCAGGCAACAACGATGGCATCAAGATAGAAATCAACTATTCCGACCGTTGCCATATCCTGCCTGCCATAGAGACTCATGTGTCCATTCCGTTTCTGAGCGATGTGAAGGTACGTTCTCTTTCACCTGTCGAATTGTTTGCCACCAAGATAAACGCCTTGATAGGTAGAAGTGCTGCACGTGACATTTATGATGTCTATAAGATGGTAGTGCATCAACTCTTTCGGAGCGATGAGGAAAGGACGTTGCTGAGAAAAGCGACCGTCTTTTATCTGACTGTTGGCTCAAGCAGAAAAGACAACGCTACGCCTACGGAATATACTGACTTTCCGCAGATAGACAAAATCCGTTTTCCGCAGATTCGTTCGCAACTCTTGCCTGTGCTTAGACGCAGTGAGCATTTTGACTTTGAGAAAGCCAAGATAGAGGTGGAAGAGTTCCTCTCCCAGCTATTGGTTCTTACAGACTCTGAGAAAGAATATGTGCGTGAATTCAATGACAAGAAGTATATTCCAGAATTGCTTTTCGAGGATAAAGAGATAGTTGACAGAATCAAATTTCATCCTATGGCTTTGTGGAAGACAAGGAGTCGTTGAATGTTTTTTCTGTAAATTTTGAAAAAAGTTATTGTTTTGCTTAGTTTTTTGCTTGGTTCAATTGTATAGATAGTGTATGAAACAGGAAAAGGACATAGAAAGAATGTTTCGTCAACATTACGAGAAGATGTACAATCTGGCCAGAAGCATCCTCTCCGATGACGATGAAAGCAATGATGTAGTGAGCGAAGTCTTTACCACGATTCTTGCCGATGATGTAGTCCTGATGCCTGAGAGTGAGGAAGGATTCCTGATGAGGAGCGTACGCAACCGCTGTCTCAACCTGATAGCCCATAAGAGCGTGAAGGAAAGGGTAACGAAGCTGCTGCTGGATGATGCCGACGTGATTCTTTCGGAAGAGACCGACGAGCGACTCGACCAGCTGATGCTTCTCATCGAAGACCTGGAACCGCCTATCCGACAACTCATTTTCCGTCTGCGCTATCTTCAGGAGAAATCTTATCAGGAGGTGGCTGATGAAGTGGGAGTGAGCAAGGTGACGGTATTCAACCATCTTTCGAAGGCGATGGACTGGATTAAGGAACAATTTAAATGAGCAAGACAATGACAAACAAGGAATTTAATAAGAGTAAAGAAGAGAAGCGACAGATGTTCTTCGATATGCAGGAGCATCCCGATTGCTATACCGACGAGCAGGTGGAACGTTTGCTTGCCGATGAAGACGTAAAGGATTTCTTTCACGATATGGCGATGGTTAGGATGGCGATGAAAAAAGGAAATCCAAAGAAAGTGAATGTAGACGAAGCGTGGAAGAAGTTTGCAGATAAGCAAGGATTAAAGGCCAACGAAGCTTCTGATAAAACATCCAGCAATCACTGGAAGATAGCAGCATCCATCATTGGCGTTGTTTTCCTCTCAGGCATTACTTTCGCTGCAATTCATTCAGGCATTTTCCGTTTCTCTTCTTCGGAAGAGGCTAACCAAGCTAAGATGGAGCATGTCTCTTCAACCTCTAATTTGAACAATACGGATAGCATCAAGGTATGCACTTCTGGGAAAGCTGACAATCTCGACATTAAACCAGTTGTCTTTGACAATGCCGAGTTGGGCGATGTCGTGTCGCAGCTTGCAGCCTTCTATAATGTCAAGGTGGAATTCGACAATGCAGAATCGCAGCATGTTCGTATCTTCTTCAATTGGGATAAGACTAAGACATTGGAACAGAATCTCGAAATATTGAATGCTTTTGAGCGCATACAGATAACGGAAGTGAATGGAACTTTAAAAGTAGAGTAAGTTATGAAGTGGATTGTTTTTAACTTAATGCTGATGATAAGTATGGGTATATCTGCCCAACGCATTACTCGACAATATAATAATGTGCCATTCTCTGCTGCGTTGAAGGATTTGAATGCCCGACAGGATAAATATGTAATCAATTTTGTGTATGATGAATTGGAGGATTTCAAGGTAACAAAGACCATCAAAAACGAAAGCGTTCCAAATGCCATTTTGAACTTGATAGGCTTCTACCCTATCAAGATGAAACAAGTGGATAATATTATCATTGTAGAATGTATTCAAAAGACTTCTAACAAAATGATGGGACGCATTGTAGACACTCGCCATCAGCCAGTTGATTTCGCCAATGTCGCTTTGCTCAATGTTGGTGATTCTAGTTTAATTACGGGTGGCGTGACAAATGAGAATGGACAGTTCGTGATTCCTTGTGAGGCAAAGAAGGCAATTGTGAAAGTAAGTTGTGTTGGGTATAACACCTTTTATAATGTATATGGAATAGGTGAGATTGGAGTCATAACCTTGAATGAAGCAACGGTGAATCTGCAAGAGGTAGTGGTTATGGGACACCGCAAATACATATTAAAAGAAAACGGAAGACTTACGCTCAACGTTCAAAACTCCAACTTGCAAAATATAGGCAAGGCTGCTGATGTCATCAAGTACGTTCCTGGTATGCTTTATACTAACGGTAAATACGAGGTTTTCGGAAAGGGAGAGCCCGTTATCTATATAGATGGTCGAAAGGTGGCAAACGCTTCTGAACTTTCCTTGATTCCCTCTTCTAATGTGAAGTCTGTCCAACTTATCACTAATCCTGGGGCAGAATACGATGCAGGCACAAGAAGTGTAATAGCCATCAGCACCATACACCATAAACTTGATGGACTTTCTGGCATTGCCAGTGCGGAACTTTCAAGACACAAGAATTGGTCAAATAAAGAGGGCATCAACATCAACATTCACAAGGGAGCATTGGATGTATTCCTCGCATATCAATATGACAATACGAGAAGTGACATCAGATATGATGTTAACCAGTTCAATTATGAGCAAGATACATTCCATGAGATTTCTGCTTCTGAATATTCCGACCGCTCTCACTCTCATGACTATAATGTTGGCATGAATTATGCCATAAACAAGAATTACACTATCGGCGGAAGATATTTGGGAAGCATCTCCAACTACAAGATGCTCGACTCTCCTTTCGACTATATGCAAACGTACAAGAATGATGAACTGCTGACATCTACAGACAACAAGACTGAAGAATCTGAGAAGGAAAGGTTTCACAATGTTAATCTGTATTATATCGGCAAACTAACAGACAACCTACAGCTCAACTTGGATGCCGACTATGTTTACGCTCAACTGAAACATAAGCAACAAGTGAGCGAGACAAGTAGAATAGATGCTGTCTCAGAAATCACGCATATGCAAAACGACCAGCGAAATCGTGCGACTGCACTCAAAGGGGTGTTTGCTTGGAACATGAATAAGAATAATGGGCTTGATTTCGGAATGGATTTCAGTAAAATCAGTTCATGGGGTGTGTCTGTAAACGAAGAAGGGAAGATAGCCGATGATCAATTCAAGAACAAGGAAACCAAGTATGCAGGATTTGCCACTTATCGTTTGTCTGTCTCCAAATGGAAAGGAAGCATAGGGCTTCGCTATGAGTACATTCATGCCGTCAACACAGACCAAGGAGAAGTAAAGAACAAGACCGATTATTCGGACTTACTTCCATCCCTTTCTCTTTCCACTATGTTTGGGAGAGTGGGGATGAATCTTGGTTTCAGTAGCAGGGTCAACCGCCCTTCGTTTCGTCAGTTGAACAACAGTGTGAGCTACAACAATCAATACCATTATGAGCAAGGCAACATTTATCTGAAACCGCAATACGTGTATGATACAGAACTTAGTGTGAATTGTAGCATATTCGACTTCACGTTGGATTATCAGTATATCAAGGATTACATTCATCCGACTGTCGTTTCTGTATCTGGCAAACCTGGAACGGTAACTTGGATGTCAACCAACGCCAAGGATTTCCAGCAACTAGGAGCGCAATGTGTTGTTTCACCTGTTTTTGGTTGTTGGCGACCTACTTTGACGGTGGGTGTCTATAAACCGTATTTCACGCTATCATATAATGGAGAGCAATTAGACTACAATCATCCATACGGTCTCTTCGCTTTCCAAAATGTAGTGGCACTAAGGAGCGATTGGCTTTTTCGATGTGATTTCTATTGGAACTTTAAGGGACATCATGGCATCTACGAGCAAAACGGTTATTCGTCATTCAATATGATGGTACAGAAACAGTTACTTAAAAAGAAATTGACGATAACATTGAAAGCAGAGGACTTGTTTGATAGCTCTAAGTTGAACGATGTAAAGAGGGTTAATTTTGTGGTGCAGAATAGAACGGTGAATAACTTCAATCGCTGCATCATAGCTTCCATTAGTTATAACTTCAATAGTTTCAAAGATAAATACAAAGGAAGCGGTTCTGCTGAGGATGAGATAAATCGCTTTTAGTACTATCAACAGACTTCTTCGAGGTGATTTGTTTAACAGCATACAAAGTTCTGCGTGATGAAGTTTCACTATAAAGCTAATTCAAAAGAAAACTTCATCGCACAGAATTTTGTTTTTGTGTGAAGAAACTGCAAAAGTAAATACGAACTTTTGTTCATTTAGAAAAAGCTGTATTTTCGCAACCGAAAAAAGTTGTTTGACAGCAAACGTATGCAGATTGCAGAAATAAGAACTGTTGCCAAATCATTACCTTTATTGATGTGAAAAGCTTATGAATGCTCAATTTAAGTTATTCGGCAGATTTTAGCGTAATTTTGATTGAAAAAAAACGGATAAAAATGATGTTTTTCAGAAAAAAGACGTAACTTTGCACTCGGTTTAAGGAAAGATGCCGGAGTGGTCGATCGGGACGGTCTCGAAAACCGTTGTACGGGTAACCGTACCGAGGGTTCGAATCCCTCTCTTTCCGCTAATAAGGGTGTAAATCAGCAAGTTATGCGATTTACACCCTTTGTTGTACCCAAAAAGTTTCTCGGTATTTCTACAGACCTCCTTTTTTTACATTCCACCCGAGTTTTGCTACTGACCCTAAAAAAGTGACAGCGGCTTCCACCCGGAGCCGCTGTCGTGGTTATAGAAATGAAATAAAGATTCTTTTATTTGTTGATTTTCTGCCAGCTGTCTTTGAGCGTTATTGTGCGGTTGAACACAAGATGCTCCTTCGTAGAGTCCTTTTTGTCGGGCGTGAAGTAGCCGATGCGCTGGAACTGGAAGTGTGCCCCCGGCTCTGCGTTCTCTGCGAGGAACGGCTCTATCTTAGCGTGTTCCACAACTTTGATTGAGTCGGGATTGAGGAGCTCGTGGAAGTCACGGTCTTTAACCTCAGAGGCATTCTCCACGGCAAATAGACGGTCGTAAAGACGCACCTCGGCGTCGATGCAATGGCGTGCCGATACCCAGTGGAGCGTGCCTTTCACCTTGCGCATGCTTCCCGGCATACCGCTCTTCGACTCTGGGTCGTATTCGCAGTAAATTTCTTCGATACGTCCGTCGGCATCTTTCTTGCAGCCTGTGCATTTCACGATGTATGCACCTTTCAGACGCACTTCCTTGTCGGGAGTCATACGGAAGAATTTCTTGGGAGGATTCTCCATAAAGTCGTCGCGTTCGATGTAGATTTCGCGCGAGAACGGCATTGTGTGGGTGCCGCTTGTAGGGTCTTCCGGGTTGTTTTCCATCTCCATCTGTTCCACTTGGTCGTCAGGATAGTTGGTGATTACAACCTTTACGGGGTCGATCACGGCGCATACGCGTGTCGCACGTTTGTTGAGGTCTTCGCGGATGCTGAACTCAAGCAGCGAGATGTCGTTGACAGCCTCGAATTTGGTGTATCCGATGCGGTTGATAAACGCTTTTATTGACTCAGGGGTGAATCCGCGGCGGCGCAGACCGGAAATTGTCGGCATGCGTGGGTCGTCCCATCCGTCAACGAGACCCTCTTTCACCAGTTGCAGCAGTTTGCGCTTTGACAATACGGTGTAGGTGAGGTTCAGACGGTTGAACTCAATCTGACGCGGGCAGTAGGTCTCGTCGGCAAGCTCCTTTACGAAATATTCGTAGAGCGGGCGGTGAGGCACAAACTCAAGCGTGCAGATGGAGTGGGTCACGCCCTCGAAATAGTCAGACTGTCCGTGGGCGAAGTCGTACATAGGGTACACTTTCCACTTTTCGCCGGTGCGGTGGTGTGGATGCTTGATGATGCGGTACATAATCGGGTCGCGGAAATGCATGTTTGACGACGCCATGTCGATTTTTGCGCGGAGCACCATCGCGCCCTCCTCAAACTCGCCGGCGTTCATACGCTGGAAGAGGTCGAGGTTTTCCTCGATAGGACGGTCGCGGAACGGGCTTGCCGTGCCTGGCTGTGTCGGAGTGCCTTTCTGCTCTGCAATCTGCTCTGCAGTTTGCTCGTCAACGTAGGCCTTGCCTTCTTTTATCATGCGGATTGCGAGGTCGTAGAGCTGTGGAAAATAGTCAGAAGCGTAGTATTCGCGGTTGCCCCAATCGTAGCCGAGCCATTTGATGTCCTCGCGTATGGAGTCTACATACTCCACGTCTTCCTTCACCGGGTTGGTGTCGTCGAAGCGCAGGTTGCAGGTGCCGCCGAATTTCTCTGCGACGCCGAAGTCCATACAGATAGCCTTGGCATGTCCGATGTGGAGATAACCGTTAGGTTCCGGTGGGAAACGCGTGTTCAGGCGTCCGCCGTTCTTACCGTTTTTCAAATCGTCGGCAACCATCTGCTCGACGAAGTTCAGTCCTGACTCTTTTTCTGGTGTCAGTTCTTTGTTCTCGATTTCTGACATAGGTGTATCTAACTTTTAATTTGTTTCTAATGATTAAAATACAAAGTTAATGCAAAAATGTGGAAAACAGGAAATAGTGTGAAAAAAATCCAAGTTGCGCAATAAAAAAACCGTCTTGGCTCACATGGGAGGCAAGACGGTTCTTTAAAAAATCAACCTAATATGTGATGTTTATTTCTCATACCAAGTGCAGTCGATAAACTCGAACGTGCCAGGGGCAGTCACTTTGTAGCGCACGGTGTGGTTGGTTGTGGCATTGTTGTAGACTGCGAAATTGATGGTGTAGACCACTTCGAGTCCGGCAACCGGCGCTGCGTCGGCGTGGAGCGTGGCGAGTGCCCCAGGAAGCACTTCCTTGCAGAAGCGGTCCATCATGAGCGTTTCGATTTGCTCGTCGGTCATTCCCTCATAGCCGGCAGGATACTGCTCTTTCGCCTTTGCAGGGCGGAGGTCGACATTGCCTTGGTAAGCCGATGTTCCGCAGTAGTACTCGTTGTTGCCATATTTGGAGATATAGAAGTTGCCGTCCTTCAAGCCTGTCGATCCGAGAGGCTTGTCGATGTGCTCATATACCCAGTCGACGCAAGCCTGATAGTACTTGGTGGAGATTTCCACACCCTTGCCGCCCGGCAGCGTGATTTCCACGTTCGGGTCATACATCCACTTGCCGTTGGTGCGCACAAATTGAGCAGACTCCTCGGTCACGCCGTTGGTCTTCTGCCACAATGAGCCGTTGAACGTATATTGGTCGCATACGAGCGACGTCTTGCTGCTTGCGTAGTATTTGTAAGCCACAAGTTTGGTGTCGCCGGCCTTGGCGTATGGGAAGTTGACCTTGAGATATGTAGGCAGATACTCGTCTGGTTTCCCCAGGTTGAAGTATTTCATGCCCATAGCCGTATAGTCGGCAGCCTGGAGCAGGTTGATCGACGTGTTGGCTTTCCAGTTGTTGCCGTCGAACGCATATACAGCCGATACGCTCTTTGATGTAACGGCAGTTGCGGCGCGCAATGCACGGCGCGATTTTGTTGCCTTTGCTTCAACAGCCGCTGTAGGCACGAAGTTGACATATTTGCCGCCGGAAATCGATGTGAAGTAACCGGTTACGGTGTATGTCTTATCGTTCTCGAAGAGGGCCTTCTGCTCGTCGGTGGCCTGATAGAGGCTTCCGATGGCGGTCTCTGCGCCGTCGATGGTGAAGTTGTAGAAGTTGCCAGAGATTGTAACCTTGCCGGTAAACTGGGCGAATACAGCCAGCTGGTTGTCGGTGATGCCGAGCAAAGCGTCGCAAGCCTTGCCGTCGAGCACTTTGGCGGAAGGATAGCTGTAGGCTTGGTTGCCGGTTACGGTAACTGTGGCTGTTGTGCCGGTAATCTGGAAGCCCTTGTTGTAGGCAGAAACCTCGCCAACAACGTCAACTTGGTCGCCCACCTTGTAGGCTGTTGCGTCGAAACCGCTTGCGTAGTAAACGAGGATAGAGCCTGAATTGTCGGTGAGGATGAATCCGCGGGCGCAGATTGCCGTCACCAAACCTTTCACTGTGACGTTGCTGCCTACGGCTACCGATCCGAGCGCGCTTGTCATCTCATAGCCAGGGGCAGGATCGTTGCCAGAGCCTCCGAATGAAGGCTCTGTCTCGGTCTGCTTGTAGTTTACGATGACCATATCGCCTTTCTTGGCGTCGCTGTATTCAACAGAGAGGATCGAAGGAATGTGTTTCTGTGCCGATACGATAGGCGAGAAAGCCTCGATGTAGTCCTTTTCGCTGCCCCAGGCATCCTGATAGTCGGTCTCGGTGACAGTGTATTCCGAAGCGGCGCCGAAATTGGTCACTTCTTCAGGCACGTTGCCAGCCACGCGGTATGTGATGTTGATCGACGATCCGTCGCTCAGCGTGAAATATGCGAAATCAGAATCGCTGAGGAAATTAGGAATGTAGTCGCGGGCAGTGATTTTGTCGGTGAAATAGTGCTGTGTTCCGACAGCCTTCAGCTCCTTGCTCAAAGTGTCGCCGGCCTGCTTTATGTTGGCGGAGTTTGCTGCAAGGTTGGTGTAGTCGGCATCGGTAAACGTGTAGGCAATCATCTGCTTGTTGGTGATGCCTTTGTCGCCGTCGAAGCCGTCCAGTTTATCGTTCCAGTCGTTGGGGTCGCAACTTGACAACGCCACGAGGCATGAAGCGATAAGAGCGGAATATAATAGTTTCGTTTTCATTGTCTTGAATAGTTAGATGTTTAGAAGTTTACTTTCAGACGAACAGAATATGTGCGGCCGAAAGAGTAGAACACACGGTAGACATTGTCCCATTCGCCGGCAGTTGTGATGTTGTTGTAGGCATCCATCACGTAGTAGTGGTTGAACAGGTTGTTGATGTTGCCGTTGAGTGTGGCGCGCACACCGGCAATCTTGAAACTGTAGCTTGCGCTGAAGTCGAACTGGTTGCCCCAAGGAATTCTCCATGGATCGGCAACGTTGATTGTCGAGTTTGCAGAGTAGTTTGACGACGACACTTGATAGTCGCTGTAGTTGCGTCCGCTTGCCACCCAGTCCAGTCCGAAACGGAAACCGTCGAGCGGACGGATGTTGATGCCGATAGAACCGGTTGTCTGAGCTGAGCCGCCCACTTTCACGCCTTTCTGATTGAGCACTGCCCATGCGTGGTGTCAGCAAGTATGCCCGAGGCAACGGTGCCGCGGAGGTCTTTCAAAGGCTCGCCGTTCTGGTTGTAGAAGTAGCCCTTTGCGTTGCTGTCCCAAACCCAGTCGCCCAAAGAGAGCATACCTTCGAGTTCGAACCATTTTACTGGACGGTATGTGAAGTTCATCTCCACACCCATGTGGCGTGCGTCTACGCCCTGCATATTGAGAGAGTAGCGGTCGCCTGCGTGTTCGCCCGAAGTGATTTCTCCGCCGCGGGTCGATGTCTTGTCTTTCCAGTTTGTGTAGTAGGCGTTGGCTACGAAAGAGAATACAGGATTGTGGAATCCGTAGCCGATTTCATAAGAAATTACTTTCTCGTTTACGGCGTCAGGGTTGATTGCGTTGCTCTTGGCCGATGTCAGGAACGCGCCGCCTGAGTAGAATGGAGCGCGGCTGATGTAGCCGAGGTTGAAGAACACGTTGTTGTAACGGTTGATGTTGTAGTTCGCACCGCCCTTGATTGTCCCGCCGAGGAAGTTGAGCTTTTCCGACTTCTCGTGAGCCTTGTCGTAGTTGAAGTGGTCCACACGCCAGTAGCCTGTGTTGCTGATTGAGCCGGCAAGCACGAAGTTGAATTTTTTGTTGAGGATGGAGTATTCCAACTGTCCGAACACGCCTTCCTGATGAGTGTGTCCAATCCAGTCGCGGTAGACGATGTCGCCTACGCCGAGTTTCTCGTATTTCCAGTTAGGATCGGCTGCCGCTGCATTGTTGGCTGCCGACACGCCGCTTCTGCTGGAGTCGTCCATATAGTACTCACCGTCGTAGAGGTCGACAATCTCGTTGTTGTGGCGGCCTACGTAGTAGCGCATGTCGAGACCGGCCGTAAGGGTGAGTTTCTTAGGGAGAAGCTCGTTTTTGTAAGTCGAAACGAGTCCGTACCATTCATGGGCGTTGTTGCTCTTTGCCATAACGAGGTTTGAACCTGTTGTGCTGTTGGCATTCATCTCCTGAATCTTGTCGTAGGCGAAAGTGCCGTCAGGATTGCGGAACAATGTGTTGAGCACACCGTTCGACGCGCCGTACCAAGACGAGTAGCTGAGGCTTGTGCCGTCTGCCAGCGTGCCGCGTCCTTGACCTGAGTAGCCTCCGCCACGTGCGATTGACAGGTAGGCTGCCGACGACAGTGATGACTTGTGGTCAATCTGCCAAGTGTGGTTGAGCGAAATCTGAGGTTTGTGGTATTGGTTTGTTGTAGAAGAGCGGCGCTGTCCGTTCTTGTCGTATCCGAATGTCGGATTGTAGCGGTACATCGACTTCTCGCCCATATAGTTCTGTACTTGCTGCCAGCCTTCGATTGTCAAACCGTCCTGTGAGCTGCGCTTGTTGTGAGTCTGAGGAGCTCCAAATGCGGTCAGCGACAATTGGTGGGCGTCGTTGATGCGTTTGGAGATGTTGATAAACCAGTTGTAGCTGTTGAAGTCTGTACCCTGGATATATCCGTCGCCTGCACGGTGGGAGAACAAAGCGGTCACTGCCCATCCGTTTTTCATCAAGCCTGTCGAGAACGATACGCCTTCCTGGTGCAGTCCGTCGTTGCCCATACCGTACCATACGGAGCCGCCTTTCTTGGCATCGAGCGATTTGGTGATGATGTTGATTGTACCGCCGACTGAAGGAGTCGATACAATCGATGCGCCAAGACCGCGCTGTGTCTGCATTGATGATGTCACGTCGCTAAGGCCTGCCCAGTTGCTCCAATAAACACCGCCCCATTCCATGTCGTTGACGGGGACACCGTTGATCATGACTGCGACGTTGGCGGCTTGGAAACCGCGCATGTTGATTTTTGAGTCGCCATATCCGCCACCGTCTTTTGTGGCCCATACGCCTGGAGTGGTTTTCAGAACTTCCGGAAACTCTTGGTTGCCCAGTTTCATGTCGATGACGCGGGCACTTACTTCCGAAATGGCAACTGGTGTCTCGCGTGTCTTGGCAATCGACTGCGTAACGACTACGTCGCGGAGCATCTGTGATGCTGCCTCGAGGCGAACCTCGCCCAAATTGCCTTGCGACTTTTTAAGCACTGTCTTGTAGCCGACATAGCGGATCTCAACGTCTTTGGAGCCTTGCGGCACTTCAATCTGGAAAAATCCGTCGATGTTGGTTACAGTTCCGATTTTTGTCCCGGGGATAGTGATGGTGGCACCGATTACAGGTTCGCCCTGCTCGTCAACCACGCGGCCACGGCAATTGCTATGTTCGGCAGCAAGAAGTTGCGCCGTCGATAGGAAGATTGCGGTAGCTAAGAGGAGTAGTCTCTTCATGCTGTAGGGATTTAGTTAATTTTAAAGAATAGAATATGTTAATTTTTCAATTTTTTAATTAATTGAACTGCCAATTCAAAACTTCGTGAAAACCACTATGCAAAATTAGACTTTTTGTGTAACGAATGCAAATTTAAGCCAATAAAAACTACGCATTGTCACCAAGATGTTAAAATTCAAGGTGTGCAATGCCATGCAGGAGGATGCCGTCGTCTGAGACTCCTTCCGCCTGAACCGTAAATGCAGAGCCGCGCGGCAGCGAGGATTTAGGAATGGTTATTGTTGCATTGCCGTTGCATAGCCTGACATTCCCGTTCCAATAAAGGGTCATGCTCTTCGCATTCTCGGAAGAGTGAACATGCTCAGGCTTCTGATAGCCTAATGGCTTGAACCGTGACACTCGGTTCAATGTCATGCCGTCAAGAGATGAGGCTCCGTTTTTCAGCGTGATTGAGATTACTCCCGGGCCGCCTTTGGCTCCCCAAATGGCTGCGCTGCCGGTTTTGAACACGTCGATGCGTTCCACGTCCTGCATTTGTATGATGTCAAGGTCGTAGTCGCCATCAAGAATCACACCGTCGATTGCGATGGCGGCATGCGACTTGCCGTAGACTGAGATCTTGCTGCGCACATAAGCTGTGTCGCCTTTCATGTATATTCCTGGAATGCGTCTCAGCACTTCGTGGATGCATGTGGCGTCGATATATGCAAGTTGGTCTGCGGTCATGGAGAAGTCTGCCATGCCGGAGAACGTTCCGTTGTGCTTGTCACGTCGCGCGGCGGCTACGTCAACATTGTGGAGACGTATTGTCCTGCCGGATGCGATATCGTTGAAAACTGCCGCATCGCCGCATCGCCGCCCTGACTGCACGGCGATTGATGCGCTGTCTACGGGAGGATATGTCGTCTCGTCTATTCTGACGGCGGTCTTTTCGTATTGGTTGCCGACGGATGCGTTTACGGCAAAGGTCGTTCCGTCGGGGTAGTCAAGCCCAGAGATTGCGAAGTTGCCGTATTTGTCGGCTGTTGCGACAGCATACATGTCGGCATTCGGCGAGATGATGCTGACTTTTGCAAACGAAGCGTCTCTTGGATACGGTGCTGTAACGATAGCCTTGCCTGAAATCGTTTGTGAGACCTCGTGCTTTACTGGAGGCTGAGTGAACTGTCCTGCAAGAATGCTGTCAACGCAGTATCTGTCGCAAACGGAACGGTGCAGCAGCGAGTCGACCGCTGCCGCATTGTATCCGTTTGCGAAAAATCGGTCTGCGTCTGCAACTCCTCCGCGCACGTCTTGCGAGAGCAGTATCTGTGGGATGATAGACGGTGTCTTATTGTCGTGGCCTTTTGTTATGGCTACCGACATATGCGCTGAAATCTGTGATGGAAGGCATATATTGAGGCGTATGCTGTCGGAAAACTCGGCATGAGCCGTGATTGTTGCTTTCACAGATTCTTTTCCGTAGGGAGAGAACACTGATTTTATGCCAAAAACTGCTCCGGCGCTGTCAATTGCAATAAATTGCGAAATGCCTTCGGGCAGCTCCTTTTTGGGGAAAACTATGGGCTCTCCTGGTTTGATCTGTCCGTCATAGCATACGCAACCTCTCGAAATTACGGCAAGTTTGACGGCTTTCGCGGCCGAGTTGTCAAGCATGATTTTAAAAGCTTGGCCGGTGTCGGTGCAGTGCAGTGGATTGGATTTTTCCCAAGCGTCGGCTGTTTGGATGTCAGTGACAGGAGCGGGGCTGCTTCCGATGCTGATAGGCGTAAGGCATTCGTAGCCGTGCAGTCCTGCAGAATAAAGGGTGTAGCATCGCAGGAAACACTGCTCTTCAGCCAAATCCTTTGGCGTGTCGAGATATCCGGCGTATGCGCCGTTGTGTCTGGCTATTTTGATCCTCTTTATTGTGAAGCCTTGCGTGTCAAGGAGCTCGGCGTATGCATACATGTCGGCATCCGTGGGAATCAGGCTGGTTGCGTCGACAGCATATATGCACAGCCAGATTCGTTCGCCTGGCATATAGCTTGTGCGGTCGGTGTGGATGAATAGCTTCTCCTGTGGATACAGTTGTCTCTGTTTGTTGAAAAGCATAGACACATTTGGGCATATTTGCTGTGGTCTTGACGTCATTGCCTCCGTCAGCATGATGACGATGAATAAAAAAAATCGTTTCATATTCTTGTGTTTTATTTCTTGTGTCTCAGTCGGCAATCTTGATGCTTATGGCTTTCAGTTGCTGCCAGCCGGCTTTGTCTGTGACACGGACCATAAAATGATAGTCTCCGTTGTCGATGTCGTAAGGAATTGGAATGTCGACCTTCGCCTCATACGACATCGCCCCTGTAGGGATGGCAAAGTCTTGGTTGTAGATCCACGGATTAACAGGCGTTTTTATGGGGTCGAGCGGACAGTCGCCGGCGGATGTGGAATGCGAGTGGTGGTCGAAATTGTTGTGGATTTCGAGGTTGAAGTTGCCGAGCTCCATATTGTCGGTGAATGTGTAGCGGAAAGGAATTGTCTCTCCTTTGTGATACACCTCGCAGTTTATCGGGGAAGGAATGTCGCCATCAACGATTTGTGGCTTTTCAAGATCTTTTGCCGGATCGTCGTTGTTGCTGCATGAGCAGATTGCGATAGACGTCAATGTCGCGTATGCAAAATATAATATCCGTTTCATAATACGATTGCTTTTCTTGTAAAGGCTTGTCTGCCGACCAATTGCCGACAGCCAAGCCGTGGTGGTGTTATTTAGTTATCTGAATGCCTTCAACTTCCTCTGTGGTGGAATTGCCCTCGGCATCGGTTACAGTAAAGTGGAGATGGTACTCGCCTGCTGGTGCGTCGGCAGGAACGGCGAGATGTTCATGGAAATGGGCAGATGTCTCGCCGAGATATTTGCCTGTGTATTTAAATTCCTTCTCGTAGTCGGCGGCGGTATTGTGCAGTTCCACTTCTATTTCAGCGATTTTGTTTGGCGCGCTGATTTCCGCCTCAAGATGCATTACTCTGCCGGCAACCGCAGTCTTGCTGTTGCCTTCGCCAGTTTCCGTTATTGTTATTTCTGTGGAGCCTTCCATCGGCGTCGTTATTTTTAAAGGAGATTTGAACACAGAGCTTTGTCCAGCCTTGTCGGTGACGGTGAACGTCAGCACATATTCACCGGCAGCAGTCTCGGAGGAAATGTCAATGTGCTCGTGGAAAGTAGTGTTGCGCACACCGATGTATTTACCATCGGTCCATGACTTCGCGACCACAGTGGTTAAGCCGTCGGCTGATGTTACAGCAACGTCGATGCGGGCGATGAGCCCTTCGGCTTCAAGATTGCCTTCAAGATGCATGTCTTTGCCCGCCGTGGCGGTTTTGCTGTTTTCCTCGCCAACTTCGGCGAGAGTGGCTACGGGTTTGGAAACATTCGGCTCATCGTTGTTGTCGCACGATGTCGTAAATAGAGAAAAAACACTCAGTGTCAAAGCCACTGTAAGAAATAAACACTTTTTCATAGTTCCTAGGGTTTATATGTTAATAAATCACTTTTATTCCAGCAAAATAACTTCTTGGCAGAGACGGACCATAGACGTAGTCGGAGTCGCGGTTCCATCCTTTGTCGAAGTCTTTTTGGTAGGCGTTTGTTATGTTCTGTATGCCACCGTTTATCTGTAGAGTCAAGTCGTTGTATACAGGAATGTCGTATGAAAGCTTTACGTTCAGTGTGAAGAAATCTGGGGTGTCGACTGCTGTCGGAGTATCGACGCCCGATCCGGCGTTGTGTCCGACAAGCATGCTGCCCGTGTAGTTTCCTGTGACAGCCGCTGTGAAACGTTGCAGTGGGGTTGAGGTAAGCGTGAAATATCCGTAAGTGTTCGGAGTGCGCATCATTTTACGGTATTTCTGTTCCGGAACCTCATCGTTCCATGCAATGGCTTTGTCATATTTGCTTTGTTGGAGTGTTACGCCGGCCTGGAGCGAAATCCATCTTGACAGTGCAACCTTGCCCTCGATGTTTAGACCAAGCACCTTTGCGCCGTATGCGTTATAGCGTTCCTGCACAGTGTTGCCTTGGCTGTCGGGTTGGTCAAGTTGCCTGAGCGCAAACACGTTGTTCAAATCCGTGTAGAAACCTTCGACAAGCAGATTGACTTGTGCATTCTCAAACTTGTGATAAATGTCTGCAGACAAACTGAAACTGTTGGATCGTTCTTCTTTCAAATTGTCAGCAAGAACAGTGACCAGACGTTCACCACCGACAATGCCGATGTGCAAATCTTCGTCAAAGGCCTGTGGCGCACGGAATCCTCCGGCATAGCTTGCGCGCAGGTTGACATCCTCAGTCGGATTGAAGCGTATGTTGGCACGCGGACTGAAAATTATGCGGTCCACAAAATTGTGTTTGTCAAATCGGCCTCCGATGAGAAAACTCCAGCGTTTGTTTTTCCATTCATTCTGGAAAAACAAGCTTCCGATTCGGGCATTTTGCCGGAAGTCACGGTTGTAGCCGAGGATGATGTCTTTCAGTCCGTCATGATTGTATTCCGCACCAAGAGTCAGGTCTGATGGCATAAATATAAGTTTGTCGAAAGAATGCATATATTGTGCGCCGAGAATATAGGTGAGGCCATGTGTGGTGCCGTAGGCCTTCTGTGCGGCCTCAATATCATCAGGCGTGCCTTCGCCTATTCCTCCATAATAGCTTTTGCGGGCAGTTGACTGGAACGAGAAATATGCGTTTACGCGGTTTTCCCTGTTTGGCGAGAAATAATCATAACTTAATCCTCCGCCTTGAATGTTGTGCTCTGTTTGTTCGGCGATGTTGGCCTCATGGGCTATGTGGTCAAGCATGTTTCCGCCACGTCTGAACTCATGGATGCCATGATACTGCAACGTCAATTTGGAGTAGGGATTCAGCTTTAGAAAGGAGTTGAGTCCTAATGTCTGGTTGTGCAAGACGGGCAACTCGCTATATCCGTCGCCGTCATAATCAAACGGTTGACGGTAACGGTTCTGTCCATATATGTAGAATCCGGCTCTGTTGTTGTCTGTGACCAATGACAGATTGGCTGATGTGGTGTTGTCAAACGAGTTTTTTCCGCCGATGCTCATAAACGAGTGCCCCACTTCTGCAGAGTTCCGGGATGGCTCTTTGGTGATAATGTTGATGGTGCCTCCTATGGCTGATGCTCCGAATAAAGCAGAACCGCCGCCGCGCACCACCTCTACGCGCTCAATCATATTCGTCGGGATTTGTTCCAGACCATAAATGCCGTTCAAGGCGGAGAATACAGGGCGGGAGTCAATCAATATCTGAGAGTAGTGACCGTCAAGTCCGTTGATGCGTACTTGTGTGAAGCCGCAATTCTGACAGTCGTCCTCTGTCCTGACTCCTGGTTGGAAATTCAAACCTTGCGCAAGACATACTGACTGTGTCGCATCAAACAATTTGGGGCTTAATACGTTGACTAAATTCGGCGCAAGTTTGCGCTTGGTTTCGTTTCTGTTGGCTGATACTACAACATCGTCCAGTGCGATGTCATCTTGTTCGATGGCAAAATTCAGCTCTTTGGTGGAGTTGGCATCGATAGTTATGCTTTTTTGTGTGGTGCGGAAGCCTAGGGATTTGACTTCTAAAGAAATAGTGCCTGTGGGAAGGTTCTTTAGAAAATAGTGCCCGGAGGTGTCGGTTGTAGTGCCTATGTTGGTTCCTTTCACGAATATTGTTATGTAAGGCAGGTGCTTCCCGCTTTGCTTGTCGATGACATGCCCATAGATATTGGCGTCAGAGCCATCTTGCTGCGGACTGCTGGCATCTGCCAGAAAGGGAATTAGCATAGCCAACAATGTGGCGACTGTGATTTTGATTTTAGTAGTCATAGTGTTTATGTTAATTGATAATTAATGATTCAGACTTGCAAGTATGAATAGTTGATGGTTATACGTGTATTATATCTCCCACGTTGCCATAAAGGAGAAGTTGCGGCCTGGCTCCGGCACATCGATAAGACGATAGTGACTCGTGTGGTCGTAATATCTATTGTTTAGCAGGTTGTCGCATCTGAGCGACAGCCGTAGTCGTGCACCGCCTATTTTCAGTGATTTCCCGACGGAAATGTTTATGAGTTGATGTCCTGGTGTCGGTTCCTCAGGAGGAACGATTTCGTTCTGTCGTCCGACAGCTACATATTCCACAGCTGCAAATCCGCCCTTGGCATCGTCTGCAGCAGGCAGGTCGTAGCGGAGTTGGACACGGACCGACCATGGAGTGGAGAATGGCAGGGAATAGCCCTTCTTATCGCCTGACAGCTGACGGGCATAGAGATATTCGCCGCCAGCGCTGATTTTGAAATGCTGGAGGATGAGGAATGAAAGTTCGGCCTCAAACCCACAGCGCGCCACGCGGCTTTGCTCATAGTTGTAGAGCTGCAGCCCTTCTTTATATTCGGATGTGGGACACAGGTAGATGTAGTTTGGAAAATAGTTGAAGAATGGTGTTACGGAAGCCTTGATGCCGTCATGGCTGTAGACGGCAGCTGCGTCGAGTTGGTATGACTCTTCCGGATTCAGATTGGCATTGCCTTTCTCATAGCGGAAAATGCTGTAGTTTACACCGTCTATGCCAAGCTCTTTAGCTATAGGCATTCTGAAGCTTTTCCCGATGTTGACTTTCAGAACAAGATTGCCTATATGGTTGTCGATGCCTGCTGACCATGTCACGCTGTTGAATGCTCTGTGCAGGTTGGCGGAACGTTCGGCATATATTGAGTCGCCGCTGGCTGTCGGTGTCTTGAACCAGTCGTGGTAGCTGTGAGTGTTTATGCTTCCGTAATCGAAGCGTATGCCGGTGCTGAGGATGATGTTGTCGTTGACGGCAAAATGGTCAGACAGAAATATGCCGAATTGCAACAGCTCAAAATCTGGCAGTACAAAGCTCCAGCCTCCACTGCGGTTGTGCTGATATTCTGCGTTGACTCCTCCTTTGAGAGAGTTTGTGCCGATTGTCTGCTTGACGTTGACCGCGGCTGAGACTGTGTTCTTGTCGAAACTGTGTTCAAGTGTGCCGTCGGGCTTGGGCATGTATCCGTGTGACACTGGCTCGGAGAGCTCGCGCTGGTGGTTGTTTTGCCAGCTGATGTTGCTTTCCGCCAAGCCTCCTTTCCAATGCCATTCGGTGTGGTTCGAGACAAACAGATGATTGACACTGTGCTGCGGCAGGTCGACGTCGCGGGCCGACCGGTCGTAGTCAATCTCAGACAAGCGTACCTCGAGGCCATGCGCGTTGGCGAAAAAACCACTTTTGGTGTTGACGTCGGAGATTCGAAGCCAGCTGCTCCATTTGTTTCCCGTGTGCCCAATTGTAAGACTGCCGTCGGTCTCGCGTCCTGACGTATTGCGCAGACGGCGATTGTGCAGTTTTATGTAGTATGAATAATACTGAATGCTGTCTACAGGAACACGCTGGTCGGCATAGTCGATGAAGGTGGCGTTGGCTTTATACCAGAAATTGTTCTTGCGTCCTGTCAATCTTACAGAGGTGCCGATGGCGTCATTGACGCTGCGGGCAAACAGGTTCGCGCTCCACTTGAATCTGTCTTGCGGCACGGCGGTGCTTGTCAGATTGATGACTCCTCCTATGGCGTCGGAGCCGTAAGACAGCGAGGCAGGGCCTTTTATCACTTCCGCGTGGTCGATGTCATACTGGTCTATTTCCAGCCCATGGTCGTCGCCCCATTGCTGCCCCTCGTGTTTGATGCCGTTTTCTGCCACAACCACGCGGTTGAACCCGAGCCCGCGGATTGTTGGTTTGGACTCATTTGATCCTACTGACATGGCTTTGACGCCGGGTATCTTCTCGAGGCTTTGCATGAGCGAGCCGCTGAAATTAGTTTCTATAAATTGTTTGCCGACATATGTGGTGCTTAGTGCCGACCTCATTTGCATATCTTTACTATAGCCGTTTCCCTCCACGACGACATCCTTGAGCACAATTCCTGCTTTTGTCGGCTGCCGCAGACTGTCGGTGTCGGATTCCAATCCGTTTCCGAGACTGTGGCCTGACGCGCTGCCGGCTGTTGAAGCAAGGATGCAGTAGGGTAGGATAAAAATGGGAAGCGACTCAGTTAAAAACTTCCTGTTCATCCTAAAAATTAACGTATTAGTGGATTGTGCGATTTTTCATGTCCGAAATTATTTATTCGGATATGAAATGAAGAAAAACTTGAAATTAAGCTTGATATGCAAAAGGAGGCGCACGGAGAAATGCGCGCTTAGTCGTTGCTTCCAGGATTCCTGCGCAAGGGAGCGCAAGAATGAACGACAAGAGGATGGTTGTGAAATCAATATGAGGCTCTGCCTCTTCGACAAAAGGCGATAGGATGAATTGGCAAATCGGACAGTCGTTGTCGGCTGTGCCATTGTGCGAGTGGCATGTGCCCGACGTTTCGACAGTGGAAATGGCATCGGAGTCGTGAACGTGTGTGGCTTTCACGATTCCCATAGGCAGGAGCGACAACAGAAGCACCAGCGCTATTATAATCCTATTTCGTCTTAATGTTTTCATTTATGCCGCAAAGATAATGATTGTTTCTAAAATATGCAACATTGTTGCATATTTTAATTGTGTTAAATTTTGCTATTTGTGAAATTGTTGGTATTTTTGCATTTAAATTCAATTAAAAGAGTGTTGGAATGAATGCGACAGACATATTGAAAAGAAAGGGATTGAAGAAAAGTGCACAGCGAATCCGTGTGATCAACATTCTGAAAGACAAAGGAATGCCTATGGCTGAAGATGAGATAAAAGTGGCGATGGGCGAGATTTATGACCGTGTGACGTTTTATCGCACGATGCAGGCTCTTGAGAAAGCGGGAGTTGTTCACCGCATTTTAATAGACAACAATAAGTCGGAGTATGCCTTCAACGTTGAAGACGGACATCATTCGCATGTGCATTTTTTATGCACAAAGTGCGGTGCGGTTTCGTGTCTTAGAGATGTCATGGTTGCCGACTATCGTTTGCCGGAAGGCTATGTGCCTGCCGAGAGCGAAGTGCTGATAAAGGGGGTGTGTCCATCGTGCAGCGCGGAGAAGAAGTAGTAAAGGTTGCTTTTTGTGCTTATTTTGAAATGAATCTAATAAAAATGCTTGTTTCGCAGATAAATCAAAGAAAAATTCCTAATTTTGAAACTCAAAATAAAACAAGGTGAAAATAGCGATTGTGAAATATAACGCCGGAAACGTGTTCTCTGTGGAGTGCGCGCTACGCCGTCTTGGCGTGGAGCCGGTGTTGACTGCCGATCCTGATGTGCTGCGCGCCGCCGACAAGGTGGTTTTCCCTGGTGTGGGAGAAGCGTCATCGGCAATGGCTTGTCTGCGTGGCGGCGGCCTTGACGGCGTGATACGCTCGTTGCGGCAGCCGGTGCTTGGTGTGTGTATCGGGCAGCAGCTGATGTGCCGCCATTCGGAGGAGGGCGACTGCGATTGCCTCGGCATCTTTGATGTCGACGTCAAGCGTTTTCAGCCTGCGCAGGGCTTCAAAATTCCGGAGATGGGTTGGAACACTATCGCGACTGTGCGCCAAAGCCGGTTGCTTGAAGGCATTGCCGACGGCAGCTATGTCTATTATGTGCATAGTTACTACGCTCCGGTTTGCGCCGACACGATAGCCGTCACTGAGTTTGCTGTGCCGTTCAGCGCGGCGATGCAGCGCGACAACTTCTATGCCACACAGTTTCATCCTGAGAAGAGTGGTGATGTCGGGTCGCGCATATTGCAAAACTTTTTGGAATTATGATGGAGATTATACCGGCAATAGATATTATCGAGGGCAAGTGCGTAAGGCTTACGCGCGGCGACTACGACACGAAGCGAGTCTATAACGAAGATCCACTTGAGGTGGCGCAGGCGATGGAGAGCGCCGGATGCAGACGGTTGCATCTGGTGGACCTTGACGGCGCGAAGGCAGCCCACATTGTGAACTATCGCACACTGGAGCGGCTGGCGTCGCGCACGTCGCTGACAATCGACTTCGGCGGCGGTCTGAAGTCTGACGACGACGCGCATGTGGCTTTCGAGTCGGGCGCGGCGATGATTACGGGCGGCAGTGTGGCGGTGAAAAGTCCGGAACTTTTCCGTGGCTGGATTGCCCGCTACGGTGCAGACCGCATTATTCTCGGTGCCGATGTGAAGAACAAGAAAATAGCCACCGTGGGATGGACGGAGGACAGCGGCATCGACTTGATGCCGTTTGTGCGTGGATATATGGAGCGCGACGGCGTGCGCAATGTCATCACGACCGACATTGCGTGCGACGGGATGCTTGAAGGCGCGGCTGTGGACCTGTATAAGGAGATGCTCGAAGAATTGCCGGGTATAGTGCTTACGGCAAGTGGAGGCATCGGCTCGCTTGCCGACGTCGAGAGCCTTGACGCCGTCGGGGTGCCGTCGGTGATTGTGGGCAAGGCGATTTATGAAGGGCGTATATCGCTTAAGGATGTGGAACGGATTAACATGAACTGCAATGCTTGCTAAGAGAATCATACCCTGTCTTGATGTGAAAGACGGCAAAACGGTAAAAGGTGTCTGCTTCGGCAATCTACGCGATGCCGGCGATCCGGTGGAGCTCGGTCGGAGATACAGCGAGGTGGGGGCCGACGAACTGGTGTTTCTCGACATCACGGCATCGAGCCAGCGACGCAAAACGCTGGTCGACATGGTGAGCCGTGTGGCGCGCGAGGTGAATATTCCTTTCACTGTGGGCGGGGGAATAGGCAGCGTGGCTGATGTTGAGGCGTTGCTCAATGCCGGTGCCGACAAAATTTCCATCAACTCGTCGGCGTTGGCGCGTCCGGAGCTTATCGACGAGATTGCAGCCCGTTTCGGCAGCCAGGTGTGTGTCGTGGCCATCGACGCGCGCTGTGTCGACGGCGATTGGCAATGTTTCACTCACGGCGGCAGCCGTCCTGCCGGACGCGGATTGTTTGAGTGGGCTGCGGAGGCTGAACGCCGAGGCGCGGGAGAACTGTTGTTTACGAGTATGGACCACGACGGTGTGAAACAGGGGTTTGCCTGCGATGCTTTGGCGCGGCTGAGCACTGGCGCGGGAATTCCCGTGATTGCGAGCGGAGGCGGCGGACGGATGAAGCATTTTGCCGAAGTGTTTGAGCTTGGCAATGCCGATGCGGCGCTGGCGGCGAGCGTGTTCCACTACAATGAGATAGGAATCGGAGAATTGAAGAAATATTTACAAGAACAGCATATCACAGTGAGATTATGAATTTGAATTTTGAAAAAATGGGCGGACTTGTTCCCGCAATCATACAGGATGCACGCACAAAAAATGTGCTGATGCTCGGTTTTATGAACAAGGAGGCGTTTGAGAAAACTCAGGCTACGGGCTTGGTGACATTTTACAGCCGCACACGCAATTGCTTGTGGACAAAAGGTGAGGAGAGCGGAAACACGTTGACGGTGGTGTCGATTGCCGACGACTGCGACAACGACACGCTGCTCATTAAAGCAATCCCGGCTGGTCCGGTGTGCCACACTGGCGCGGCGACATGCTTCTGCGATTCAAACGACTATGGCGTTGAATTTTTCGACTATCTGCAGAAATTCATCCAGCGCCGTTATGCGGAGATGCCAGAGGGATCCTACACCACTTCGCTTTTCAAAAAGGGTGTGAACCGCATGGCTCAGAAAGTGGGCGAGGAGGCTGTGGAAACGGTCATCGAGGCTACAAACGGAACCGACGACCGGTTGGTCTATGAGGCTTCCGACTTGATGTATCACCTTATCGTGCTGCTCACGTCGAAGGGGTTGTCGCTCGACGACCTGTCGCGCGAGTTGCAGAAACGTCACAAAGAATAAGAAACAATCAATATAAATCATGTCAGCAATCATTGATTATAAAAATGTGGAAGTGCTCCGTAAGGAGTTGCTCGTGTTGAAAAACGTGAACTTTCAGCTCGAGGAAGGTCAGTTCGTGTATCTGATAGGCCGTGTCGGAAGCGGTAAGAGCAGCTTGATGAAGACGATGTATGCCGAAGTGCCTATTGAAATGGGCGAGGCGAGAATCTTCGACTACGACCTGTCTGCCATCCGCCGCAAGGACGTGCCTATGCTGCGACGGCAGATTGGTGTGGTGTTCCAGGATTTCCAGCTGTTGTCTGACCGCTCGGTCTACGACAACCTGTTGTTTGTGCTTAAGGCCACGGGTTGGAAGAACAAGACCGACATCGACGAGCGTATCAATGAGGTGCTGAGTGAGGTGGGGATGGAGCACAAATCCTATAAGATGCCGCACGAGCTGTCGGGTGGCGAGCAGCAGCGCATCGCCATTGCGCGCGCTCTGCTCAACCGTCCGAAACTGATTCTTGCCGATGAGCCTACGGGCAATCTTGACCAGGAAACGGGACATCAGATCATGTCGCTGCTGCACCGCATCTGTGCGGAGGGAACGGCTGTAATTATGGCAACCCACAACATCCAGCTCACGGAGGATTTCCCTGCGAGGGTTATGAAATGCGAGGATAAGAACGTAATAGAACTTTAATAACGATTTGATATTCGATTGAAAGCGAAAGAATGAAGGTACTGAAATTTGGCGGAACTTCTGTCGGTTCGGCGGAGCGAATCAGAAAAGTTGCCGGAATTGTGACTGGCAAGGGGAAAAATATTGTGGTGCTGTCGGCAATGGCTGGCACTACCAACACTTTGGTTGAGATTTCTGATTACCTGTACAAGAAAAATGTAAATGGAGCGCACGACATAGTAAACGCTCTTGAACTGAAATATCTTGAGACCATCGACAGCTTGTATGACAAAGAGTCGACAAAAACGGCTGCAACGGCTGCGATAAAGGAGCGTTTCGACTATCTGCGCTCGCTTGCCAAGGCTAATTTCACGGTCTTGGAGGAGAGGGAGATTCTCGCGCAGGGCGAAATGATGTCGACTGCGATGATGCATCTCTATCTGCAGGAGCAGGGCGTGAAGTCGGTGTTGTTGCCGGCACTTGAGTATATGCGCACCGACAGCAATGGCGAGCCAGATACGGTATTTTTAAAGGCTCGCCTGTCGGAGATGCTCGACGAGCATCGGGATGCCGAAATATATATCACGCAGGGCTACATCTGCAAAAACGCTTATGGTGAGACCGACAACCTGCAGCGCGGTGGCAGCGACTATTCGGCGTCGCTCATTGGCGCTGCTGTCGGCGCGGAGGAGATTGAAATCTGGACCGACATTGACGGTATGCACAACAATGACCCGCGCTATGTTGAAAACACGCGTCCAGTGGAACGCCTGAATTTTGAGGAGGCTGCCGAGCTTGCTTATTTCGGTGCCAAGATTCTGCACCCCACATGTGTGCAGCCTGCGAAACTGAACAACATTCCCGTGCGTCTGCTCAGCACACTCGACCCGTCTGCCAAGGGCACGCTGATTGACAATATGGCGGCAGACCACACCATCAAGGCGGTGGCTGCGAAGGACGGCATCACTGCCATCCGTGTCAAGTCGAGCCGCATGCTGCTGGCTTACGGTTTCATGAGCAAGGTGTTTGAGATTTTTGAGGCGCATAAGACGCCGATAGACATGGTTACGGTGTCGGAAGTCGGTGTGTCGGTGACTGTCGACAATGAGCGGAACCTTGAGAGCATCATTGCGGAGCTGCGCAAATTCGGGACGGTGACCATCGACCACGATATGGTGATAATCTGTGTGGTGGGCGATCTTGAATGGCAAAACCGTGGCTTTGAGGCGAAGGCTTTGGCTGCTCTGAAGGACATCCCTGTGCGGATGATTTCTTATGGCGGCAGCAACTGCAACATCTCATTCCTTATCCGCAAGGATGACAAGGTGGAGGCACTCGCTAAACTGAGTGAGGAATTGTTCAACAGACAATAGGATTGTGTTATGACTACATTCCCGATTGATGAATTTAAAAACATAGAGACTCCGTTCTATTACTATGACATGGAGCTGCTCCGGCTGACTCTCGACGAGGTGAAGAAGCAAGCCGGCGGAAGTAAGGTGCACTATGCTGTCAAGGCTAATGCCAATCCTCGCATCCTCGCCGCGGTGCGCGAGGCGGGATTGGGTGTGGACTGCGTGAGCGGTGGCGAGATAGAGGCGGCTCTGAATGCCGGATTCTCCGGCGGCGACATAATGTTTGCCGGGGTGGGCAAGACCGACCGCGAGATTGCGCTGGCACTTGACGCCAACATTCATTGTTTCAACGTTGAGTCGTTGCCTGAACTGCTCAACATCAACGAGATTGCCGGAAGCAAGCACATGATGGCGCACATTGCAGTGCGCATCAATCCCAACGTGGACGCCCATACACACCAGTATATCACAACAGGGTTGAGCGAAAACAAATTCGGCATCAATCTTGAGAATCTTGACGAGTTTGTCGAAACGGCGTTGTCGCTCGACAATATTGACCTTTGTGGTGTGCATTTCCATATAGGCTCGCAAATCACGGAGACTGGACCGTTCGTGCTGCTGTGCAGGAAGGTGGGTGAAATTCTTGACCGCATGAAGGCTCTTGGGGCTGAAATCACAATAGTGGATATGGGTGGCGGTTTCGGAATTGACTACGACGATCCTGACGGCAATCCGATTCCCGACTTCGAACACTATTTTGCTGTGTTCCGCGACAATCTGCAGCTTTCTCCCGACCAGGAATTGCATTTCGAGCCGGGACGGTCGATTGTGGGGCAGTGCGGCTCGCTGATTACGCGTGTGCTTTATGTGAAGGAAGGCACAGCCAAGAAATTCGCCATTGTCGATGCCGGTATGACCGACCTCATTCGTCCGGCGTTGTATCAGGCTCATCATAAGATTGAAAATATCTCATCCACATCAGCGGTCGACGATGTCTACGATGTCGTAGGGCCAATCTGCGAGTCGTCTGACAGCTTCGGCACCGATGAGCGGCTGCCGCTGGTGCAGCGCGGTGATTTTCTCGCTTTGCGTTCGGCCGGCGCTTACGGCGAGATTATGGCATCTACCTACAACTGCCGCCGCTTGCCGGGCAGTGTGTTTTCAACTGACTTATAAAACAAAATTACAATGAAATATTCGTATCGCACCGAAGGCACTTGCTGTCAGGCCTTCGACATTGAAACAGAAGACGGCAAAATCAAAGACGTGCAGTTCTATGGCGGCTGCAACGGAAATCTGCAGGGAATATGCTCGTTGATAAAAGGAATGCCGATAGGCGACGTGATTGGAAAACTGCAGGGCATACGTTGTGGCTCCAAGCCTACATCGTGTCCGGATCAGCTCAGCCGTGCCCTCTCGCTGATTGTGGAGAAGGAAGGAAACGGGGAAAAATAGAGGAAAAGAAACGCGAAACAGTAAAAAAAACGATAGAAAACCAACTAACAGTTGGTTTTCTATCGCTTTTTTTACTATATTTGCATCGGTATGAAGAATGTATTGACACAATTACGAAATATTCCTGTGACATCAGCGTGCATTGCGTCTCTTTATCCAAAGGTGAAGACTAAATGGAAGATGATGGAGCAGTTGGAAATGGCGGATGAAATCATCCGCCTAAAACGGAATTTGTATGTTGTCAATCCTGAGGAAACTGGTGTTAAGTTGTCAATGGGATTGATGGCCAATCATCTTCTCGCTCCGTCATATGTATCAATGTCCACGGCTCTAAGATATTATGGATTGATACCGGAAGCTGTGTATGCCACGCAGTCTGTTACTCTCAAGCCGTCAAAAGCGTTCAACACGCCATTGGGCTATTTTTCATTCACGCACATAGCCAAGGAGGCGTATCCCATAGGACTTGTGCAGATTAAGGAAGATGGAGTCACATACGTGATGGCTTCTCCGGAGAAGGCATTGTGCGACCTTGTCGCAAACACTCCGGGATTGAACCTGAGGTTTAAAACGGAAGCTATGAAGTTCTTGGAAGAAGATTTAAGGTTTGATATGGAGAGATTCGTTTCTTTCGACAGGGATATATTGGCAGCCTACACTAAAGTTGGCAAAAAAGCAAATTCAATACAGACCATTCTGAAACTATTGAACAATGAATGATATATTTCAAAATATGCTGTCGGCTTATGACTTGTCGACAGGCCAAGCTGTAAGAAATGCCACCTTTGAAGTTAATCAGCAGGTGATACTTGCAGGACTCTACCACGGAGGTTTCTTTGACAAGGCTGCCTTTTACGGGGGCACTTGCCTTCGCATTTTTCATGGGCTGCAAAGATTCAGCGAAGATATGGATTTCTCTTTGCTTGCGCCTGACGACAACTTTGATTTCACGTTGTATTTTCAGCCTGTCATTGATGAGTTTGCCGCTATCGGACGAACTGTTGACATTAAGAAGAAGGACAAAAAAAGCTTTGGTAAAGTTGAGTCTGCCTTCTTGAAAGATACAACCGAAGTTTACGACATATCATTTCAGACAGAGAAATCCATCAAAATAAAAATCGAGGTTGACATTAATCCTCCACTGAATTTTTCAACAGAACAAAAATTGTTAATGGAGCCTTGCTCGTTCATGACCAGGTGTTTTACATTGCCTGGCTTGTTTGCGGGAAAGATGCATGCTTTAGTTTACCGCGCATGGAAAAATCGTGTGAAAGGACGCGATTGGTATGATTTTGAATGGTATGTGAGAAATAGAACGCCTTTGGATTTCAAGCATCTACAAGAAAGAATTAAGGAATTTAACGGACGTGATGTAAGTAAGGATGAGTTCCTGTCAGATTTGAAAGAACGTTTGGGCAATTCGGACATAAAACAAGTAAAAGCTGATGTCGCTCCATTTGTGAAGAACCCTAAAGAACTGGAGATTTGGTCAAATGACTATTTCTTGCAGATTATGAATTTAATTAGATTTGAAGAATGAAAAAACGACCAGCGAATTGCAATAGTAAACAATTCGCTGGTCGCTTTTTTTACCAATTAAAGGTTTATCGCTCCATCCGGGAGTCAAGACTCTGCCGCCCGAGGAAGAACGTGCGGGCGCGTATTGTCTTGACATCGGTGGCAAACGACTTGCTGTAGAGGGCTGATGTGGCTGTTGGCTCAGAGCCGTCGATGGTGTAGCGGATTTCAGACGTAGGGTATTGACTGTTCATCACAACTTTTCCTTTCACCACTTTGATGCCCGGCTGCGCCACGTGGAAACAGAATCCTGCACGCTGCAGCGACGGCAGCTCAAAGTCTGACAGGATGCGGTTGTATGCAGCCTTGGTCTGTCCGGGAAGCGGTTCTGTGTTCCAGCCTCGTTCAACAAGTCCGAAGATCTTAGGCAGCAGATAGTATTCCACCATATCGAAATTCCGGATGGTTTCCGAGAACAGTTGTCCCTGGACACCGATAATGTTGGCTTTTGCCTCAGGTAGAAGCGGCAGTTTGCCGGCTTGCTTCTCCATGTCGAGCGGAAGCCCGTCGATGGTCTTTGTCGATGACATATAGATGTTGTACGGGCGAGCGTCCCAAGAGCGGAACTCGTCGACATATCCTCCCCAATACAGTCCCGGCTCTCCGGGATGGGCGTTGTAGCACAGGTCGAAATAGAAATTGCTCACGTTGCAGAGCACCACGGGATAGCCGTTGTTGGCAACGGAGTAGGGGATGGTGTCGCCGTTCCATTCAGCCACGGTGTTCCAGCAGTTGACGGCGGCGAAGTGTGGGCGCAGCTGCTTGTCGATGTTGTCGCTATGGCGCATTGCCGCTTCCTGCCATCCTCCGATTTTGTAGCCTTTCGCTGCAATCATATCGGCTATGCGGGTAATGAAGTATTCTTCAACTTCGTGAGTGGTTGTGAATCCTTTCTCTGCCATCAAACGCTGCACTGCGGGCGATTTTGCCCATGGGTTTTTAGGCACTTCGTCGCCGCCCATGTGTATGTATGGCAGCGGAACGTCGGCTTCACGATACATCAGGATAATCTCGTCAACAACTTTTTCCATCAGTCTGTAGGTGCCTTCCATCGCCGGGTTGAGCACGTTGTCGTTGTATCCTTGTGCCGACTTGTATTCAGACGTGTCGTCGTCATCCCACACTTGGAAATATCTGGCAGCCTCCGGATCAGTGCTTTCCAGATTGCGGCGGCGTGCCTTCATCGCCACGATTGCTGCGCGGGCGTGTCCCGGAGATTCGATTTCTGGTATCACTTCCACTCCGCGTGCATAGGCATAGCGTAGAAATTCCACAAAATCGGCTTTGGGAATATATCCGTTTGATGTGGTCGACAAATCGTCGGGGTTTCCGTTGCCGGCATACGACTGGAAGAGGAAGCCGGATTCTTTTTCGGTCATTCCGCGGCGGCTGCCCACATCGGTGAGCTCCGGCAGTCCCGGTATCTCGATGCGCCAGCCCTCGTCGTCGGTAAGATGGAATTGCAGACGGTTGATTTTGTAGATTGCCAAGCGGTCGATGAGGCGCTTCACGTCGGAGAGTTGCGAGTAATCGCGCACCACGTCGAGCATCAGTCCGCGGTAGTGCAGGTCGGGCCAGTCGCAGATAGTGGCGCATGCCACTTCGGGAGAGCCGGCGTTGCGTTCAGCCAGGCGAGCGAGTGTCTTGACTCCGTTGAGCACGGCGTCTTTTGAAACGCCACGCACGGCGATGCCGTCGGCGGCAAGCGTGATTTCGTAATATTCATTGTTTGATCGTCCTGCTGTGTTGCGCGAGTCGGCGCCGCTCATCAGCGACAGGCGTACTCCGATGGTTTTTTTACCGGTGCCGGTGAGCTTCTGCGACGCGTATGCAGCCTCGCGCTCAAGGCCGTCGTCGGCATAGACACACATTGTCGACGACAAGTCGACCGTGCCGTTTTCCGTAGCCACAGATTTCAGTGCGGGAAGAATGCTGAACGGTCCCGACTGGCTTTGAGTGGCTGGGTTTACCTCCTCATTGGCGGCATAGCGCAGTTCGCCGGTAGGGAAGCCGGGAATATGTCGGAAACTGTTCCATTCCAATGGTTTCACGTTGATGCGGAGCGGACGTGCCATGGAGTCGCCGGAGAAGGCGAAGTGCGCTCCGTCGGGCGCATAACTGACGCCGCGCACCTCACCGCGGGCGCGGAAGTCGAGCACTACGGAGTCGCCGGGAGCAAGGGAGAAACCCTTGTCGGGAGTCAGTTTATAGTACCCTTGAAACACACGGCTCATTTTTATGTGACCCTGCTTGTCGAGAGGCAACGAGTTGCCCGAAAAGGCATTGTAGTAGATTGCCCAATCGTCGGCGAGGGTCGTTCCGCTTACGTTTTTGATTACAAAAGAATATGTATAGTCGCGGTTGCGGGAGTTGGTGCCGTCGAGTTGCCACGACAGCGTCACCGGACTTTCGTTGACCACTGCCGAAGCCGACAGCGAGAGCAGCAGCGCTGCGAGAGGTAAATGTCTCATAGTTGGTTTGTTTGTGATTATGTTTTATGCTAAATTTGCTTTGTCTCAATCTGGTCTGCAATGTTCTGGCAAGCATCGTCGAGCAGGTCGAGCACATTCTCGAAGCCTTCCGAGCCGCCGTAGTACGGATCGGGAATGCAGTCCCAATGGCGGTATTGTCTGAAAAATGATGCTATGCGTTTCACCTTGTCCATCTCTTCCGGAGAGTTGGCAAGCCGGCGCAGATGGTCGTAGTTGCTGTCGTCCATAGCGAGGATGAGGTCGAAGCGTTCGAAATCGTCGGAGCAAACTTGGCGGCTGCGATGCGTCAGGTTCAGCCCCCGGCGTGTGGCGTGCACGCGCATGCGCTGGTCGGGCAGGTCGCCGGAGTGGTATGACGATATTCCGGCAGAGTCGATGAATATGCGGTCGTTCAGTCCGCGCTCGTCTACGATACGCTCCATCACACCCTGTCCGGCAGGCGATCGGCAGATGTTGCCCAAACACACGAAAAGAATCTTGTATTTTTTATTGTCTTCCATAATTGTCATTGCTTTTAATGAGTGTCAATCCACCATGAGGTGGCGGTTTTTGCCGATGCAAAACTGTGTGTGCTGGGGTCGCTTACAGAAACTCCGCAGCAGCGGTCAAGCTTGATTCTGCCGGCTGAGTTTGTGTAGTAGTACGGAGTATGCACTTCGTAAACCACCGTTTTCGACAGCTGTTTCTTGAATTCGTCGAGCAATACAGCGTCGTTGCCGATAAGGCGTTCGGCATAGTCGCCGAGATCCACAAACACTGCCGGTCTGAAATAGTCGAGCCTCTGAATCGATGAAACCTCAGAATCGTCGATGGTGTGGGTGATGTTTATGCGCTTCATCAGAGCTGCGAGATTGTCCATCTCGTGGCAGTCAACCACCGACAGTGTGCCGTAAGGCATACGATAAGAGGAGTAGAAATCATAGAATCCATCGCATAATGCCTTTAGGTCAGGCGTGCCGAGCAGGTGCTGCCCGATGCTGGCATACGGCAGTCCGGCAGCCATCATCTCGCAAGGCGACGCCACGACATAGTCGGTTAGGTGGCGCAAGTCGTAGATAGCCTCGATTGACGCCATGTAGCAGTCGTCAAACAAGATATAGTCGAAATGGAGTCCCGACATTTTTATGCCCTCGGCAAAGTCGGTTATGTCGATTTGCCAGTCCGTTTGAGTGCCGCCGAAGAAACGCGTGGGAAAACCAGCGTCGTCGCCGGCGGAAACTGTCAGCAACCGTTGCTGTTTCCCTTTTGAGGCGAAAGCCGATTTGGGCAGCCATCCATATCCATGGCATCCCACGGCCAAGGCATAGTGGGACGAAGGCGACAACGACTTCACTTCGGCAAGCATTGATGCCAGTCCGGCTGGAGTGGTTATGTCCGGGCGGTTGCCTGTTGAATATTTTTTGAGAAGGCGTCGCGATGTGGAGCCTTTCGAAGGGATGATTTCAAAAAGAGTAGCCTCGCTTTCCGATGTTGCGAAATAGACAAGCACACGCTCGCTGTAAAGACCGTTGCTGGCAATCACACTTTCCATGTCGTCGATATTTTTCGACAGATATTCTGTGAGGTCGCCAGTCCAGGGCATAAACATAAGAAGCGTTTTGTTGACAACTGTCGGTTTTGGCTCGGGCGTGTCCTCGCAAGCCTGCATCCCTGTTGCCAGAATGCAGACCAACCCAATGATTAATGTTTTTATAAATGCTCTCATATGTAATGCAAAGATAGTGCAAGGTGAGAGAAAAACATTCAAACTTGTTTGAAAATGTTTTTCCGAACCGCAGCCTATGTTATGAAAAGATAGTGCAAGGTGAGAGAAGAGCAAAACAAATTTATTTGATTTTGCTCATTCGAACCGCCGCCTGACTTATTAGGCGGTAGATTTCGCTTGTGGCTGTCGGATTGATGCGAATATTTCGCTTTTGACAGCAGATTGCTCGGATTTGTGGCAAAAGTATAGATAATTTGAAAAAATATGGCAAAATGAAATAAAAAATTAAATTTTGCTGAAAATATTTTGGAGATAAGAATATTCTGCTTACCTTTGTGGCATCAAAAACAGCAATTGACTTGCAAAATGAGCAAATTGAACTTCACAAAGATGCATGGCGCAGGCAACGACTACATATATATTGACTGTATGAAGTCGTGTCCGGCAGACTTGCCGGCTCTGTCCAGAAGGCTGAGCGACCGCCATACGGGAGTGGGTGCCGACGGGATGGTGCTGATAATGCCGTCGGAGATAGCTGATTTCCGTATGCGCATGTTCAATGCTGATGGATCGGAAGGCTTGATGTGTGGCAATGCCGCACGCTGCGTCGGAAAATACGTCTTTGAGAAGGGGCTTACCGACAAGAAACGAATTGCGCTTGAAACGCCGTCGGGCGTGAGGACGCTATGTTTGCATTTTGATGGGACGGCAGTCGACCGCGTCACGGTCGATATGGGTTGCCCGGTTCTGGAACCCTCGCGCATCCCGGTGCATTCCTCTTGTGCGGAGGATATTGAGATTGCAACAAGTTTTGGGGCAACAGCCCTTACCGCCGTGTCGATGGGAAATCCTCACGGCGTTGTTTTTTGCAAATTGGCTGATGTCAATGTTGAGGGATTGGGAAAAGAGTTGGAGACCAACGCTGTGTTTCCCGACCGTGCCAACATCGAATTTGTTGAGGTCGCAGCCCCCGACAGCCTTCTGATGCGCGTGTGGGAACGGGGCAGCGGCGAGACGCAGGCTTGCGGCAGCGGCGCTTGTGCCGCAGTGGTTGCCGGCGTGCTGACAGGGCGCTGTGCGCGGCATTGCAGTGTCAGCCTTCCTGGAGGATGTCTCGACGTGGAATGGCGCGAGGCTGACAACAAAGTGTATCTCACCGGACCGGCACAGTTCGTGTTTGAAGGAACGGTGGATGTGTGAAAATAGGAAAACGGTAAAAAAGATAACTATTCAAAAAAATTGTTATGTCAACATTAAGATTTAAAGTGGTAGAAGAGGCCTACGGACGCAAAGCGGTGCCGGTGGCTATCCCGAGCGAACGTCCGAATGAATACTATGGCAAGTATGTATTCAACCGTGCGCAGATGTATAAATATCTTGACAAGGACACCTATGATGCTCTCGTTTATGCCATCGACAATAAGGAGCCGTTGAGCCGCCGCCTCGCCGACCGCGTGGCTGCCGGAATGAAGCAGTGGGCTATGGATAATGGCGCGCGCCATTACTCACATTGGTTCCATCCGCTGACCGACGGAACAGCCGAGAAGCATGACGGATTTATCGAGCATGACGGCAAAGGTGGTGTGGTCGAGGAATTTTCTGGCAAATTGCTCGTGCAGCAGGAACCTGATGCGTCAAGTTTCCCGAACGGCGGAATCCGCAATACGTTCGAGGCTCGCGGATATTCGGCATGGGACATTTCTTCTCCTGCTTTCATCATTGACCATACATTGTGTATCCCTACGATTTTCATCTCATACACAGGAGAGTCGCTCGACTACAAAACACCGCTTCTGCGTGCGCTCAACAGCGTGGACAAGGCTGGTGCGGCGGTAGCGCGATATTTTGATGAAAACGTAAAGCATGTTATCTCTTACCTCGGCTGGGAGCAGGAATATTTCTTGGTCGACAAGGCGCTTTATGCCGCACGTCCCGACTTGGTGATGACCGGACGCACGCTGATGGGTCACGAAAGTGCTAAAAACCAGCAGCTTGAGGATCATTATTTCGGATCGATTCCATCGCGTGTGGAGGCTTTCATGCTCGACCTTGAGATTGAATGCCACAAACTTGGCATCCCTGCAAAGACCCGCCACAACGAGGTGGCTCCAAACCAGTTTGAACTTGCCCCGGTTTATGAGGAGACCAATCTTGCCAACGACCACAACCTGTTGCTGATGTCATTGATGACAGAGGTGGCTCATCGTCATAACTTTGAGGTGCTGCTCCACGAGAAGCCTTTTGCGGGCGTCAACGGCTCTGGAAAGCACAACAACTGGAGCCTTGGCACCGACACTGGCGCAATGCTGTTCAGCCCTGGAAAAACGCCGAAGGACAATCTCCAGTTTATCACATTCCTTGCCAATGTAATGGCGGCAGTGCAGCGTCACAATGGCTTGCTGAAGGCTTCCATTGCTTCTGCAACCAATGAGCACCGTCTGGGTGCCAACGAGGCGCCGCCTGCAATCATCTCAATGTTTCTCGGCGCACAGATTACAGACGTTATAGACCGTCTGCTTGACACCGATGTGGACGACGACATAGCATTCTCTGCAAAAGAGGGTATGAAGCTGAAAAACGTGTCGCAGATTCCGGAACTGCTTGTCGACAATACCGACCGCAACCGTACGTCGCCATTCGCATTTACAGGCAACCGTTTTGAATTCCGCGCACTGGGCTCTTCTGCCAACTGCGCTTCGGCGATGATTGCCCTCAATGCTGCTGTGGCTGACCAGCTGACAAAATTCAAGGAGGCTGTTGACGCACGCATCGCTGCCGGCGAAATCAAGGAGCGCGCCATCCTTGAGGAGGCAAAGAAACTGTTCCGCGAGAACAAGGCAATACATTTCGACGGTAACGGCTACAGCGACGAGTGGAAAGAGGAGGCAGCGCGCCGCGGTCTTGACTGCGAGGCAAGCGTGCCGCGCATCTTCGACGCTTATCTGAAGCCGGAAAGTGTGGAGATGTTCAAGAAAACTGGTGTGTTTACCGATGTTGAACTCGAGGCACGCAACGAGGTGAAGTGGGAGATGTATACAAAGAAACTTCAGATTGAGGCTCGTGTGCTCGGCGATTTGGCAATCAATCATATAATTCCTGTGGCAACACGCTATCAGTCGCTGTTGCTCGACAATGTGATGAAAATCAAGTCGATATTCGACGGCGACGATTCAGGATTGGCTGAGCAGGAGAAGGAAACCATCAGGAAGATTGCAAAACACATGTATGTAATCAAAGACGAGGTGACAAAGATGGTGAATGCGCGCAAGGATGCCAACAAGGTGGAGAACGAGCGCGAGAAGGCTATCCTCTACCATGACACGGTGAAGCCGTGTATGGACGTGGTGCGCTACCATATCGACAAGCTCGAACTGATGGTTGACAACGAGATGTGGCCTTTGCCAAAATATAGAGAACTTTTGTTTATTCGCTAAAAGTCTGAATGGAACAAATTAAGCATGAATGTGGTGTGGCAATGGTAAGGCTTCTGAAGCCTCTTCGCCACTACTACGAAAAATATGGTGCATACACTTACGGGCTCAACAAGCTCTATCTGTTGATGGAGAAGCAGCACAACCGCGGTCAGGAGGCTGCGGGTGTGGGCTGTGTCAAACTCAATGTGGAGCCCGGAAGTGAATACATCAATCGTGAGCGTGCCCTTGGTTCTGGTGCAATCCAGGAGATTTTCGACAAGGTGAACCGTGAGATTGATGCGGCTATGCACTGTGAGGAGTCGATTGAGAATGTCCCGTATATAGGTGAGCTATATATGGGGCATTTACGTTACAGCACGACGGGTAAGTCGGGGATGAGCTATGTGCATCCGTTCTTGCGCCGCAACAATTGGCGCTCGCGCAACTTGCTGTTGTGCGGCAACTTCAATATGACCAACGTTGACCAGATTTTCAACACGGTGGTGAGCCAGGGACAGCATCCGCGCATATATTCCGACACGTTTATAATCCTTGAGCAACTCGGCCATGCGCTCGACATGGAGCACGACAGGTTGTATCGTGAATATCGTGACAAGGCTGCCGACGGAAACGGGCTTGCGCGACTCATTGAGGACAATATCAATGTGGACAACATCCTTCGCGACCAGGCGCGCCTGTGGGACGGCGGTTTTGTGATTTGCGGCATGACGGGCTCGGGCGATATGTTTGCTTTGCGCGACAGCAAGGGCATACGTCCGGCTTTCTATTATCACGACGATGAGATTGTGGTGGTGGCTTCGGAGCGTCCGGTGATTCAGACGGTGCTGAATGTTGGGGTCGACGATGTGAAGGAACTGACGCCGGGTTCGGCTTTGATTGTGGGCAAGAACGGCGGTATTTCTGTCGACGACATTCTCGGAGAGGGTGAGAACCGGAGGTGCTCGTTTGAACGGATCTATTTCTCGCGCGGTAGCGACAAGGATATCTATAAAGAGCGCAAGGCGTTGGGCGAAAACGTGGTGCCCGACCTGCTTGAGGCGGTGGGACACGACCTCGACAATACGGTATTTTCGTTTATTCCCAACACTGCCGAGGTGGCGTTCTACGGCATGATGGAGGGCTTGGAGGCTCGCCTCGCAAAGCAGAAGGCTGATGCTATAAAGGCGCTCGATGCGTCGACTGCCGACTACGACCGGCGGTTGGCTGAAATTCTTAACAAGCGTCTGCGTCAGGAGAAGGTGGCGATAAAGGATATTAAACTGCGCACGTTTATTGCCGAGGGCGCTTCGCGCAACGACCTCGCGGCACACGTCTATGATGTGACTTACGGTGTGGTGCGCGAAACGGACAATCTGGTGGTTATCGACGACAGCATTGTGCGCGGCACTACGTTGAAGCAGTCAATTATTCGTATGCTCGACCGTCTGAACCCGAAAAAAATTGTTGTGGTGTCGTCGTCGCCGCAGGTGCGCTATCCCGACTGCTATGGCATCGACATGTCGCGTATGGGCGAGTTCATCGCTTTCAAAGCGGCAATTGAGCTGCTGAAAGACAGAGGGATGCAGAGTGTAATCGACGAGACTTATGCCGAATGCCTGCGACAGCTGGAATTGCCTATGGATGAGATGGAGAATGCGGTGAAACGCATCTATGCGCCGTTTACCGACCGCGAGATTTCTCGAAAAATGGCGGAGATGCTCACCCCTGCCGGTACTCGCGCCGAGGTGGAGATTGTCTATCAGTCAATCGACGGTCTGCACCGAGCCATCACGTCGTGTCCGGGCGACTGGTATTTCTCTGGCGACTATCCTACTCCTGGTGGAAACCGCCTTGTCGACCAGGCTTTTGTAAACTATTACGAGGGTAACGCCGACAAGCGTTGATATAATAAATCTTGAATTGATGCGTTAAAGTCATTGGGAGCATACGCTCTCAATGACTTTTATTTACATAATGGATATGAATAAAATAGGACTTATATTGGGAGGCGTGGCTGTGGCTGTGAATGCTGCTGCCGAACTTCCGCAACTGACTTATCCTGTGGCTGAGTGTCAGGATGTGGTCGATGATTATTTCGGCACGAAGGTGGCCGATCCATACCGGTGGCTTGAAAACGACACATCGGCGCAGACGGCTGCCTGGGTGGCTGCCCAGCGCGAACTGACCGACAAGTATCTCGAGGCGTTGCCTTATCGCAAACAGATTGCCGGCGAGCTGCGCAATTTGCTCGATATGGAGCAGATTGGCGCTCCGACAAAGAAAAAAGGCAAGTATTATTATTTCTACAACAGCGGATTGCAGAATCAGTCGGTGCTCTATGTGGCTGACAAGCCGGGTGAGCGCGGACGGGTGTTGCTCGACCCCAACACGCTTTCTTCGGAGGGCACGGTGGCGCTGCTTGGCATCGAGTTTTCGGAAGACGGAAAGTATATGCTTTATGCCGTCTCGCGCAACGGCTCTGACTGGGAGGAGATCTTCGTGCGCGACCTTGCTACGGGTAAGGACTTGCCCGACCATATCAAATGGGTGAAAGCCTCGATTACGTCGTGGTATAAAGACGGTTTCTTCTATAGCGCATACGATGCTCCTGCCGACGGCAAGGAGTATTCTAACGCAAACGAGAATCAGAAAGTATACTATCATAAACTTGGCACGGAACAGAGCGACGACCAGCTCGTGTTCAGCGATGAGCGCTATCCGCAACGTTTCTTCATGGCTCAGCCCGACGAGGATTCCGATTTGCTGTTTCTCTATGTCGAGGCGGCTGGAAACGGACAGGGGCTTTATGTGAAAAGCCTGAAAAAGCAGGATGCTGAATTTACCTGCATCAACGACCAGTTTGATTACAGTTGCGGCGTTGTGGGCGTGGTGAAAAACAAGATATACATGATGACCAATCTTGGCGCGCCGAAGGGTCGTCTGGTGGTTGCCGATGTGAAAAATCCGGGCTCGGCAAACTGGAAAACGGTGCTTCCCGAAACTTCCGATGTGCTGTCGAGCGTGCAGATTGTCAACGGCAAGCTTGTGGCTGTCTACGACAAAGATGCGTCAAACCATGCTTATGTCTACAACCTCGACGGCAAGTTGCTCCATGAGGTGGCGTTGCCGGCGGTGGGAACGGTGTCGTTCAATGGCTCGGCAAAGAGCAAGGATGTCTATTACACATTCTCTTCGTTTGTCTATCCGCCGACGGTCTACAGCTATGATATCGACAAGAATGTCTCGACGGTCTACAGCCAGCCGAAGGTGAATTTCAAACCGGAGGACTATGTGACCGAACAGGTGTTTTTCTCAAGCAAGGACGGAACGAAGGTGCCGATGACGCTCACCTACAAGAAGGGGCTGAAGCGCGACGGCAGCAATCCTTTGTGGATTTACGGATACGGCGGCTTCAACATCACGCTGTATCCGTCTTACAAGGCGCGCCGCATGTTTATGCTTGAAAACGGGTTTGTCTATGCACAGGTCAACTTGCGTGGCGGAAACGAATATGGCGAGGATTGGCATGTGGCTGGCACGAAGATGCAGAAGCAGAACGTGTTTGACGATTTTATCGCCGCTGCCGAATGGTGTGTCGACAATGGCTACACGAGCAAGGACCGCATCGTGGCAGAGGGCGGCTCTAACGGCGGACTCCTTGTCGGTGCGTGTGTCAACCAGCGTCCCGACCTGTATCGCGTGGCGTTCCCAATGGTGGGCGTGATGGACATGTTGCGCTATCACAAGTTTACAATCGGTTGGAACTGGGCGCACGACTACGGCACAAGTGCCGACAGCAAGGAGATGTTTGAATATCTGAAGGCTTACTCGCCGTTGCACAACATCAAGAACGACGGGACGCGCTATCCGGCGATTATGGTGACTACTGCCGACCACGACGACCGTGTGGTGCCGGCTCACTCGTTTAAATATGCCGCTATGCTTCAGGCAAGTGACACGGGCGACCAGCCCAAGCTGATACGGATTGAGAGCAATGCGGGGCACGGTGGTGGTATGCCTACGGAGAAGGTGATTGCCGAATATGCCGATGTCTATGCGTTTGCAATGCATATTCTTGGACTTAAACCTGTGGTTGAGGAATAAGTGATGAAGAAACAAATACTGACAATGGGACTGGCGGTTATGGCTTCGGTGGCTTCGGCTGCCAGTCCTGCTTTTACGACGGCGGCGGAGCGGGTCGACTCGCTGATGCGCTGCCTTTTCCACGATGGCGAGCCTGGGGCGGCTGTCGTGGTGGCGAAAAACGATGATGTGATTGTCGACAGCGGATATGGCGTGGCCGACATTGTGACGGGCGATCGGATTGACGGCAACACGATGTTTAACATTGCGTCGATTTCAAAGCAGTTTACGGTGGCTGGCGTGTTGTCGCTTGCCGACCGCGTGTTGTTGCGTGCCGACAATGCGGTGGCTGATTTCTTGCCTTATGAAAGTGGCCAGTGGCGTAAAATCCGGCTGTCGCATCTGATGAGCCATTCGTCGGGGGTGATTGACGCGCGTCCGCGCACCGACCGCCAATGGATGCTCCATGCCACCGATAAGGAGAGCGTGGCTTATATGGACACGTTGCGGCAGTTCCGCTTTGAGCCGGGTGAGGCTTACGAATACATCAACCCTACGTTTCAAGTGCTTGAATGCGTGATTGAAAAGGTGTCGGGACTGGCGTTCGACGACTATCAGCAGCGTTATGTCTTTGACCGTGCCGGTCTGCGCCACACCACTTATTTCGAGCCGCAGAAGCGGATTCCGCGGATGGCGCATGCCTATCAGACTGGGACTGGCGGTGGTGAGCAGGATTTCGCCGGCAAGGAGGTGTATCTGGGACGCACTGTCGTTGAGGGGTCGCCGTGGAAGGAGTGCGACTATGGCGAGGAGACGTTTTTCGCCACCAAAGCCGATGGCGGGATATACTCGTCAACCCATGAGATGCTGCAGTGGATGCGGGCGTTGGAGCGGGGCGAGGTGATAAGTCAGGAGGCTTTGGCTCTGGCTTATGCTCCCCACACGCTGGTGAGCGGCAGCCGGTGGAGCGACTATCAGAACCGCCCGAATACGTGGTATGGCTACGGATTCTTCATCGACCGCACTCCGGGGGAGCCTGTGAAGATTTATCACACTGGCGACAACGGCGGTTTTCAGAACTATGCCGCCTCGTTTCCGTCGTGTGGTGTGAAAGTGATTGTTTTTGCCAACCGCAACGATTTCGACCGCTGGACGCTTGTGCGCCAGATTGACCGCATCCTTCGGGAGGAAGGCGTGCTGGAATAGGCGTCGATGGCCTATTCCGCGCCTATCTGCCGGAGCATCTCGGCTGTTGTGGCGTGGCGGCGGCCATTGAGGTCGCTGAGAAAGCGGTTTTCGCTGTCGGGAGGCATCTGCCGGGCATTGTCGAAACGGTCGGGACGGGTGATGTGGGTGACAACCACGCGCTGCACGTGCGACCGTGGGCAGCTGCCGATGCTGTATCCCATGTTGCGGTTGTCATTGCCGGGGCCGTTGCTGCTCCAATAGCGGATGTCGCCGTTGGGCTCATATCCGAGAAACACTACGCTGTGGCCGCGTTCCTGGTCGTCGCCTGCCACGTTGTTGCATCCTATCACCGCACCGCTGTCGCTTCCCGACGGGTTGCGGTTCCAGAACAGCTTCATGAAGTCGCCCGGCGTCGCTTTGTCCCAGACGCTGTCGGCTGCCCATTCCTCGTCGGAGAGGTAGCGTTCGTTGTCGCTCTCGCGGTTGCGTTCGGAATATGCTCCGCGAAACGCGGCGATGCTGTTGCCGGCGCCAAGTTCGTGCACAAGCACTCCCAGCCCTGGGCCGTTGGCATTGGCGCGTCCCCAGAATCCGAATCCGTCGTCCTCCGTGGCGAGCGGACGCATGTTCTCCCATGCCTCGCGTGAGATGTTGTTGCCGGTGTCCCACATCAACAGGGCTTTTATCAGCACGGCATAGGTGGCGCTGGAGCAGAACGACGGTTGGGCGAGGGCGGGCGTGAACGACGGCCGGTTGTCGGCACTGTCCATCTGGAATGCCTCGTTGAGCGCCTGTATTGTCGTTTTTGAGAAATCGGCGTTCGGGCGGCCTCCGGTATAGTATCCGCCGCGTTCGGGAAACGAGTCGACGGCGGCGAGCACGTATTCATTCCAATCGGTTGCCGATGCGCGCAGACCCGATATGCATATCGCGGCAATGGCGATGGCAGTAGCAAATATCCTCATAGCGGTAGTTCCTTTTTTTTGACGTTCAAAGGTATGCTTTTTAGGCGAAATTACAAAAAAAGAATCATTCTTTGTCACAGTCTTGTTTCTAAATATATAGTCAATATATTTTTTACTCTTTTGTCGGAGTGTGGGGGCGTTGCAGCTCTTTGATGGAGGCGAAGTAGGGGGTGGTGTGCTGTCTGCCGCCGGGCAGGTCGGCAATGTCGACGGTGGTAATCGGTGTGTCGGATTTCAAGCTGAAGCCAAGATAGTGGAACCCGGTTGGCGAGAATCCCATCTCGCGCAGTGTCTGCGCGTTGAAATATCTCGGGCCATTGCCGTCGAGCGGCAACAGCATTCTGTTCTGTCCGTTGTGGAGCAGCAGATATTTTGCTTTCTCGCATCCCGGCACGAGGTTAATTGATCCACGCTCGTTGCCTGTGCGCACGTAGTACAGCCGTCGTGAAAGGATTGTAGGCAGCATGGCAGTTTCGTAGTAGCCAACCAGGACGAGGTCGTCGGGACGGGCGTATGAGAGTCCGTGTTGCGGGATGGAGTCACGAATTTGTTCGTAGGCGGATTGTCCGACAAGAATCTTTGTCAGATGCTCAAACAGCAGACTGCCCTCATTGTCGGGGTCGTTGTGGTCGGGCAGGAGCGGAAACGCGCCGATGTTGACCGTCTCGATGCTTTTGAAGAAGTAGCGGTTGCGCACGGCTTCATCGTCGCCTCTGCCGGGAAACAGTATGTAGCCTCCGATAATCTCTTTTGCCGAGTGGAGGCGTACGTTCTCCACCTTGTTGCCATAATAGATGGCATCGCGGTAGCGGTGCATCTGGTTGATGGCGTCGCTCGGCGGATAGTCGGCGGCACGGAGTGCGTTGATTTCATCTTTGTCTTCTTTCGAGAATTCGTTGTCGTCACACACCCGATACTTTGCGTCGAAGAGGTAGGTGAGCTCGAAACCGTCGGGCTTGCGTATGGTGAGCACTATGTCGGGGCGGTTGTCGGTGGTGGCTGTGTGCACGTCGCCGCTGGTGCGGTTGTAGGTGTGCTGATAGTGCAGCCTGATCTCGTCCTCGTTTTTGCGGTAGTATACGGTATGCTCTTGGCTGTTGTCGGTGAACGGCTCGATCATCGGCATCGGATTCTCAACGATTTCATCATTGTTGCCGAAGTGCAGACTCAGAATTTTTGCCACCATCCGGCGCATCTTCAGGAAGCACCACAGTTCATAGAGTTCCCATATTGGACGGGTTCCGATTTGTGTGCTGCCGTTGAAGAGTTCGATGCCTTTCTGAAGCATAATCCAGTAGCGGTACACCTGCGAGTAGCCGGTGCGCTTCTGCAGCACCAGGCTCTCGGTGCGCAGAGGTTCGGCTTTGAGTCGGCGCAGCAGCGGTGATTGGGAGAGTTTGCGCAGTTTTATAGCATACTCGTCGAGCGTATTCAGTTCCGAGTCAGTGATTTCATTGCCGTGATTGCGGATGTGGTCAAACACCTTGGCGAGTCGGCGGCTGATGCGCTCAAGCGAGAATTTTACGAAGCGGTTTTCTGCGGTGTCGCAGGTGTTGATGGTAGCTTCGTGGCGGAAATAGTCGTGATCGAGAGTGCCGCGGTTTTCGCTTTGCGCATATTTCTGAGCCATTGCCGGAGTCCAGCGTTTTATGCGGTCGGCATGGCTGTAGTGCACCTCTTTCGTTTCCCGCAGATGCGGACGTGTGACGATATAGGTGACTGCTTTGATATAATTGTCGATCACCTGTCGGAAAATCGACAGCCAAATCACGTCGTTGTCTGTGCGGCCGCCTTTGTCGAGGCTTTGCACGGTCTTGGTGAGATACTGGAATACGATTTCGTTGTATTCGCGGTTTATGTCGTTGAGGATGTGCAGATAGTCGTCCTTCGTGTCGAGTTTGGGTGAAACCACGCGAAACGCGAACGTGTCGGTGCGCTCTGCCATGCCCACGGGCTTGTATCGGTAGGAGAGCTCAAAGATGCCGGGCTCGTTGAGAAACGACAGCGGCGCGGTGAGCACCCACTTGTTGTCGCCAACGCTGATTGCTGTGAAAAGGTCGCTCACTTCTTTGAGCTTATGCACCACGTGAGGCTCCGATTCGATGTCGCTGAGGTAGATGTTCACGTTGTAGACCGCCGTCTCGTAGAAGACGGGCGGCAGGTCGTTCCATTGCATGGCGGCCTCTTCCCCTACGTCGGTAAGACGGTGGCTCTGCGAGGGAAGGGCGATGGCAAGACTGCCGGCAAGCGACGAGCGGTAGCCGCAATATCTTGACGCGTTTTCACCAACGCGTGCGCTGAACCTCCGCCAGCAGTTTGCTGTGTCGGCGGCGGTGCTTGCCTTTATTGCCACTTTGCCGTCGGCGCTTTGGAAAGAGAGTACTGCCATGGCTTCTGTTTTTTTTACGGCCAGAAACAGGTGAAGTGTGCCTGTGGCAGACGCTCCTGCATCTCGGCGATTTTCCTGCTTGCCTGCGGATAGTTTTCCGTAAACTGGGCAAGCGCTTTGAGAGGTTTGTCGAGCAGGTCTTCGTCGCCCTCGATGCGTGGCAGCACTTTCATCATCAGTATGGCATCCATAGCCTGTGCCAGCAATGCCTCGGCTGCCTCGTCGGGGTTCTCTTCGCGGAGCGAGAAGAAATAGAGTATCAGCTCGTTCTGCACGCGGTATGCTATTTTAAACGGTGTGCCGTTAAGCGCGGAGTTGAGCGAATGGAGCAGCCCGGGGACGTTCTCTTTTAAGTAGGAGGCATCCTCTGCACTGAGTGTCGACAACGCTTCGGAGGCTTGAACCACTTTGGGCAGAAACAGGTCTTTCGGCTGTGGATTGTCGTAATAGTGCAGGGCGTCGCCTCCCTCGAAGAAGTTTTTAAACGGCGTTTCTGCGTCTTCGATATTCATCTCGATTGTCATTGCGCGGTCAATCACCTTGCGTGAGAACTGGTGTGTGGTCTCGTCCATATTCACCGTGCCTACAACTATCAGGTTGCTCGGCAGGCGGAGACCGTCGTTTTTCAATCGGTCGTAGACCGCCTTGTATGTTTCGGTGTCGGTGATGTCCAAATCGCGGTGCAGCTGGTCGGCATATTTGCTGAAGATGTCCGCTTTAATGAGCGGCTCGCTTGTGATGGTGCCGTCGGAAAGGAGCTTGCGGCTCTCAAGTACGCTTAGAAATTCGGCAAAGTACTGCTCCACAGGCGCAAGGTTCATCTCGTCCATACACACGAAAAACGGCACGTCGGGATAGCGCATAGACTTGACAAGAAAGCGCACAAACGGAGTCACGACATAGTGCGGACCGCCAATCTCGCTTTCGTAGCCGAGCAGCTCGCTGCTGTCGTGCCAGTTGGGCTTCACCTCAATCAGCTCATAGTTGCCCGGAGCGGTCTTGTCGCTGCGCAATGCTGGGATATCCGGACAACTTTCAAAAGCCATCTGCTTCACAATCCGGCTCTTTCCCGTTCCCGATATGCCTGCCAACAACAAAAATGGCTTCGTCCGCATGGCGGTAAGATAGGAGGTAGACACAGCGGATGGAGCTGAGGAAATTGTGCCAAAAGTTCCCTTTAGGTATTCAAAAAAAGTTGCTTTGTCGTTTCTATTAAGTTGAGCATCCATAATTTCTTTATAATTAGGTTTAAGACTAACATTTTCTTTTGTAATGTCCAAAACGTTAGAGTTTGACAAGAATGTTTTTATTGAAGAGAAGTTTCCCACTTCTTCCATAATAAGAAGACCAATAATTTTTTTTAAATCTGTTTCATTGGGATTGCTCTCGATGTAATTAACAATGGCTTTTTCAAGCACAATGGGCTTTTTTATGTTTTTGAATCCTCGTGGGGTATAAGGATTTGGAACATAGTATCTTGTGACAATATCTTCTAAATAAGCTTTTGCTTCGGTTTCATTTATGTCATGTGAGAAACGAGGCGTATATATCCCGTTGTTGACAACATAAAGACCTAACTGACAAGCTAATTGGTACGGAGTGCGAAGAAAACCAGGCCATTTGTTTTCTATGGTTTCTTTGAAATCTTCTTCAGACATTTCTGTGTGTGGAAGAGAAGAAACCAATTCTACAACATTGCGAGGTGTTGCAGATCTCCATTTGCAAATAGGGTCTCCCATATAGTTATAAATTTAGTAAATATTCCGACCATTGTTCAGCAATAGCCTTTGCGAAACCTGGAAAGGTCTTGCTTCTAAGGGTTCTTCGTTCTTCTGCCGTTTTGGCTTTGCTTAGAGCATCGGAATACCATTTTGGTAGTGTCCGGCCGCTACTTAAAACAACACGTTCTCCATGTCCAACAACATCGGTTTCTCGGAGTTTTGGAAGATTCTTAAGCCACAAGCAAGTCAGTTTGGACGCTTCGTCGCCAAACATCCACGGTTGAATCTTTTGGTCTGGTTTACGCCAACGATTACTCATTATTCCAACAGGGTTTTCTATTGCAATATGTTCAATAGGGGCGTTTGCCAATGCCATGAAAAACTCAACACCTTTTTCTCTGTCTTCCTGTCTGTTGGGAAATTTTGGATGAGGCCGTCTTTGCTCAACAGGCAAGTGCTTGTCGTCGGGATGGTAAAACCATTGGGCTCCGCTGACTGCCAAATATGTGCATGGAGGGTGGGCGACCATTAAATCCCAATGACCGATAATTTTTTTCTTTTGACCATTTTGTAGTGTGCCACCCAAATTTTTTATGACTTGAAGAACATCGCATTGGAAATGCCATTCAGGATGACCTCCACTGCAACTTAAAATATCGCAGCTATATGCGTTATGTCCCAACCGGCGGAACTCTTTACACACGGCTTGACTTTCCTCGCAGGCAACAAGAACATTAAGCTTCCTCATCATTCAATACATTTGCGATAGCAATAGCTATCTGTTTGGCAAAATTCACGGGAACAGCGTTCCCAATCATCTTGAAGCAATAGGCATTAGTGCCTAAAAACTCATAATCCATTGGGAAAGATTGTAGTAATGCAGCTTCGCGGATTGTTATAGAGCGCAGTTGCTTAATGTCAGGATGAATAAACATCAGGCCATCCTTATGTAGATGTGAAACTATGGTGGGTGATGGCTTGTCCCATTCCAACGACCTATATTTTATGTGATTGGACTTAATACCAGTAATTGATGTGTAAAATTCCAATCGTTCTTTAGTAGATGCATGGTTCATGTCTTTTGCAATCCAATCTCTGAATACTTTGATGTCTCGTTGATTATGGTAGCGAGCTTCGTGCTGGGGAATTTTTAGGCTTCCGACAAGTTTATGTGACACGTTGTTTCTTCCGTTTTTTATTGATTCAGGCAGAGGCTTGAAATTGGGAAGATTACCGATGGCGTCTTTTACAGTTAGTCTGTTTGCCTTGGATTTTTGGGAACAGAGGCTTTCGTAGAAATCAGAAAGTTTGTGATTGGAGTCTTTTCTTATGCCAATTATTATTATACGGTTACGAATTTGTGGAACATTATAATCGGCAGCACAGAATACTGCTTTTTTTAAATCTTCTGGCTTCAAGATTTCATATCCAATAGATTTGAATGCTTTATATATACGGTTTTTTACAGGCTCGTTGCCCGGGCATGCGCTTAATAGTCCGGGAACATTTTCAAAGACAAAAAGTTTTGGCTTGTAGTGGTCTACAATTTTGACGAAACTTTCAAAGAGATAGTTCCGGTAATCATTTTTCATTGAGTTTGGGTCTTGTGCTCTACCTGCCAAAGAGTATGCTTGGCAAGGAGGCCCTCCAATTATTAAATCAACAGTTTTGCCATTAATTAAATTGTCAAGACCTTTGTTTATAATCTCAGTGTCATTGTCAGAACCATATAATTTGATGGTTTCATCAGACCAATGGCCGTTAAATAATTCTTCCGTTTTCTGAACGTCGAAGAGTATCACATGTTTCTGAGAATCTTTTTGCGAGAACCCCCATTTTTTTGTTAGACGGTTACGAAGGGTATTAACCATCGGTTTTTCCCATTCTACATGAGCCAATGGTTTATAAAATCCGGATTCAAGAAAACCCTCAGATAAACCGCCGCATCCGGCAAACAAGTCAATGAAAGTATACATTTTAGGCTTTCATTTTTATTGTTTGTTGATGTACATTGTTGTGTGATAGGAAGTTATCGTTTATTCTGCTCATCTGTGCCGTTTCTTAGTTAGAAACCGACAGGTGAGACGCAGACAGAAAGTGCTGATTTACAGCATATAATAGAAAAATCAGGGCTTGATTGTATGCGTTTTTGACCGAATAGTCAAGGAGTGGATGCGTGATGGCAAATGCGTGTTTTTGCTATGGTTGGGAGTGAGGTTTTCGTTGGTTTAAAGCAATGTGTTAGCGACAAAGAGCGTGGCTGACAGGTGGTTAGCTTCTATGGTATGTGCTTGGCAAATTGTGCAGATTTCGTTCGGGAAACCCTTTGTATTTGTGATTTTTTTATCTTAACTTTGCCGTTTAAAGTAACAGTTCTAACTAAGAAACGGCACAGCCGTGTGCTTCTCGGGATTCACTGAGGGTTTTCTCTGACGAAAAATGTTTTTATTGGGTGCTTCCTTGGGGAAGTAGCGCATCTTCGAAGCGCGTAGAGGCGTGAGTCTCCTGTCTGCTTGATATGATGTCGGTGATGGCAGGTGCTTCATCGGCGATGCTCCGCAACGCATAGAGCCGATGCGAGCAACCCCCGACGCTGTCGGGGGTTAACTGAATACGTGACCGCTTCCGCGGTCATTTGCCCAGCTTGGCGCGGTGCAGCAGGAGTGTGCGATCTATTATGCGAAGCTGTCAATGATGGGCGCGGATGCTGCGGAGATGTGAGAGAGCAGGGATGTTGTTATGGAAGTCCGCAACGCGGACTCGCTATCAGTTAACCCCGGACTGCGTCCGGGGCTTGGATGAAGTAGCGGTCTGCACCGCGACGCGGTGCCGCTGGCGCAACGAGGTGATGGCAGGTGCTTCAGCGGCGATGCTCCGCAACGCATAGAGCCGACGCGAGCAACCCCCGGCGCTGTCGGGGGTTAACTGAATACGTGACCGCTTCCGCGGTCATCCGCCCAGCTTGGTGCTGTGCAGCTGGAGTGCACAAAAAAACAGCCGCCACGAGCGAATCGTGACGGCTGTTATGCAGTTCTGTCCTTGCTTATTTCTTGGCAGGAGTTGTAGCCGGAGTTGCCGGAGCGTCCTTGAGGTTGAGTTTCGCCTTAACCAAAGGAGTCACATCGTTGGCAGTCGGGTTTTTGTAGATCACCTGAGAGTCCTCAAGGATGTATGTGTAACCGTTCTCGTCGCCAACGGCTTTGATGGCAGTGTTGATTTTCTCATAGATAGGAGCCATGAGCTTCTTCTGCTGCTCTTGGATGTCCTGGTTTGCAACCTGCTCGAAAGTCTGGATTTTCTGACCGAGTTCGTTCAGCTCCTGTTCGCGACGCTGTTTGATAGTCTCTGGGGTATCTTTCGCCAAAGCTTGGTATTCCTGAAGTTTCTTGTTGAATTCTTCCTGAAGGGCTTTGTATTCTGTTTGATATTTCTTGTTGACTTCTTCAAGCGAAGCCTGTGCTGTTTTGAGTTCAGGCATCAGGGTGAATACTTCCTGAGTGTCGACAGTTCCGATTTTCACCTCAGCGAAGAGGCACATTGGGGCAGCCACCATGACTGCAAGTAATAATTTTTTTAGCATTTGTATTTAATGTTTGATTTGTTAATTCATTTTTGCTGATGCAAAAGTAGTAAATTATTTTGAATAACCTAACTTTGCGAGCACATCATTGCTCACGTCGATGCGTGGAGAAGCGAAAATGATGCCCGCCGACGACGCGCGGTCGAAAATCGCCTGGTAGCCCTTCTCTTCCGAGAGCTTTTTGATGGCTTCATAGATGTCGTTCTGGATTGGCTCCATCAGCGACTGGCGTTTTTTGTAGAGTTCGCCCTGCGGGCCGAAGTACTTTGCCTGCAGTTCGGCGGCTTCTTTTTCTTTAGCCACCACTTCCTCTTCTTTCTTTTTCTTTTGCTCGTCGGTCAGAAACACCATGTCGCTCTGGTAGTTCTTGTAGAGCGTCTCGGCTTCTTTCGACTTAGCCTCCACTTCTTTCTGCCAGCGCAGCGACACCTGGTTGAGCTGCTCGTTGGCCATCTCGTATTGCGGGATGTTTTTGAGGATATATTCCATGTCTACGAGCGCATATTTCTGCGCGTGTGCGGCAATTGAGAATATCGCTACGATTGCTGCTGTGATAAAAAATCGTTTCATAGTCGTTTTGGTTTTTGTGTATGTTTTGTATGACAATGAAATTTGCTGTGGGTTTATTCGTGAAAGGATATTTACGCCTTTTTTAGAATTCTTGACCGAGGATGAAGTGGAAGTGGCTTCCGCCTTTCTCGCCAAACACCTTGTCGAAACCGTATGCCCAGTCGATACCCATCATACCGATCATCGGCAGATAGATGCGCACACCGGCTCCGGCGGAACGCTTGAGGTTGAACGGCGACACGTCCTTCACATCGGTCCATGCGTTTCCGCCTTCAAGGAAGGCGAGACCGTAGATTGTGGTGCTTGGCTGCAGCATGAACGGGAAGTGGAGTTCGGCGGTGAAACGCGTGTAAGCGTAGCCGTCGCCCGAGCGCCATGGGGTGAACACACCGTTGTCATATCCGCGGAGGGCGATTGTCTCCTGTGCGTAGCCGTATGATCCCGACATGCCGTCGCCTCCGACGTAGAATGTTTCAAACGGTGATTTCAGATATTTGTTGTAGCTGCCGAGCAAACCGATTTCGGCGCGTGTCATCAACACGAGAGTCCATTTGCTGTTGGGGTCGGACAGCGGAGTGTAGGTGCGGGCCTTGAATTTGAGTTTCCAGTATTCAATCCATTTATACATCTCCTGTGTCGCAGCAGTCGCTTTCGCAGTCTGGTTTGCGGTGGACATCGCGTTGGTTCCGATGCCGCTGTCTTTGTAGAGCTGTTCCCAGTTCTTGTTGCGGAACAACGATACCGGCGGCGTGATGTTCAGGTCGAGCGAGAAGTTGGATCCAGTACGTGTGTAGATAGGGTTGTCGATACTGTTGCGCGCCAGCGACAAGCCGAGCACGAATGCGTTCGATGTGCCGTTGCGCATATAGTAGAGGTAGTCCCAGTTTTTCAGCTTATACCAGTTGAAGCCCAGCGAGGCTGTGAATGTGAAGTAGTTGTCGGGCCAGTTCAGACGCTTTCCGAAGCCCACCGTGATACCTGCCATCTGGAGGTATTTGTCGGGGTCGTATGCGTTCTGATATTGCTGCTGGTAGTAGTCGCTGTAGCTTGAGCCGTAGTAGCTTCCGTACATGCTGCTTGTGCCGAAACCGTATGGTCTGGCGTAGCTGTTGCGATCGTAGAAGTTTGAGTTGACACCTGTCTGGCGTGAGTAGTAGCCCGAAACGGAGAGCGAGTTAGGTCGCTTTCCGCCGAACCACGGGTCGAGGAACGACAGGCTGTATGCCTGATAGTATTTCGCATTGGTTTGTGCGCTGATTGTGAACGTCTGACCTTCGCCCTGCGGAATTATGCCTTTGTAGGAGCTTGGCTTGAGCAGGTTCTTTATTGAGAAGTTGGTGAATTTGAGCGATACCTTGCCGATGATACCCGTCTGTCCCCAACCTGCCGAAAGTTCGATTTGGTCGTTGTTTTTCGACTGCAGGTTGAAAATCAGGTCAACCGTACCGTTGTCGGGGTTAGGCTCCGGCTTGATGTCCATGTTCTCCGGGTCGAAGTGTCCGGTCTGGGCAATCTCGCGGGCGGAGCGCATAAGGTCTTCCTTAGAGAAGAGTTCGCCAGGGCGCACACGCAGCTCGCGGCGTATCACCTTCTCATACAGGCGGTCGTTGCCGTTGATCACGATGTTGTTGATGCGAGCCTGCGGACCCTCGATCACCCGCATCTCGAGCGCAACGCTGTCGCCCTCGATTTTCGACTCGATAGGCACGAGCTGGAAGAAGAGGTATCCGTTGTTCATATACAGGTTGGCAACGGCGTCGTCGTCCTCAAGGGTGCGCTTGTTGAGCAGTTTCTGGTTGTACACGTCGCCGGCTTTCATTCCGAGGATTGCGTCGAGAGTCGACGACGGGTAGATGGTGTTGCCCGCCCACGAAATGTTGGAGATATAGTATTTCTGACCCTCCTCGATGTCGATATGCACGTCGACAAGGTTGTCTTTGTAAGCCGTCACGCTGTCGCTCAGGATTTTGGCGTCGCGGTAGCCAAGTTCGTTGTATTTCTGGATGATGAGTCCGAGGTCGGTCTCATAGTCCTTCTCCACGAATTTTTTCTGGCGGAAAAGATTCAAGAGTTTCGACTTCTCGTTGGTTTTCTTCATTGTGCGTTGGATTTTGTTGTCCGACAGCACGTCATTGCCGTTGATATATATTTTGTGGACTTTCACCTTTTCGTTTTTGTCGATGTTGATGTCCACAATCATCTCGTTCTCCTTGCTGAGGTCGGGCGACTGCGTGATGTCGACATCCACGTTTCCGAAGCCTTTCTGCTTGAAGTAGGAAGAAATGATTTCTTTTGCGCGTTGCACGATGTTCTGCGTGATTTGGTTGCCTGGATTCAGGTTCAGCCGTTGCTGCAGCTCCTCGCGCTCGTTTTTCTTCACGCCGTTGTAGTTGATTTGCGAGATGCGCGGTTGCTGGCGCAGGTCGAACAACAGCCAAGCCTTGTCGCCGCACACTTTTTCTACTTTTATCTGGATTTTAGAGAACAGACCCTGTCGCCAGAATCGCTTTGCGGCGCTTGTGATGGCGTCGCCTGGGATTTCCACAACGTCGCCCACCGACAGACCGGAGTATCCTATGACGATATAGTCCTCATAGTTCTGGAGTCCGCTGACCCGGATTCCCGCGATTTCATATTTTTTCGGCATTCCGGTGAAAAACATCGGAGGATTGTAGATTGTGTCTGTAGGCTCCGTGGCTTTGACCTCAGGAATCATTACAGTGGCCAACAGCGCCAAGGCTATAAGGAGTTTGGATCTCATATCTTTGAAAAGTAGTTTCATCTATATCGTAGTATAATCTATTTTTGTTCGTTCACTTGTTCGCTTGTCTTTCCGAATCGCCGTTCGCGGCTCTGGTAGCGCAGGATTGCATCGCAGAAGTCCTCTTTCGTATAGTCGGGCCAGAATGTGTCGGTGAAAATCAGCTCGGAGTATGCAATCTGCCACAGCAGGTAGTTGCTCACACGGCAGTCGCCGCCGGTGCGTATCATCAGGTCGGGGTCGGGGATGCCTGCCGTTGCCAGATGGCTGCTTATTGTAGCCTCGTCGATGCTGTCGGCGTCAATCTTGCCTTCTGCCGCCTCTGCCGCAATGCGCTTCACGGCGTCGGTGATTTCCCACCGCGACGAGTAGCTGATGGCGAGCACCATCCACATTCCCGTGCAGCTGGCTGTCGTTTCCTCACACCGGCGCAGCCGGTCGAGAGCATAGTCGGGCACGGTTTTCGTGTCGCCGATAATCTTCAGGCGCACGTTGTTGCGCACGAGGTCGGGAGTTTCCCGCTCGATTGCAATCGAAATAAGGTGCATCAGCGCGTCTACTTCCTCTTGCGGACGGTTCCAGTTCTCGGTAGAGAATGTGTAGAGCGTGAGGTATTTCACACCCAGGTCGGACGCTATTTCCGTGATGCGGCGCACGGCGTTTACCCCCTCCACATGTCCCATCGACCTGTCGAGGCCGCGCGTTTTTGCCCAACGCCCGTTGCCGTCCATGATTACGGCCACGTGTGCAGGCAGCGGCTTTTGCCCTATTTCTTGTATTTTGCTTTCTAACGACATTCTGTAAAATCATTTATTTGACATAGTGGCAAATCTTGCAGATTTCTCCGAACTCATACGAGATGCTGAGCATCAGAGTGGGACACCAGTCATTGTTTTTTAAAACACCGCTCTCCACGCCGTACAGGTCTTTCAGCCCGTCCACGCCGTCGCCGAGCATCATCCTTGCCCGCATCTCGAGGGCGAGGTTGAGGCGTCGGTTGATTTTATATTTTGCGCCGAAACTGATAGGTATGTTCGGCACGAAATTCTTGCTTGTCGAGTAAGTAGCCCCCAGTCCCAGCGACAGGTATGGGGATATGCGCTTCAGCTTCCGGTAGTCGTCGTTCATTCCGAAGTTCAGAAAGTTGAATTCGAAAGCCACGCCGAGGTCGAAATACGTGTGGCTGAACTCATAATGCGCGTTGTCGGGAAACTTGTTGGCGAAATCGTCGGAGTTTCCGCTGATGCTTGCCACCGTAAAGTCGGCTTTCACGGCGAAGCGCTTGTTGATGAGATACCTGAACAGTGCGTTCCCAGCAAAACCGGGATGCTTGAGCACGTTGCTTTGGTTCACGTCGCCAAGATAGCCGCTGATGCCGCCTCCGATGCCCGCCTCATAGCGGTATTCCTGGGCAGTCACCGAAACGGAAATGAGCAACGCTGCCAGCAGCGTTGCTATCCGTAGGCTGTATGTCTTGACGATGCTCATTCTAAACTATTGGTTTGAATGTCAGACGGTTCACGACGCCTTTCCAGATGCTGTTCTGCACCATGCCGTTGTTGCCGTATCCGCCGAACACATAAATATATGGGCAGTCCCAATTTGTCACGGGTTTGGCTGCGCGTGTCGCCGCCGGACTGTCGACGGTGAGCCACACCGGCAGACGCCGCGGGCTGATTGCCTGCCATACCGATGCCGCACGCGTTTCTGCCTCAAGAGTGCTTGTCGACACGAACGCCTGCGCTCCGTAGAAGTCGGGCATATAGTCGGGCAGTTGCAGCAGGTCGTCGCCGAGCTTCCAGTCCAGACCATTGTTGTATGAGATGTATACCTTCTTGCTGATTATGCCGTTTGCCATGCGTCCGCCGATGGCGAGCAGCACGGGATATTTGTCGTAGTCGCCGTGTTCGGTGCGTTGGAAATAGTAGTAAGGCACGAGGGTGATGCCTGTAAGTTTCGGCAGCTGTCTGTTGCTTGTCGAAGCCCAGTTCTTGCCGTCGTATCCCCAAGTGGCTCCGGTGTAGTTTCCGTCGGCCATCTCGCCGCCAACCATGAAGAGCATCTCCGACGTTCCCCAGTCGCTGTTGTATTTAAACGCCTGTGAGAATCCTTTTACAGGAAATTCCTTAGGCGCGGCGGTTTTTGTCTCAGTGCCGTTGTCGGTCAGAGCGACGGTGAAATATCCGGATTCGCTTGCTGCAACAGCGAGAAGCGTGTCGCCGTAGCCGGCAATCAGCGATGAGTATTTGTTGCCGGTGGCGGTCCAGTTGATGCCGCCGTCGGTCGATTTGTGCAGATTTCCGTTGGCATCGAGCACAAACAGCGCCTTGTCGGTAGCCGTGAGGCTGTTTACGTCGGGCTTGAAGGTGAATGCCACGGTTTGCTTGTTCCAGTTGTTTGTGGCGATGTCGGTTGTCGACGACATCGTGTAATTTCCGTTTTCAGCCACGAGGCAGTATGTGGTGCCGCCGCATGCCACGGCTTTTGCCGTTTCGGGGTCGGTAAGCGCGCCCGGCAGGTTGCGTCGCGACATCTTGTTCCAATAAAGCGAGTCGCTCTCCAGATTGTGCACGTTCACTTGCAGCAGATACTGCTTTGTCGAAATGCCGTCGGCGGCTTTCACAGTCAGCGTTACGCGTCCGGTGAAGTCGATGCTGTCGGTTGCCGATGCGTTGTAGGTGTAGGTGGTGTCCTTCATCGTTGTGGCTCCGGAGATGGAGATTTCGCCCACCGATGTGCTTGAAGCCAGCGAGATGCTCGCCACGAGGCGTGTGATGTCGGTGCCTTTCGGCAGCGAGTCGGGATTGTATATCAAACGACGGTTCACGTCGATGGTGAAAGGAATCGAGTCGAGCAACGTCATTACAGAGTCGTTCTTCTGCAGTCTGAAGTTTGAAACCAGAGTGTTGGCAGAAACGACTGTTGGCTCATTGTCGCCGTTGCCTGATGAATTGCATGATGCCGAAACAATCAGCGTCAACGCTGTCAGGATGGCATATATCGGAATTAATTTTCTCATCTATGTAACTTTATTTAAAGTGCAAATTTATAACTATTTTGTCAATGACTGTATAGAAAATGTGTTAAACAGTCAAACAAAACCAAAAAACTTATCGTATAATGTTGAATATTAAACGATTCTCGATGCGTTGCACTTTCATGCGCCCTTGGGGCATAGGGGCTGATTCAACTCCGCGTCCGAAAATTGCGTCGGAGCGTTCCACTCTCGCTTCGTCCCAGATGCCGCTGTCGATAAACGCGCGGTGGAGCGACGGGCCGCCTTCAACGAGCAGCGACGTGACACCGCGGCGGTAGAGGTCGGCGAGTGTGTCTGCAATCGACTCCGGCAGACACGCCTCTTCCACGCCCTCGCCGGCGTTTGGCAGTGTGTGTCCGCTTGAAGAGTAGAGGAGGGTGCGGTTGCCGTCGCTGAAAATCTGTCGGTCGGCGAGGTCGGAGCAGCTGTTGTGGCTCATCACCACGCGCAGCGGTTTCCGTCCTGTCCACAGGCGAGGCAGCAGCGACGGGTTGTCGCGGCGCACGGTGTTGGCTCCCACCATTATGGCGTCATATCCGGTGCGCTCGCGGTGCATCAGCGTCATTGTCGTTGGCGATGAAATCACGGCTTTTTCCCGGCTGCCGTCGCTGTCAACGAAACGGTCGGCCGACTCCGCCCATTTCAGCGTCACGTAAGGGCGGTGGTGAGTGTGGGCGGTCATGAATTTGCGGTTGATCCATTGGCATTGGCGTTCAAGCACTCCGGTGGTCACATCCACTCCGGCTTCGCGCAGCATTTTGATGCCGCGTCCGCTCACTTCCTTGAACGGGTCGAGGCAGCCCACCACGACGCGGGGAATGCCGGTGTCGATGATCAGTTTGCTGCAAGGCGGAGTTTTTCCGTAGTGCGAGCAAGGCTCAAGCGTGACGTAGATGGTGCTTTGCCGCAGCAGCCGTCTGTCGGCCTCGGCGACAGAGGCGATTGCGTTGACCTCGGCGTGTGCGTGACCCCATTGGCGGTGGAAACCTTCGCCGATGATGCGTCCGTCAGCCACCACCACGGCGCCCACCATCGGGTTGGGCGACACGCGTCCGAATCCGTTTTTTGCCAGCTGAAGCGCGCGGCTCATATATGTTTCGTCAATATTCATAAGAATTTAATACCTTTGTACAAGTGAAAAAATCGATTGTAGACATGCACGACCAAGTTTTAAGTCAGACTATAGCAAATATTCGCCATCGCCTTTCCGACAAATATGCGAAAGGGGAGATCGACGCCTTTGTCAGAATCATATTCCGTCAACTGATGCGCTACGAGCCTGTCGACATTTTGCTCCACAAAGATAGTGTTTTGTCGGGGTTTATCGTTGGAAAAATTGATAAAGTAGTGGATGAACTGCTGAAAAATCGACCAATTCAGTATATTTTCGGACAAACGTATTTCTGCGGACATACATTTAAGGTGGATGAGTCAACGCTTATCCCGCGTCCGGAAACCGAGGAACTCGTTGACTGGATTGTTGATGACAACAAGAAAACCGACCTGCGGGTGCTTGACTGCGGCACTGGAAGCGGATGCATAGCCGTGTCGCTTGCGCTGGCATTGAAGTTTGCCGTGGTCGACGCCATCGACATCTCCGACGGCGCGCTAAGCGTGGCGCGTTCCAATGCCGAGGCGCTGAAGGCTGATGTGGCGTTTGCAAAGCGCGACATCCTTACGCTCTCGGGCGATGCGTGCCGCTACGACATCATTGTGAGCAATCCGCCGTATATCGCCGACTCCGAGAGAAAGGCGATGGAGCCTAATGTGCTCGACTATGAGCCTGCCACGGCGCTGTTTGTGCCTGATGCCGACCCGTTGCGCTTCTATCGCGCCATTGCCCGCTACGGACTTGGGGCTTTGCGGCAGAACGGACGGCTGTATTTTGAAATCAACAGCCGTTTTTCGGCAGAGATGCGTCAGATGCTTGAAGCGATGGGATATGTCGATGTGGAGGTGCGTCCCGACATCAGCCGTCGCCCGCGTTTTGTGCGTGCCGTGAAAGGAGGCGACCGATGGTGAAGCGGCAGCTGACCTACGAGTCGGCTCTCGCCAGGGCTGCGTCGCTCTGCTCGCGTGGCGAGCATGCTGAGGCGGAGATGCGTCGCAAACTGCGTCAGTGGGGCGCGGAGACGGGCGATGCCGACAGGGTGGTGGAATGGCTTGTCGACAACGGGTTTATCGACAACAGCCGCTATGCCCATGCGTTTGTCTACGACAAGTCGCGCTTCGACCTTTGGGGACGGGTGAAGATACGCCACCAGTTGCGGCTCAACGGTGTGGCTGGTGATGTGGTTGAGGAGGCGATGGCTGAAATCGATGAGGATGAGTATGTGGCGAATTTACGCACGCTGCTTGCGGCGAAAAGTCGCACTCTGACGGTTGCCGACCCTTACAAGCGCAAGGCGTCGCTGATGCGCTATGGCGCGTCGCGAGGCTACGAGCCGTCGCTTGTGCTGAAGGTAATGGGGGAGATTGTCGACGGTGCTGAAGATTTTTGTGACGATGGGATTGAAGAGGCTGATTGACAGTGTTGCCGAGGTGTTTTACCCTCGGTTGTGTCCTGTGTGCGGAGAGAGGCTGGTCGCCGGCGAGCGGTCGGTGTGTCTGTCATGTCTGGCGGTGATGCCGCGTGTGGGGATTGCTCAGGGTGGCTGTCCGGAGGTGGAGCGTATGCTGCTCGGCAGCAGGCTTGTGGAGCGTGCGGTGTCGATGTTTGAGTATCATCGCGCCAGCCCTTACGCTGAGATTCTAAAAGATGCCAAATACCGCAACAGTCCGCGGATTGTCTACGACATGGCGCGCTTGTTTGCATGCGAGCTGCTGTCTGGCGGATTTTTCGACGGCGTGGACATGATTGTGCCTGTGCCGCTCCACAGCAGCAAGCTTGCACGCCGTGGCTACAATCAAAGTGCGTATATAGCATCGGGGGTTGCGGCGGCTACGGGCATACGGATGGTGGAGGCGCTTGCTGCCGTGAAGCGTCACTCCACGCAGACTCATCGAAGCGTTGCCGACCGCCATGCCAATGTGGCAGGGGTGTTTGTGGCGAAGCCGGAGGTGGGGGAAAAGCATGTGCTGCTTGTCGACGATGTGATAACAACGGGATCTACGGTGATTGCCTGCTGCGATGCGCTGCAGGTTGCCGGTGCTGCCTCGGCGCGTGTGCTGTCGCTTGGCTTTGCCGGCGGAATGTAGAGATCGTTTCAAAAGATAGGCTGCGCCTTGCACGGTTTTTCACTCGCCTTGCACTATCTTTTGATAAGATAGGCTGCGGCTCGGAAAAACAAAACTTCAAGCAAGCTTGATTTTGTTTTTCGCTCGCCTTGCACTATCTTTGCAGTCGGTAAAAAAGAAAATAATTAACTAAACGATAAGAATATGAAGAAATTTTACGCATTGTTATTGATGGTTTTTGCCGTGGCTATGGGCGTGTCGGCACAAACTTACTACAACGGGAAATTGGACGTTGAAATGTTGAGCGAGAAGATTGCCGACGGCATGGACGCTCGTGTGTCTTTGTCGGAGTCGGCTGACGGCACTTATGTGTTTAAATTGCCTGATTTCCGCATCACAATCAATGAAGAGGAACTGCCATGCGGCGACATTGTGGTTGAGGGCGTGACACGCAAAGATGGTAAGCTGTCTGGCTCGGTCAACGACCTTAGCCTTGCTGGAGGCGTAATCCACGCAAAGGTTGATTTGGTGGGCACTGAGACTGCCGAGGGTGCTATGGATTTGGCTATCACCGTTGGCTGGTATACTGATTATCCAGAAGATTTGGAGGCTACAATGCCTATCAACGTTACTTTCAAGGGTCAGAAGTACGACAGCGTTGTTACAGAATATCCTGGTAAATTGGACGTTGAAATGTTAAGCGAGATGCTTGTCAGCGGTCAGGATGCTAAAGTTTACCTCCAGACAATCGACGATGGCGTTTACATGTTCAAACTGCCTGATTTCCGCATCACAATCAATGACGAGGAACTGCCTTGTGGCGACATCGTGGTTGAGGGCGTGACTCGCACTGCCAATGCTGCAGGTTTCGACATTGCAGGCTCGGTCAACGACCTTAGCCTTGCTGGAGGCGTAATCCACGCTAAGGTCGACTTGGCGGGAACTGAGACTGCCGAGGGTGCTATGGATTTGACTATCACCGTTGGCTGGTATACTGACTATCCAGAAGATTTGGAGGCTACAATGCCTATCAACGTTACTTTCAAGGGTCAGCGTGACGCTGGCGTGAATGTGGTTGAGGCAAGCGGAGCGGCAGTGCGTGGCGCAGAGGGCGCAATCGCTGTTGATGGCTTCGCAGGCCGTGTTAACGTCTACACTGTTGACGGTCGCTTGGCTGCGTCGGCACAGGTTGATGGCGAGGCAACCATCTCTGTGGCAGCCGGACTCTATGTGGTTCGTGCAGGCGAGAAAGCTGTGAAAGTGGTAGTGAAGTAAAAATCATTACAACATATTGATAATAGTGCACCCCGGCGGATTCCCGTCGGGGTGCGTTGTTTCTACTATACCGTAGTATCGCATCTGCGACGCGCCAGCCATCACGCACTCCGTCGCCGACACGGCATCATGCAGGCAGCAGATGCGCGCTATGCAGTGTGGTGATGACGCATATCGGAAAGACGTGAGGGAGGAAGTCCGCAAAGCGGACCCGTTTTCAGTTAACCCCGGACTGCGTCCGGGGCTGGGAGGCTGGAGGGGTATGCACCGCAGCGCGATGCCGCTGAGTGATGGGCGACATCGCTGCAAGGCGCGTCAGCAGTGGGTTTGGGACAGACGCCGCTGTCGGACAGAGAAATAATTGTCGTAAAATAGTGTTGGTTAGCATAAAAGTTGCTACCTTTACACCGAATTTTCAATATTTGAGGAGCGTTAATGCGCATCTTTGCACGCTGAAATTCACTGGATTGCAGATAGAGGCGCATACCGTAGAGCATGGGATAAGGATGCGTTGCGAATGAGTATATTTGCATAATTGCTCGCGAGGGCAACAACAAAATAGGACGTTGAATTGTTTTAATCTCTGAGTGTTAAAAAATAGAATATAAACTAAAAACTGAAAATATGAAAAAATCATTTTTATTGAGCGGCGCTTTGCTCTTGAGCATCTCGGCTTTTACGGCTAATGCGCAGCAATTGCCTAATGTGGGCTTCGACAGTTGGAAGACGACTTGCGGAAAAACGCTGTCTGTGCCAAATGATTTTAGGCAGAGACCAGGAGTTGAGCCAAGTGATTGGAATGGGTCAAATGTTAATCAGAAAGTTTCTATTTTTACTAAATCGGAGCCAGGATTGGTTACGCAGCAGACAGAAGGAAACAACAAGTATCTTCAATTGAAGAATATATTTGTGGGCGTTTCTACAATTGGTTCTGTAGCTCCAGGTTTTGTTAATTTTGGAACTCCTTGGGTTTATGCATCGGCCACAATAGAAAAATGTGATGGAGGAACCTTTGGCGGACAATCTTTTGGATATAAGCCAGATGCAATAAAAGGAAAATATAAGAGAGCGGATTCTGACAAGGAAGGCAACCCAATATCTAACGATGAAAGCTCACATATAATTGTATATTTGTGGAATGGCACATATAAATCGTTTATTGGTTCTACCGATTTGAAAAAAAAAGAGGAAAAGGAAAATGTGGACAGAGCAGTGCTTGGAAAGACGACAGGATCGGCAAGTGGTAAGTTGGTGGCAAGTTGCGACAAGGCTTTTTCGTCTACAGCAAATAAGAATTGGGAAACCATAGTTGTCCCATTGGACTATGTGGCAAATGCAGGAAATCCAACAATGATGAATGTTATCATATCTGCTGGTGACTATTGGAATAGAGGTAATTTGAAGGAGGGAACAACTCTTTTTGTTGACGATGTGGATTTCGTTTACTACTCAACATTGACATCGTTGAAGGTCGGAGGCGAGACAATTGCATTGCAGGATGGCGTTTACAACTACAACTTAAAGACGGATATGCCCTCAGTGAGCAAGAAGGATGTAGCTGCTGTTTGCAAGAGTCAATTTGCCGATGCAGACGTTACAATCGACAATGTTAATAAACAAATTAAGATTGTAGTGACAAATCAAGGAGGAAAAGATACCGATGGCGCAACTTCGCACACTTATACTTTGCAATATCCGGTGGAAACAACCTATCAAGGTTGTCTTAACGTAAAGATGGGTTATGGTTATCTCGCTGGAAATGATGCACACAAAATTACCATAACTGATTATAATGATGGAACCTGCGATTTCTTGTTGCCGAATTTGACAGTGTTGATGCCTCTTGGCAATATTGAGATTAAGAATATGAATGTGACCACTGATGCCAGCGGTTTGAAGACATATAGTGGCGTTGAAAACAATAAAGAATTGATGGACGGTGCTATTATCGCAAACGTCAGGGTAAACGGCACAATCGACGCAAAAGGAACAGTCAATATGGATGTGGATGTAGATTGGCTTTATGAAGGAAATGTAGTTCCAATTAAAGTTAAATTCACATCCAGCGAATTGTCGGAAGTCGCTGACGGTTACTACTTTATTGTGAAAGAAGACAAGTCGAATACTTATGGTTGGGCTACAATCAAAGAAAACCAGCCAACACAATTGCTCGTTTATCCTAAATCAAATGGAGAAGGAGGTGCAGATTATCGCCTGACGGTTAAAAACCTTGTATGGGATGGAATGCTTAATGGTGACTTTGTTGTAGAAGGAGCAGCAATTAATGAGGATGAAAATAGTAATCCTGTTTATTTTGTGGAGAATGCCCCAGTTTCATTTATGGGAGGAAAGACAGCCAGTGTTTCTGTAAATTCTGGTTATGATATGACAAAGGATCCATACGAGTATGATATGAAATTCAACACCGTTGTTGATGGCACTAATTATATTGTAGGATTTACAACCAATCAAGTTTCTTCATCAGTCAACGACGTTGAGGCAAGCGGCGCAGCAGTGCGTGGCGCAGAGGGCGCAATCGTTGTAGAAGGCTTTGCAGGCCGCGTGAACGTCTACACAGTCGACGGCCGCTTGGCAGCGTCGGCACAGATTGACGGCGAGGCAACCATCACTGTGGCAGCCGGACTCTACGTGGTTCGCGCAGGCGAAAAAGCAGTGAAAGTGGTTGTGAAGTAACATTATCACAACATATAATAACAGCGCACCCCGACGGATTTCCGTCGGGGTGCGTTGCGTTGTATAAGGTGGGAAAGTGCTATTTCCTGTTATGGAAACAAAAAAGATGTATACAATATAAAAATTATTGGAGCAGGTGTTGATGCGCGTTCAAAATGTAGTACTTTTGCGTGTACAAACCATCAATAAAACATATATGAAAAAAAGTTTATTAGCTTTGGCTGTTTCCATGTGCGCCCTGTCGATGACGGCGGCTGAAACACCCAAGACAACCCAAACACCCCCAGTTCCCCAAACATTCACCATTGACGGAAAAGACTACTCCTACAATTTGATTACAAGCAAGCAGGTAGGGCCTGGTGTGGTCTACAACCGTATCCGCATTGCCGACTTCCCGTTGAACATCAACTACATGACAGTAGATTTGACAAATCCCTACAACCGTATCGAAACCCAGCAGGCAAACGAACGTGTAGGATCGACAGAGAAACTCGTTGATGCCTACGCGCGTATGCAGAAAGCCGGAAAGAAGCCAATCGGCGCTCAAAACGGCAACTTCTGGTGTGTGTCGGGAGCCGGACTCAATTCACAGTTCGCTCTCGGCACATTGATGAATGGAGGTATGCGCAACGGTCAGATTGTCAACGAGACCAACTGCCATAACGACATCTGGAATGAGGATCCGTCGCGCACAGGTGTGGTAGGTTTGGGATACGACAAAGACCTGCACATCGAGTCGATGTCGTGGAAAGGCTACATCTCGTCGCCACGCTTTGGCGCCGACCAGAAGCCGGAGTTCTATCTCGTCAACAAATTCTGCCGTTCAAACGGAGAAATGGTGCTCTACAACTCATTCTACGGCACTGCAAAGAAATTCCAGACAATAGAATATGTCAACGGTGCATGGACCACTGTCGACAACAAGACATGCGAGGTCTACCTCAAACTGAAAGACGGTCAGAAATGGACGTCGAACGGCGACATCGTGACGACAGTAGGGGCGGTGCGCACCAACACCACCGCCGGCACACTCGGCGACTACGACATCTGCATCGCCGGCTCGGGCTCTTACAAGACAATTCTCGAGCAGCTGCAAGTGGGCGACGAGGTGACAGTCAACTATGCCTGGTACTCCACCGCAACAAATCAGCCTTACACTCTTGAGCAGGTGATCGGCGGCAACTCTATGGTGATGGTTGGCGGCGAACAGACCGTGCGCAACCAGGATGACTCCTACAACTCAAAAGTCTACAGCCGCTCGGCATACGGAAAGAGCCAGGACGGCAAGACTCTGTATATGTTTACAATCGACAAGTCGACCGACCCTGTGTACGGAGTATCGGCAGGCTGCAATACGTCGGTTATGTGTCAGATTCTCAAGCAGCTCGGCGCATGGGACGTGTGCAACGTCGATGCCGGCGGCTCTGCCCAGCTGATGGTGCAGGGAGCTGTTGTCAACAAGACAACCGAGGGCACACCACGCGCCGTGGCAAACGGCTGGATGGTCTATTCAACCGCACCCGAAGAGGATGCCGCAACGATAACATCCATCGCATTCCTCGACCCGACAATCCGCGTTCCAATCTATTCTTCCTGCAAACCGATTGTGCTCGGCTACAACAAATACGGCGAACTCATCAGTGAGAACGTCGAGGGCGTTACGTTTGCAATAGCTCCGGAATATGGCGAAGTGACAGACGAAGGCATCAACATCCTCGGAAAAGAGGGCGAAACCACGCTCACCGCAACCTACAACGGCATCAAAGTGGAAAAGGCTATCAATGTGATTTCAGCGGAGGTGGGCGCAAGAGTGCCGCAGCTGCTCAACGACGGCCGTGAATATCCTATCGAAGTTGTCTCGAAAGTGGGATTCGACTCGTTTGTAACCGACCCGTCACGTCTGGACTGGACAGTTGCCGATAAGGAAATCGTGAAGGTTGAAAACGGAGTGCTGAAAGGTTTAAAGAACGGCACAACAACCGTTACAGGCCGTCTGCAGACCGTTGAGACACAGGTGACAGCCACCGTTGAACTTCCGGAGGGCGAGACAATGTCAGCCATCAGCGAATATCCGGAGAAGTGGACAATGAATCAATTGGGCGGCACCGGCCTTGCTATCTCAGCGTATGAGCAGGGCTTGAAATTCGTCTACACAGGCAACGGCGTTGGCCGCGGCGCATACATACAGGGCGAAGCGTCGATACGCCTGTGGAGTATGCCTAAGGCGTTGCGTTTCAGCGTAAACCCTGGCGACGCCACCGTGAAGCGTCTGTCGTTGACATTCACCAACGGAGCAGGCAAGACCTATCCGGCAGTCAACGTCACCACCGACGAGATGGCGAAAAACACCGTGTCCACGTTCGAGCTTCCGCTCGAGAGCGTGATAGACATCAACGACGTTTCAAACTATCCGTTGACCGTCAACGCAATCCGTATGGATTTGGGCAAGTCGGACAAAGGCAAGGCATACGAATTGCTCATGCCTGAGTTCAAGGCCGTCTACAACACATACGGCTCGGTGGAGACACTGAACGCCGAGTCATCGTCGATGCGTCTTTATCCGAATCCTGTGGCTGACGGCGTGCTCAACATCGCCGCCGAAGGCGTAGGCACCCTCAGCGTCTACAACAATGCCGGCGCGCTTGTGCTCAGCCAGCCGCTCGACTGCTCGGCAGGCGTGGCTACAGCTAATGTGGCATCGTTGCAGGCAGGCATCTACTACGCCCGCTTTGTCACCGCAAACGGCGCTTCTGTGCAGAAATTCATCGTGAAATAACTATTTCTAAACATAACTTATGAGAACTAAACTTTTGATCCTTGCGGCTGCATGCTCTTTGGCGGCATCGGCGCAGCAAGTGGAGATCACCAGCCGGCAGCAATTGCTGAAAGGCACGGAGAGAGGCATCTGCAATCCGGTGCTCAGCGCTGACGGGCAGAAACTGCTGTTCACACATGCGGACTACAAAGGCTTGAAACTCTATGATTTCAGCAGTGACGTAACCACAACAATCGCAACCGACGATATGGCGGGATTCCATCCGTCGTTCTCGCGCGACGGCAAGAGCGTGTATTTCTTGTCGCAGACCCGCGAAGATATGCGCGTCTACCGCGAGGTGAAAGCCTACAACCTTGAGGCCCGCACATCGATGGCTGTCACTGAAAAAGCCCGCGGAATGCAGGCTCCGGTGGCTGTCGACGGCGGTTTTGCTGCGGTCAGCGACAATGGACGCAAACTGAAGGCAGACCGTAAGGGAGGCACATACGTGTATGCACGCGGCGCACAACTCATCGTGGTGCGCAACGGCAAGGAGCAGCAACTGCAGCCAGTGGCTACCGACCACACATATATGTGGGAGTCGTTGTCGCCCGACGGCAATAAAATCCTGTTCTATGCCGGCGGCAAAGGCGCATACGTGTGCGACCTTGAAGGCAACGTGCTGGCATCGCTCGGACGCTATGAGGCTCCGCGCTGGGCTGGCAACGACTATGTGGTTGCCGAGAACGCCACAAACGACGGCCACCAGTATGAGTCGTGCCAGATTATGCTTCTGAAGGCCGACGGCTCGTTTAAATACGCCCTCACAAAGCCTGAGACAATGACAATGAATCCTTCGGCGTCAGCCAACGGCTCGCGTATTGCCTACAACACCATCGACGGCCGTCTTTTCGTTATGGATATCAAAATTTCTGAATAGAAACCGTAAACCCGCAAGAAAATGAAAAAACTGACAGTTACAACGTTAGGTTTGGCAGCAGCCCTTTGCGTGGGTGCGGCCAATCTGAAAGATTTGAAAATCTATGTGAATCCAGGACATGGCGGACACGACAGCGACGATCGCAACGTGGCTGTGCCTCCGTTCAAGCAAGGCGACCCGGAAGGTTATTGGGAATCGAACTCAAACCTTGTCAAAGGTCTTGACCTCCGCGATATGCTGCAGAAGTTTGGCGCAGGTGTGATGATGTCGCGTGTCACCAACACAACCGCCGACGACCGTGGCCTCCACGAAATCGGATATGAGGCAAATGCCTATGGCGCCGACTTCTTCTTCTCAATCCACAGTAACGCGACTGGTACGTCAAGCCGCGTGAACCAGCCGTTGATGCTTTACCGCGGCTTTACAAACGACCCTGTGTCGCCAGAAGCCAAAGAGATGTCGCTCATTCTCAACAAGCAACTGCTCGAGAATCAGGTGACTTCATGGTCGAGCACAAACACATGGCTCGCCGGCGACTACGATTTCTATGATTGGGGCGTAGGTGTCGGACTCGGTGTGCTCCGCAAGCTTACTGTGCCGGGAATGCTTTCCGAAGGTTCTTACCACGACTACATTCCTGAGACTTACCGTCTGCTCAACAAGGATTACTGCTGGCTTGAGGCTTACCACTTCACTAAATCAGTGATGGAATACTTCAAGTCTCCGGAAACGTTTGCAACAGGTGTGGTCTGCGGCTCGCTCTACGACTCCCGACTTATCCGCACAGAGCCTATCTACAACAACATCTTCTATGGTCACGACAAGATGAAGCCAGTTTGTGGCGCAACAGTGGAATTGTTGCAGGGCGGCGCGGTGAAACACACCTACACAACCGACCAGCTTTTCAACGGTGTGTATATGTTCAAGGATGTGGAGCCGGGCAAGTATACACTTAAGGTGTCACATCCGGAATATGACGCTTTTGAGCAGGAGGTGGATGTGACTGCCAACAACGTCACTTACCAGAACCTTGCGCTCGACCGCACTCGTTCGACTGCTCCGGAAGTGGTGAAATATTCGCCTGTATGGAAAGAAGGCGACGCTGATTTGGCTTGCAACGTGCCCGTTGTGATTGACTTCAACTGGGATATGGACGTTGAGTCGGTTGAGAAGAATTTCTCCATCACTCCTGCTGTAGAGGGAACAATCCGTTGGGAAGACTCGCAATATCGTCTCGTTTTCGAGCCTAAACGCGCTTACGAAACCAACACTCTCTACACCGTGCGTATCGGCAAGGACGCTATGCATCCAGCCGGTATGAAATTTAAGGAAGACTTCGTGATGCAGTTCCGCACCGACAATTTCAACACGTATGAGGTGGCTACAAGCTCACCGTCGGAAGGTGCTTTGGTACATTATAAAACTCCGTTGGTTGAGTTCCGTTTCAACGGTCAGCCAACAACCGCCAAACTGCAGGATCAAATTGTGATTAAAAACAGCGCAGGTGTGGCTCAGTCTTATTCTGTGCGTTCAAGAAAGTTCAGCAAGCCTGGTGACGACTATGGTTATTTCCAAATCAAATTGTCGAAAGACCTTGTTGTCGGTGAGCAATACACTGTAGAGGTTTCGGGCGATGTCTGCGATGAAAACGGCATCAAGTTGGCTGCGCCGATGAAGTTCAACTTTACGGCTGTCGATGCCGCTGTCGACAATGCTGTCGTGACGGCTGTCGACAACCTCGACGCTGACGGTGCGCTCGTGAAAGACGAAGAGGCTGCAGCAGGCTGCAAGACGCTGACCGTGGCACGCAACACATCGACTAAACTTGAAGGCGCGGCTGCCTACAAGGTGGATTATGTGTTTGAGGCATTGGAAGGCGGCAACGCCGCTGTGAAATTTGTCACAGCGCCGGCGGCAGCGTTTACAAACGCAAACATGATTTCGCTGAAGGTTTATGGCGACTTGAGCGGCAACCAGCTTAAAGCCGTGTTTGCTAACGGAGCGGAGAAGAAAACCGTTTCGCTCGGCGCTCTCGACTATCTCGGATGGAAAGACGTGAAGGCTTCACTTGAAGGAATCGGTGAAGGCAGCTACACGCTTCAGGGATTTGTTGTTGAGCAGGTTGGCAACGCATACGGCAAGAAGGGCATCATCTATCTCGACAAGGTGGCGCAGGGAGCCGCTGCCGACGGGGTGGCAAAGGTGGAAATCGCAGGTCTGCGCATCTATCCTAACCCAGCAAGCGAACTGCTCATCGCCAATGCCGACGGCACAATTCTTGGCGTTGAGGTGCTCACTCTCGACGGTCGTACCGTTGCCCGCACCACAACCAATGTGGTCAACGTAAGCGACCTTGCCGAAGGTGCGTATATCGCTAAAGTCTATACATTGTCGGGCTGCGAAAGCCGTCAAATCGTCGTTAAGCACTAATCCGCATATACGGCCTATCATAAGAAATCGCCACGCTGGAAAACTCCAGCGTGGCGATTTCATTGATAAATCAGTCTGTATTGTTAATCTTCAAGCATATATTCTATTGTAGTGACCACTCTCACTTCCTTAATGTAAGGCGTGTTTTGGTCGCGGTCGTCAATAGAGAACTGTCCCTGCGACGCCGATTTGATTTTGCCGAGGCTGCTCTCTGAGTCGGCGGCAAACTGCATCGCCGCCTTGCGAGCGTTTTGCGTCGCTTCCTTGATCATTTCAGGCTTCACGGTGTTGAGGTCTGTGAAGTCAAACTGTGTGGTGGCGCTGTAGTCGAACGAGATTGCCACGCCCTGCTCTATTAGCGACGACTGGTTCTCGATAAGTTTCAACACGGTGTCAACCTTCTTGGTGTTGACCGTCACAACCGAATTGATGCGGTAGCGATAGGGTGTGAGGTTGGAACTATAGGAGTCGGCTTGAAGGTCGGTGACCACAACGTTTGTGCTTATTTCTGAATCCTCGATGCCGCTTGACCGTAGGAATTTCTTCACAATCTGGTTTTTGGCGTCAACGCGGTTGTAAAGGCTCGGCAGGTCGTCGCCGAGTTCCTTAAACACAATAGGCCAAATCACCTTGTTGGCTTTCACTTCACGCACAGCCAAGCCTTTCACGGTCACTACCCTCTGGTTTTGCAGGAAACTGCCGAGTCCGGCTTTGATGCAGAACCCCAATACTACGATTCCCACGGCGACTATCGCAGCGGCAATCACTGTTTTCATCTTGTCCATAGTCAAAAACTTATGTCGTTTCAATTATAGACAATCAGAAGAGGCTTTTGGTTTAATCTGCCCGATAGTATTTTTGCAGATACAAGCGAGCGAGGAAGTCCCAGTTGTCGTGAAGAATCGACGTGTCTTTTGCCGACGGCCAACGGGCGGCCGGAACCATATTGTTGTCAAACAGATAGCGGAGCAGGTCGACAGGGCATACCCCTTGCTCCATCACGAGGCGGTGGGCATCGGTTGCCGTGGCGTCGAAAGCCGTGTTTGAAGGGTGGCTGACGTATTGCGCTATGTCCTTGGCTATAATCATTCCCTTGTGGCGGTCGGCATAGATTACGAAGTTGTTGTGTCCACGCAGGTGAGGAAAATGTCCGCCAGGCTCGTCGCCCCATCCGAGTCGCTCCGACAGAAAACGCTCCAAATCGTCGTATGTGGCGCAGAACGCTATCGGCTCGCCGCCGGTGGCACGGCACAAGGCGGTGAAATATTCATGGTCGCCACCGCGGTGCGGATTTGCCGTCGCCGGTATGCGGTCGTCGACAATCAGTCGCAGCCATTCGTCGGCAAGCAGTGCGAGCGGTCCTGTAGGCTGCTCGAACGTGGTGTGCAGACGGCTCTCGTCGGTCAGCGTCTCCTCGACTGACAGCTCTTCATTCTCATCAACCTCCGGCTCATAGTGATGCTTGCTGATAGGGCGCATGAAGTAGCTGTTCCAGAACAGCCATCCCGATGTCAGGAAGATGTTGCGCACCTGCTCGCGGTCGTCAAGGTCGAGCTCTTGAAGCGGCTTGAAATCGGATGCTGCCGGAGCGTCATCGTAGATGTATGCGAACAGTCGGTAGACCTGATGCGACAACCGCAGCAGGTCGCTGTCGACGGGCGACACAAGTCCCATGAAGCCGAGGTGCGACTCAAGCGAGTACCAGACAATGAACTGCACGTCGATTTGATTCAGCTCCGCGTCGACATATCCGTCAGGCTCATCGTAGAACGGCACTGGACGCCCGTAGAGATGACGGCACATTTTGACAAACGAACGCCAGAGTCCGGCATCTGCCACTACATCTTGAAAATATCCCACAAGGTCAAGTGCCACGCGCTTGCGCAGTCCTTCGCCCACCTCGGGCAGCACCTTCATGCCAGCCCACAGTTTGTCGACATATTGTGCCAGCATCAAGTAGTAGTCGTCTGTTGGATGCCCGGCGTCAGGATTTGGAAGCATACGCTTCAAATCATCTATTCTGATTTCCATTTTCTCAAAGATTGTATCGTTTCCTCAATTGCTTGTATTCATCGGTTTGCCTCACGTTGTGCAGCCACTTGTTCATGCGCTGCAGCAGGACGGTGTCGTTTTTTGCCATAGCCCATGCCTGGAATTGGTTGAAGCTGATGGCGGTGCTGACGTCGATGTCGGCATAGCGGACGGCAAGGCTGCGCGCTGTGTTGTCGCTGACCACGGCATAAAGCTCGTCGCCTGCCGCTACAAGCAGAAACAGCTGTTCCTGGCTCTTGTCGAGCGTACGCACATGGATGCTGTCGCCAATCTCGCGCGCCAGATTGGCAATGCGTGTAGCCACAGGCGACCCGTTTGCCACACACACCGTCTTGCCGGCAAGGTCAAGTTGCGACTTTACAGCCACAGAGCCGTCTTTTCCGCGCCGTTGCACAAGCACCTGCTTGTCGATAGCCACAGCGTCGGTAAAGAGATATTGTTGCTTGAAATCGCTTGTCGACGGCATTTGTGCCGCTACGATGTCGACCGTTCCCTCGCGCAGCTGCTTCAGGCTTCCGTCGAGCGACGTCATCGGATGGAATTTGATGTGCAGATGCTCGCGCTTGGCAATTAAATTCAGCAGGTCGTGGCTGAATCCGCCGAGGGTGTCGGCATACATGTACAGCGACAGGGGAGAATACTCTATAGCCACATCGATGGTGTCGCCGCCGCTGCTCTGCGCTTCCTTCGACGCATATTGGCGGCTGCAGCGTCCGAGAGCCACCATCAGTGCTATGGAGGCGACAAGCAGTGCCGCATAGATTTTCAATTTGGGCTTCATCAGCATTGGTGTCTTCATAGCGATGCCAGTTTGTGGTTTGTCAGTTCGCGAAATCAACCGACAGTCCGAGTTGGAAACGGCTTGGATTTATTGGATGGTGAAGGGCGGAGAAATACTCCTTTCCGCCGAACAACCCTTGGTTCAAGTGGCTGTACATCACAAAAAATCTGGTCTTCTTCAACTTGAAGTCGGCATATGCGTTCATCAGCGGATAGTTGCCGATGAGTTTCTCATGCTGGGTGTGGAACGCCATTGTGGCTGGTTGGTAAGCCGGAGCGTAGTAGCGTGTATAGTAGCTGCAGTCCACACCGAGGTTGACGTGCAGCACTCGGGCAATCTTGAACTGGAAGTACAGGTTGCTGTAGACCGCCAGTTTGGGCAGCGACAGCACCTCTTCCTTGCTTGAAGTCTGATATGTCACGGAGTTTTCCCAATTGAACGCGCGGAAATGCAAGTCCTGTTTCAAGCGCAGCGACAACACCTGCACGCTGCCACTCTCTTGAGCAGGGAGAGCGTCGTTGTTGAAATAGACATAGTTCTGCAGGTTTTCGACACCGGCAGAAAATGAAGTCCAAGTGTGTGGAATGTCGAGTGTGCCGCCCACGCGCACGCGGCGAATCTTGCCGAAATCGTTTTTCCAGGCGAAATGGTTTGAAATATAGTTTTTTAGCAGATATGGCGCTTCGGTGTTCTTGAAAAATCCTTCGCCCGTGATGCGCACGGTGTCGCCGAAAAGACGGAAGCGTGTGCTCACAACGCCGCTGATGTCGATGTCGCCAGCCACAGGGCCTACAAGTCCGAACTGAGCCGTCGCCGAGTATGTCAGCACCGATCCGCGCTGCTTGGTCAGCTGTCCGCCCACCCACAACAGATTCTCCGTCTTGCTGTGGTCAATGCCGAACGAAGGAAACGGAGTCAATCCCTCTGGTTTATATTGGCTTGTGAGCATAGTGTCGACAACCTGCGTGTAGCGGCGCAGCTCATGGGTGGCATAAGCCGACAGTCCGAATTTGGCGTTCTTCTTGAAACCCTCGATAAGGTCTATTCCGAAAGTGTTGCGCAGATGCCAATATTTTGTTTCCTCGTCGGTGCCGTCCATGCTGAGGTAATTGTTTGCAAAATATTTGGCATCGTCGGTAGCACTCTGGTTTTTGAACTTGTGGGTGTTGGTTTTGTAGTCCATAGTCCAGATGAAACTCGACACAGGCACGTATGTGCGCCGTTTCGTGGTGTCGTTGACAGTTTCCTCCTGCCAGTATCCCACCTTGTAGCGGTGGTTCATGTAAAATTCCCAACCTTTTACGCGAGAGAAAGCCGACGACAGATTCACGGGTATCGCCTTGGCGTCAATCTTAGAGTCGCCGCCCTGCAGTTGTGCAGGGTCGCTGATGTAAAGATCGTCGGTGATACCGCCGTTTTCATGGTTCAGCGAATTGTAGCTGAAAAACATGGCGTGCATGTCATATCGGTCGCCGATATACGATGACGAGAAACCCCAGCCGAAATTTTTCAGAGCCTGACGGTCATAGCCGCCCTTTGAATAAAGATAGTCGAGTTGGGCACCAAACTGCAGCCGCTTGTTGACGTTGCCGGAAAACTCGCCTTTCAGCCGGTCCTGTCCGGAATTGCGTCCGCCGCCCCAGCTGTAGCCGAGCAGAGTCATAGGCACACGAGTGTTGTAATAGCGCTGATTGTCGGCGCTGTGGAGCCAATGGCTCAACACATCCTCAAATTGAAATTCCGACCATTCCTCACGGTTGAAAAATATTTCGTCAACTCCGGCACAGCCGAAATTGCCGGTTGTCGCGTATGCGTCGGTAGTCATCGCCGGCACAAATTGGCGGTGATAGCCTTGATAAAGGGTGTCGATGGTCGACGGTGTGCGGAGTCCGAGCGGTCCGCTAACCTGCCAAGAGTATCCCGGCTCAATTGTCTGTTTCTTCTTTGCCGCGACGCCAAACGCCATGACAAAGCACATTATATATACGAATATCCGTTTCACGTTGCAAAGATAGTGCAAGCCGAGTGAAAAACATTCAAACTTGTTTGAAAATGTTTTTCCGAGGCGCAGCCTATTTTATGAAAAGATAGTGCAAGCCGAGCGAAAAACATTCAAACTTGTTTGAAAATGTTTTTCC
>ENA-ORTP01000099-ORTP01000099.1-human-gut-metagenome-genome-assembly--contig:-NODE-99-length-105449-cov-22.736740_pt1 | contig 105449 bp, 131 predicted proteins | sample MGYA00241913_ERZ509190 | MGnify/ENA primary metagenome ERZ509190 (study PRJEB26280, sample SAMEA2338839) | human gut metagenome | biome: human gut; feature: human-associated habitat; material...
CTTTAAATTGAGATTCAAGATGTCGTTTTAAATGTTCGATTGAACAACCAAGAAGATCGAGTGTATGTGTCGATTTTCGATTGTTTTTACATTTTAAAGCATTATAACAACGAGACCTTAGAATTTGAGTTAAATTCAAATTTAAATTATTTTTAACCTTTTCTCGTCTTTTTCTATCGTCTTCTTTGGCATATCCTAAAACTCGTCTTCTTATTGTCTGCTTTCTTTGAATTCTTTTACCACTTTCAGAACGATTAAATTCACTTTTACATTTTTTACAATAATTTTCTAATCCATCGTTTGAAGATTTATTTTTTCGGAAACAATCTAATGATAATTTCTTTTTACAACGACTACAAATCTTCATTCCTTTTTCAAAATCAGCTTTCATTATTATTATTTAATTTGTTTTTCTACTTTAGGATTAATAAAATATTTTCCATCAGATTCTTTAGTATGACGAAAGAAACTATGTAATTCTTCTGACCAATCATTTAATACACCAACAGAATAAGCTGTAGATAAATCTACAGGAAGTAAATCAAAATCATTTATTGTTGCTTCAGCATAACCTGTTGCAGTTTCATGATAAATTACCTTATTACATTTTACATTCCCTTCGCCATTATTAAATTCTGTTGCTTTAATCATTGCATTAATCATATAACAAATATACAATGCAAGATTTTCAGCAGAAGGACTTATAGGAAGTTCAATCCAACGATCGCACCATTTTTTCATATCGTTCTTATATTCTTCCTTGTCTTTATTCCAAATCAGCATACAATGATCAAAAGAATCGATCCATTGTCCTATATTTTTCTTAATCAAAGAGAAATCTACAATCATTCCTCCATTATCAAGTTTATCTGAAGTTAAAAATACTTCAATGACTGCTGAATGACCATGAATACTTTTTCGACAACGATTTGTTGAACAATTGCGTACAATATGCGCTCCTTCAACTTTAAATAATTTTCTAATCTGCATAATTTTAATTCGTTTAATTATTTTGTCTAAAGATACTACTTTACTTTAAAGCATCTATCGAAATGGTGTGCAACAGTTTAATTTTTACATAAATATATGGAACAAATGTCTTCTTTCCATTTTTATAAATCTTGATAGAATCATAAATGGGATAATTGTTCTTGATCTTATATTCAATATTGTCAAATATCACTGTTTCACCAGGTTTTAAAAGATAAAATTTGTCCCAATATTTAGTCTTCTGATTCTTAGGTGAATATTGAAATGAAGGTAATCCTTCTTTATTTAGAAACTCATTTTCATAAAATGATTTAAATTGTTCATCAGAATCAAAAATACAACTTAACGAGAACTTTTCTGATAATTCTATAATTTTAAACTTCTTCTTATTTGCTACATCATTATTTATTTTCTTGAATTCAGCTTGTTCATATATCAATGCTCTTAATTTATAACTAAAATATTCCAATTGAAGAATTCTAAGAAAATCTTCTTTTGATAATTCTCTTGTCTTTTCCATATTCAAAAATTTTCTTGTAAAATTACAAAAAGAATTCTTGAATACGATTATCTTTATAAAATTCTTGTATAAAAATTTATAGGTTCTATAACATTATCTAATGCTTCAAGTAATTCTTCTTGAGTCGCATCTCCTGGATCTTTTTTCTTATCTTTTAATTCTGCTATTGTAACATTAAAATATTTTTGCAAAGTCAATGCTGCAGTCTTTATCATTTCAGGTTTATCAGGATCGTACATTAAGATTATATTTCGAACACTTTTCTTTTGTCTCAATAGTGAGATTTGATTATTTCCTATATTATTACCAAATGTAAATACACACTTTATCTCTTCGCTTTCATATAGATGTAATTTATCATCTACGGAAATATAATCAAACATCCCTTCTACTATAATAATAGTATCTGTATTGTCTGTTATTAAATCATAACCACCTACAACCTTAGCGAATCCATCTTTAGAGTTTTCATATCTAAGAACAAGTTTTGATTTACCTTCTTTAAATTCTTTCAAGTTTTGTTCATGCCATTCTTTACTTTTCTTAGAACGTGCTAACCAGGCTACAGTTTTACCTTTCATAGTAAATTGAAAAATGAATTTGTCTTGCAATTTTCTCTCAAGAAAGAAATTTGTTATAGCTGGTTTAAATTGTTCATAATATCTTTTATTAAATCCGCGATTATTCAAATACTCATCGTTTTTTATATACTCAAGTTTTTTTGGTAATTCACATTCTTCTAAATCAAAATTTACTTCTTCATTATCTTCTTCATCTTTAACGAGAGGTGTGAGTTTTGATACTTTAACACTATTTTCATAATTGATTTTCGCAAGATCGATCCTACGAATCTTTTCAAGAAATTTCTTTAAAGTTGTTTTAGTACCGCATTTAAAACAAAAAAATACTGCATTTGTACCGAGTTCATTAAAGTGAATTCCCCATTTTTTACCACCTTTTCCACAAAATGGACAAACTTCATCTTTATTAGTCAACCAACCTGCACTTCCATTAGGACTTAACGAAAGTTCTTGTATAATTTCATCTTTATCAACTCTAAACATAATTATATCGTATTGACTTTTCGCTCACCTCTTTTTAATTTTTCAACTTTGTCTTTAGATTTTTTATGATTGAAATTTCGTTCATCTTCATTACTGAATAATTGTATGGTTCTTGATTTGTCATAAAATCTACCTTTATCATAATTTGTTGCTATTGGAAAAGTTAATTGAGATTCTTTAAAATCACGTAATTTATCTATATAAATACGCATAGTACAGTTATTCTTTTCTTCTCTTGTTGTATTGCCTGTAAAAACGAATGAAAACGGCTTTACTAATGTTCTATCTCCTTCTGTATAACTTCTATCAATTACTTTTTCAGGATTATCCCAAATTTCAATAGGTACATTACCTGTTTGTGTTGCTGTTATCCCAACCATTTTAAATTCTACACAAAGATTTTTGAATAACTGAGCACAAGATTGAAGTTTATCCTTCTTAAAATTAGGATTATTATCTATTGTACTATTAATACCAGTCTTTACAAGATCAAGTGAATCTAAAATTAAAACTCGAGGATAAAAACCATAAATTTTATGATAATCAAGAACAATATTCCTAACTTCTACCATTGAAGCTTCACCGAATTTTTCAAAACCATAAACCGTTATATCTTCACCATAATTTTTCATGGCTTTATATGCATTCATAATTTGTTTTTGGTCTTCAGGTTTCAAAAAACCACTTCTAATATCATTAAATTCTTGTCCTGTCCAATATTGATCATACTTATCAAGACAAGCTTTTACACCACCTTCTAATTGTATATGTAGTACAGGATGTCCATCATAAGCTGCTGCCATTCCATGATGTCTTAATACCGTAGACTTACCTTGACCACTTTTCATGATCCATAACACAGTATCTTCTATCAAAGCTCCACCATAAGAAATTGCGTCTAACCTATCGATACCTAATGTTATATGATCAGGAACTTTGTTTTCTTCTGAATCACACCTTCTATTTTTCATTCGAGTTTCGAATCCATTGAAAACTCTTGAAAAATTTCCTCCATCATGTCTTAGAGAAATAGAAAGTATTCGTTGACTTTCTTCAAGATTTACTTTAATTGCTTCATCTTTTTTATTTTCTTCATATAAATCATGAACTTTCTTAGACAATAATTGAAATTCAACATCTTTAATGTATGATTCTAATTGATCTATTATAATCTCTCTATCAACTTTATTTGCGTTTTGAATTTCAGCAATTGTTTCTTGAACTGAATCATTTTCTATATATTTTTGAGAAACTACTCCAAGCGAAGGTACAACTTCATTCTTTGTAAAGATTTCGATAGCCTCTCTTAATAAATACTTATAACCTGGCCATTCTTTAGGTATTAATTGATAAGTCAAATTACATACAGCTATTCTTGTTAACGAAATATCTGAATAAATCAACTTAAATAATTCTGCCATAAAATTGGCACTTAATTTCTGAGCCATATTAAATCAAATTTATTCCTACTTGAACTTCTTTCTCACACTCTCTCAACGAGTTAATCGAAATAAAGGTACTCATACAAACATCATCGTGTCCCGAAGCAGCTTCAAGTTTACCATTATCACTTTTAAACGTTATAGATGAGAATTCACCAAACATTAAGTCAACTGCTTGTCTCGTTTCTCCTACAGCATAAGGACATTTTAATTGACCTCTTTCAAACATTGCTGAAAGACTTGGTAATCCTGTATAAAGATCCTTCTTATTTCCTTCAGTCGTAGTAAAAGTTTCAATATTTTTCAATCCTCTTTCTCTTGCTAACGCAGATAATATGGACTGAAATCCGTTTGATTCACATACAATTTTATTAGGTCTAAATAATCTATCAAGTTGAACAATCTTATCTATCTGCTCATTATGAGACATTCCTTTTTGTCTGTAATAAGTAAGTAGATAATAATTCTTCATTGAATCAATACCCCAAACTGAATATACAGTATAGTCTGCACCAATATTACCTGAAACAGCAAAGTCTACACCTATATGAACTCTTTGTAATTTTATAGGATAATCATCTATAGATGTAGCGAATCTTATATTTTCCATTCCTACAGTTGATCTCATCAAATATTCATAAGGAAATATTGTAGATGAATCACTAATAGGTACTACAAGATACTCACGATTAAACACGATTGTTCCAAGTTCTTCTCTCTTTGCAAGAATCTGATCAAACGTATATCTATCAGGAGCAAGTGGTCTACCATCAGGAAATATAACTGGATATTCAAAACAGTAAAATCGCTTATCAGCTTTCAATACTTGATATAATTCATTTGGTGCAGAAGAATATGGTGTTCCACAAACAATAAAATATCCATAAGGCTCTACGATAGGCTCAATTGTTCCTTTTAGAAGTTCTTTAAGTTTTTCTCTTTGTTCGTCTGAATATAAAGAAGATTCATCAGGCATATCATCACATAATACAGCTCCTACGTGTAGACCGCGAATGAAACCATCGCGACCACGAATATGTAATGTGCTTCCTGTTTCAGTTGTTATACCTGTTTCTCCAATAGATGCTTTACCATTTGGATTAAGTTTCTCAGCTATCAAATCATTTGTTTCAATTTCCTCTCTTACTTTTTTAATCTGAACTTTCGCAAGTGTCATCGTAGATGTGATATAACACGTTTCTTTTCTGTTTTGATTATCTACAGTATTTTGTCTCCAGGGAACAGGTCGACAATAACTCCATAATCTCCAAAGAATAAATGCATAAGACCACATATAACTATTATGAACAACAGTTCCATCACTGAGTAGAAATTTATGATCACCATCTAAAGCAAATCCATAATAGTCTCCTTCTCCTGCTTGAGTAATAGTTAAAGCTGATTTATTACCTTGTTGAACTTTATCATATTGTTGAGCTTGCTTTCTCTTTACTTTAGTAGGTATTGTCCAAATTTTACCGGATATATAAATTCTGTAGAATTTATAATTTTTATAACTATATTCACCAATTTGTATATTTTTTCTCACATGTGTTTCTATAGAAGTACATTGAAATCCAAGTGACAAAGCAAGATAACGAATTTGTTCTATAAGCTCATATTTCTTTAAAGATAATTCAAACGAACATGAATTTCTCGAAGTTCCTTTTCGTTTTAAATATTTTTGTTCATTTAAATGACCGTCCGAATCCAAGATACCTGCTAATAATTGAAGTCTCTGTTGACGAGAACCTTTCATATAAACATCAGGAATATGCTTGTTTTGAATTAAATTCAAATCTCTCAATTTAGATGATAAATCTACTCCGGAAATTCCGTTTAACATTTCTTTTTCTTTATAAGAATATTTTCCTCCTATCCTTTTACTATATTCTTTAATTGCATTTCTTACTTCTATATCCGGATTTGTTATGTAATAATTGCAATTCGTACCATCACCAAGCCAAAGTCCAAGCCAATATGGATCAATAGAAAGTTCTTTTTCAGGAAGTTCCCATCCATCAATCTTTCTGTATCCAAAAATTTTCTTCCGACCATAACCTGCATGTTTAGGGATGTCTTCAACAGGAATGTCTTTATAAATTCTTTTTGTTACTCTTTTATTATCTATTGTTGTTGGTCGATCCCAAATACAACAAACCAAATGACCTTCATTCACATAATAATCTTTAGCATAAGTTTGATGAACTTTATACATCTGCGACCGACCTCTATGAAGTTGAAGAACTGTTCTTGGAGTATTATCTATTCCCATCACTTGATCTCCAACTTTAATATCTTGAACAGGCTTTAAAGAACCATCATACATAACTACTAACTCGTTGATACTGAGACATTTACCTGAACCGCGACCACAAAGATAACAGCTCCACGGAAACAGTTGTGTCATATTACCCCATTCAACATTTCTCCAACCCATCCTAAAATTAGGGAGCATTGTCAAAATGAAGTAATTCAATGAATAAATCTTCAAAGTTGTATCCATTGAAGCTTTTACATTCTCTATATAATCAAGACTTTCAGAATCAAGTGTTCTACCAAGATACAGTGTTTTTTCAGTTTGAGTAAGTATTTCCTTTAACATTTTATCAACATCATTATTATAACCTTCAAGAAGTTGATTTAATGCTTTAGGAGATAGATCCTCAATTATTTTATCTACAGTATCATATAGATAATTCATTTGATTTACTGAAAGTAAATCTTTACCATCTAATGTTAACATAATTGAAACGAATCTCTATATCTTTTTTGTTCGACTTTTTGAATAATCTGTCCTTCTCCTCTTAACTTTTTAATACACGAAATTAGATATTGAGCGTTTGCTTTTGTATCATTCAAAGCTCTATGTGCATCAACAAGATCAATTCCTGCTAATTGACAACAAGTACCAAGTTGATAATTTTCTTGCTCTAAAGAACTTATATGAGCCCAATGCATTGTATCTATATAATATTTTACATACTTATCTATATCATCATTCATGTATGTAAAGAAATTTCTCAAAAAAGGATTGTCAAATCCATTTGTACTTTGTCCTCCTATATTATGTCCTGCTAATGTACATAATTGTCTTGGATTCTTATACTTAGTGAACCAAGTTTTAAGTTCTTTATATATATCTTTTAATGGAGTTGCAAGTTCTTCTTGCATCTGCTCTGTAATTCCATGTACTGCAGTGGCTTGTTCTGAATAGATGAGATCCTCCTTATAATTATAAGGGAAAATTCTATCAAGTTCATCTACTATTTCCAATGTCTTCATATCAATACAAACCATTGCTATTTCAACACAAGGAGCATTTTCAAAGGCAATACATTTACTATTACATAAATTGCCAGTCTCGAAATCGTAAACTAAAATGTAATTACAAGATGTTTTCATTCTTCACACACTTTATTAATATCATTAGCTAATACATTGTACAATTTTATAGTACAATGTTTTTTAGGTATAATCACAATTTCATTTCCTCCTAAATATTCAGGAATATGACCTCTTTTAATATAAAATGTCACATCATTTCTATTAAAAGGTTTACCATTATCTTTCGTAAAATTCTCATTTAGCCAAATTAAAAGACCTTGAGCATTAACATCTCTTATTAAATATTTTTTTTCGTCCATATTATCTCATCATTAATAATTTTTCAAAATCAATATCACGCATTTCTTCACTCTCGTATTTTATAAAAAGATTCTTTATAGGATTATCTTTGAATGAAGCTGTTTCATCTTCAAGTTTGTTTATAGCAATTATAGGATTACCATTTGAATCATAATCTTTTTGAAACGAAATTATGAAATATTTCAAAAGACTATATTGATTTTCACCAAAAATAAAATTTCTTTTCTTGTTCTTTTCTGAAAAATCATCCCATAAAAATGCTTCTGAATAAAGTCCTAAAACAGTATCGTTATTAGGTTTCTCCAAATAATTATCGATTCTATGAGAGAATCTTTTTAATCCTATATTCTTAAAGACTTCGTTACATATTTCAATAACTTCTCTATCTCTATTCATTATGCTCTTTTTTTAATAATTCGTCAATCATTTCTTCAGATATCTGACGTTTCAATTTCTTTCTATCTCCAAATTCATAAATTCTATGACATTGAGGACACGTCAAAACTATATTATCTTTATCACATCTTAATTTTGGATGTGCTCCTCTTGAAAGAATATGACTAAAAAAGATTGGTTTAAGTTCTTTTCCAAGATAAGTGCCACAATGATAACAATAATGAAATCTCTCATTCCAAATCTCTTCAAATATAGATTGTAAATTATTAGATTTTTCTTCTAAATTACTTCGATCTATTCTTACAGATTTTCTTTTACTATCACAATCTTTACATAGCCATTTGATGCGATTCCAAATCTTGTAATTTGTTTTACAACACACACAAGGTCTATTTTCTATCCTTTCTTTCTTTATATATCCCATTCTCTCAATCCTCTAATCAAAGCTTCTTCTATACTTATAGAAGGGTCTTGTTTTAATTCTAAAAATGCAGAAGCTAAAACTTCGAATTCTAATCCTTCCTTTTTAGCAATTTTGAAATTTCTTTCTATAAAATCAATTAGATCTTCCATTTTTACATGCATTATAATAATAACAATCTTTACATTTTAATTCATCAAAAAGAATACCATTATATTCTCCACAAAATATAAATCCTTTTGGAGTACTCCAAAATTTATGTCTCAAAAAATCTTTATATCTATCAGAAAAATAAGATTCTTCATCTTTTTTTAGAGGGTTGATCAAACATCTATCTCTTTGAAATTTTGAAACATAAAACATTTTTTCTCTTGTTCTCTCATTCCAACGTTTTAAAGCGTTTGAACTTACTATCTTTGTTAATGTTAAAGGATATCTGCTTATATTATTATTTCCTGATAAAACAAATTGAAACAACAAATATTCCCATAATTCATTTGTCGATTTTATATTTGAATTTAAAAAGAATTTTTCTATAAGTTGAATTTCTCTTTTCTTCCTTTTCAAACTATAATTAGGAGAACAAGTTAATCTCTGTTTTAAATATTCAAATATTTCACAAAACTCCTCTATCATAACAAAATTGTATCTCTAAAAGTTAAAGAAAAGGACGAATTCTCGTCCTTTTGATTTTGTAAAATTACAGAAATAAAATTATTAATCCCACGTTATCTTTAAATCAACAGTCTCTTGTTTCCCTTTTTCTATAGGTTTATATCTTGATCTATGAAATGGATCAGGTTCTGCTACATTATTATATTCTTCAAGAGCTTTTTCTTTGTCTGCTGTTCTTGATAACCATAATCCTATCATCTGACCTGGATTAAGATTACCAATACTAACTTTACTATCAACTGTAGCATCGTAAAGTTGAGTATATAATGGTTTACTATAGACAGAAGGAATATGTTCCATAAAAGGTTGTTCGTCATTAGAAAGAAGAGTTGCTCCTATTTGATAGGAACAAATATTCGAATCCTTCTTTTCGAACCATAATTCTATATTTTCAATAATTTCTTCGCTTTCATTTTTAATGATAATAGCTCTATATTGCGTTTTTACATCTTTAATTTCTGAAAGACTTATTTCATCAAAAAGATTATCAAAAACATCATTTGGAACTTCAGTAGACGAAGGAAATCCACCTAATGAGTTTATATAGTTTCCTTGAATATCAAGATAACCTGAACTTACAGTATAATATAATTTCAACATAATTGCATTATTTATTTACAAATCCTGCTAAAGACCAAAATTCTTTCTTTACAGAATTATCAATTGTTATTGAACCACCACTATTACGTATTCTTGATATATAAAACTCAGTATCTTCTTTAGCAGGAGGAGTTGAGTTTTCAGTTTCTTTTTCTAAGGAAATATTGTAAAAATCGTAAGTATATAATCCTGCTTTTTGTTCTTTTGAAAAGACTGCTGTAATAGGTATTGTTCCAAGAATAATAACTCTCAAATTAGACTCCGGTGTAAATTCAGCATTTGAAGTTAAAATCAAATTTTGATCATCTACAACTGAAACAATTTGATATACACCATCATTTAAAGGTTTACTACCATCTTCTCTTTCAAATCTAATTGAAACAGGAGTTGAACCTGCTTGACCTCTCACTTTTCCTGAAAAAGAAACGTTACCATTTACATTTCCCTTTTGATTTATAGAAACTGTTCCAAATTCATAATTTCGTGTAGCATAACTTATTTTTACCCAATAAAACTGATCATCTTGAGGACAAACAAGATTATCTTGAATATCATCTATAAAAATTATTTGTCCTAAATTATTAAACGCTAATCCTGGAAGAACTTTATAAGTTCCATTGGTCGTACCTTGTTCAACTTTAAATGGATCATTCGGTTCAAATTCTACAGGTTTTTGAAATCCTGTATTAAATTTACTCGGATCGTTTGTTACAATTCCATAAGTATAAGTTGCTTGCAACAACAATTGTTTAAATAATGAATTTTGCAAAAATCCTTGTAAATTCATTAATTCTTCTTTTTCAAGAAAAATGTTTCTATATATATTTAATTGATTCATACCTTATACAATTTCAATAGTTATTTCTTCGCCTCTTTTCTGAGCAGCATCAATTATTTCATTTAATTTATCAGAAGTGTATCTTGATTCTGATAGCATTCCTTTAGAAGTGTTTTTACCAACAAGTATACATCCAGCACTATCTCTTGCTGTATTTCCGCTGTGTATAAGAATTCCTTCGAAATGAGGAACATCTAATAATCTTGGAAGATTACGACCAAACTTAGGAGACCAATTGTAGATTACTTTATATTTGCCATACGGAATGGCAGATTCTCCATAAACTTTCTTCTCGCCATTATCAAATGCTCCACTCTTATCTTTATCTATAATTTTATCTTCTAAAGTATTAGAAAAAAATTCGTTATTCACATATAATCGACCAACAGTATAATTTTCTTTTGGCCATAATCTTTCAACTCTTAATTCCATATAGCATTACTGATTATTGATATATATATACTTACAAACATCCATATCTCTAACCAAAAAACAGGCTTATCATATTTATGGATTAAAAATCCTGTAGGAATTATTAAAATTAAAGGTATAAATATATAACCTGCAAAAATCATATAAAGTAATGAAGCTAATCCGCAAACTATTGTTGCTCCTATATGAACTTTACCGTCAAGTTCTAATTTAAAGCAAGGTGCTGCTCCAACGAAAATTAATCCAGCACAAGCTAAAAATGCACAACATTGATAATTTTCGCCATCAGTTAATTCTAACCATTCAGGTAGAAGTATTCCTGCTGTTAAAATCATTACAACTTGAAACCACCAAGCCGATCGGTTACGTTTCTGTAATTGATAATAAGTATCGGAAATGCTCCAAGGAATACCTATTAATTTTATCACTTTCCAAAGATAAACAACTAAAACAATTAATGAAATAGGAATTAAATACCACATAATTTTTTATTTTTAAATTAAACAATTATTTCCAATCTGAAGGTATATCATTATAATCAGATAAATTAACACAACCTCTGTAACAACCTGTTCGTTTAGACGTATACAATGTACTATTGTAACTTGAAGCTTGCATATTTTCAGCAGGTATATATCCATTCGTAAATCCCCATAAAGCTGTCAACCACCCCATAAAAGTTTCTCTTTCATCATCCAATTCAGAACAACAAGATTCTCCTGTCAAAGAAGAACAACCTTCAAAACAAAATGAATAATCCTTACAATAAGCAGAAACACCTTGAACTTTCCAATAATTTCCACCTTGTGTTCTTCTTCTTGTTACTGCGTATGAATAAAATAAATAATAAAGATCCCCTCTTAGATTAGAACATCCTGAAAAAGCTGAATTTAATGATTCTACAGGACATCCAAAAAAAGGACTTGATTCTTTTTCTCCATATATATATTGTAAATTTTTACAATTTTGAAATACACCAGCAAAATTAACGCAATTTGTAAGTCTTGAAAAATAATTAGAAGGAATTGAATTTACGCCAGTACCTGAAAACAAAAATTGAACTGAAGTTACATTAGAACATCTTAAATCAATGTTAGTTATAGTTCCTAAATTTCCACAACCCATAAACGTTCTATCTAAAGTAGTTAAATTAGAACTTTCTATAACTGCAAACATAGAAGATAATTGACTATTCTCAAACATTTCATCAGCATTTATACAATTTCGTGGGAATCCTCCTCTAAAATTAGAAAATCCTGAAGAACGAAACATTGCATTACAATTTACATTTGCAGTTAGATCTTCTATACGTGGCATTTGTTGTAATTTACTCGTATAATCAAACATCTCTGATGCATTTGTTAAACCAGAAGCATTTTGAAAAATCGAATCAGATACTACTTGTAAATTTGAACAACTTTTAAACATGGCACTTGCATTTGTACAAGTAGATGGAATTTGAATAGTTACACTTTCTAAACTTTTACAATCTTGAAACATTTTAGAAAGATATAATACTGTTTCAATATTTTCAATTAAACCTGATCTTACCTCAATTAAACCTGAATTTGCAAAGCATTCTGTAAAATCACCTAATTTAGCCCAATCAAGCATACCTGGTTCAATTGAATTTAAACTCAAACAATTTGCAAATAATCTCACGCACGAACCTTGAACAAATCCAACACGTAATTTATCTAATCTACTTAAAAGTATACATTTATAAAATCCTCCGTTTCCAAAATTAACTTGATTTGTATTTTGAAAAAACCTTTCTACATACCTTAATTTATTTTGAATTCCATCAAGTAAAGGAGCTTCTTCACACGACCATCTTAAAGTTCCTATTTCTGAACCAAAACTAATCTTAATTTCTGTATTTTGTGATATATCAAGACTTTCTTTAAAAATCTTACCGTAAGTTATAGTGCCATCTCCCCAATCAACTTTTAAATTAGATAATCCTTCTTGACTTGTATTAAGAATAGGAAGACTAATTTTTTCAACTCCTGAACCACGAACAACAATGGCCATTGTATCTTCTATAGTTACAGTTACAGTTTTAGATGTTAAATCATTTGTAAAACTGCCTAAAGAATCCATACAATGTGGATAAGTAACTTTATAATTATAAGTTTTTTGTTCTGTTACTAAAAACAAAACTTCTCCATGACTATCAGTTGCTTCATTTAACTCTCCAATCTGAATTGAAGCACCTTGTAATGCTAAACCATCACTTGTTTGAACTTTAAATGTGATTTCAGTATAAGATCTTTTCAATGTTCTTGTTATAAAAACAGATTCGTTTTGAACAATAGCATTACCTGAAATAGTTTGATATCCTTCTTTTGAAATCGTATAATAATAACCGCTTAAATTATTACCATAACCTCTTAAAGTTAAACGACCTGGTTCTGATGAATTTAATGGATTCGTATTACCAACTTGACCACCACAACTAATATAAGCATTAGGAATTGGATTACTTAATTCATCAACTACAGTAAAAATTATAGAATATGTTGATTCACCCATTACAACATCTATTTCAGGATTTTCTGTAGTGATTGTTGTATTTTGTACTATATCTTCATATGGCGGTTTTTTAGAACATCTATATTCTTTATTTTCAAGTGAAAGTGGTACATTTGAAAAGACTGCTTTTCCTTGTTGATTTGTTTTAATTGTCGAACCATTAAAAGTTATAGATACATCTTGTACAGGTAACTTTTCATCAGGATTACTTGGATTAGGAATGTAAGTTGTGTTAAAAGTCACATTAGTTGTTTTTCTCGTTAAATTAACACTTACATCAGAATTTGAACCTGATATTACTCGATTACCTTCCGTTTGATTTATAAAATCTCCATTACTAACTGTATATCTATAATCTCCATTAGGAAGATTAAACGAAACTACACCTTCACTATTAGCATATCCTATTATATTACCATTAATCGTTACTAATGCTCCAACAGCAGGATTTGATTCTTGAGTAATTGTAAACTTTAACACATAAACTATAGTCGTTTGACGATACATTGTTACATTTACATTCAAAGCTTCATTCGTTACTCGAATATCTCCCCAATTATAATTATATCCATCAGCTTCAACAGTATAATGATAATCACCATAAGATAGAAGAAACGAAGCAAGTCCTTCTTCTGTCGTATAATGAACCTCTTTATTAATTATAATTGCTGCATTGGAAAGGATCTCTCCTGATTCATTTCTAACATAGAACGTTACAACGTTTGATGATAACGTCAAATCTACAGGAACAACTGTATTCCTATTACCAACTTCTACAGTTGAATCATATCTTTCAAACCCTTCTTTTGTAATTGAAAAAGGATAATTTCCTGAAGCAAAATTAAATATAGCTTCTCCATTTCTATTGGTTAAAATAGAATCTCTATCACCACATTTTACAGAAGCACCTTCTACAGGATTCCCATCACTTCGAACAACAAATCTAACTTCATATTGAATGTTACTCATTTTAATATTAAGTTGTTCATCTTTATTTGAAATAACAACAATTCCTGTATAGGTGTTATAATTTGCTAAAGAAATAGAATAATTGTATTCACCGACTATTCTTTTAAATGTAGCTGCACCTAATGCTGTTGTAGTTTGTCTCTCAGTACCAATTGTAATTACAGCTCCAATTAACGGATTTGATTTTTCATCTGTGACTATAAAATTAATATTATATTCAATTGCAGTTACATCTATTGTTAAATTTTGATCTGCATCATTTACAATAACAGTACCACTTTTTTCAATATAACCAGTTTTAGAAACTTTATAACTATAAGTTCCATTAGGAAATGAAATAGAAGCTTTACCTTTATTATCTGTTACTAAGGTATTATTATCTATAGAAATAGAAGCGTTATCTACTGGAACTCCATCTCTTAATACTGTAAAATTAACATTATAATAAGGTATTGCAGTTAAATCTACATTTATAGTAGCATTATTAATTATATTAAAATCAGATTCCTTCGTAAAATAATCTTTCTTAGAAACAAGATAATGATAAGTTCCAGCTCTCATTAAGAAAGGATTACCATCTGAAGTTTGATTTACAGTTCCTTGTGCATTTGTTGTTCCTGTATATTGCTGTGTTTGACCACTTCCATCAAAATCACCTGTTAAAACGACTGCTGCATTTGCAATAGGTTCAAATCCTTCTCTAACTCTTATTGTAACAGTATAATAAGGTACTTTATTTAATTCAACTGTTATATTAGTACTATCAACAACACTTACAGTATTTGAAACACTTATATAATCATACTTTTCTACTGTATAAGTATATAAACCAGGATAAGCTTCAAATAAAACTAATCCATTTTCTCCTGTAATTTGAGTTTGTTGATTGAAAGTTACCCGAGCATCCTTTAAATAACGACCAGCTTCATCTAAAACTAAAAACGAGATTGTTCTTTGATAAATTCTACCTTTTAATTGAACATACTTAATATAATCTACATCTTCAATTGTAAGAATATCTTCTTCTATTTCAAAATCTTGACCTTTTTTAATTGAATAAACATATTCACCAGGATATAAATTTATAAAAGCTTCACCGTTTATATCAGTTTTTAAAGTTTGTCCTGCTATAGTTATAATTGCATCTTGAATATAATTATTTCTTTCAGAAAACACTTTAAAAGTAATTTTTCTTTCAGATTTATCTTTAATAAATATACCTTTTAAAATATTCTTATAAGAGATTAAGTATTGTTTAATAAAGGTTTCAATAGAATTTTCTGATTGAAATGCGTTATTCTTATAATAAGCAGCAATTACATTCTTACCTCCTAAACAACCTTGTTTAAACGGTAATTCAAGAGGTCTTACTTTTACATCATATATATAAACATTAGGATCTTCATTTGCTTCTCTATTTTGAACAAAAACTGGACATATAAATTTTGTATTTGGTAAAAAGCTTAATGCTCTACCTGAAGGAAAATTCAATTTAATTGCATCATAATTCCTTTCATTGTAAGCTAAAATGATACCAGTTAAATTATAATAGAGGTTTTCGTTTACTAACTCTAAATATTCAGTCGAATGAAATAAGCTATCGTCAGAAAGTTGATATTCTCCATTCTCAATATATTGAGTCTCTATAACATTATAATCTTTATCATAACATATAACTCCAAATTGAATTTTAGAATTTATCAAAGAAGATAGTTTAACTCTAATAGAGACTTCGTAATTTAAAGCTGAATCTACAACCAATAATTTTGATTTATCTTCAGTAGGATAAATACCTGTTTTTTGACTTCCTCCAAAGACCATTGAAGAAATTATTTCATCTTCATTATTGATATCATTAGCAATTCGAACATTTGAAGATCTTAATAAAGGATAATTTTTAAGATCAATAATACTCTCAGTAAACTCGTATCCTTTAGTTACATTTGATACTGTATTAGTTCTTTTCCAACAAGGTGATGAAAATCCTATTGCCCAACTTACATCTTGAGGTCTTAGTACAGCAAAAATAAATTCATCAAGATCATTGTATCTAATCAATCTTAATAATTCGCCTAAAATAACTCCTTCTTTATTTACAATATCCAATCTACCTCTCTTCTCATATTCTTTAATATAATTGTAGAAAAGATATTGCATTTGATCTTGTGATGTTACAAGATTTGATACTAATCCTCTATTTTCAATAAACAATTCAAATAGAATTTGATTAGTATCAATCTCTTTATATTTTCTTGAATAAAGTACAATTAAAGCGAATAAATGTGTAATCGTTCCCCAAAACGATTGAAAATCCTTACCACCTTTTTCTATAAATTTAGGTAAAATGTTTGATCCTGAAACTTTAGCTAAAACATTTTCAGCCCACTTCATTACAGCGGGATCATTTTCTTCGAAAAATCTACTAAAAACTGAACTTTTATAAACAGGATTATCTTGTAATATGAAAAATTCACTATCAGGACCCCAATACTCTATTTTGATAAATTCAATTTCTTCCTCTGTTAAAGTCCGATCAAATAACATCAAACTATACAAAACAAATCCTTCAAAATTTCTAAATCTATCAGAAGGATTAGTTTGAGATAAATCTTGAATTTGAGCTCCAATTAATAAAATATCAGAATCTGTTCCAGTTCCAGCTTTTAACTCAATCTTATTATTGATTCTATCCTTTGTTAAAAAGATACCTTCTTTCATAGAATTCAATAATTCTGATGAAACATTAATAGGATCACCATTAGAATCAGGAAAAGAATAAATATATTTATTACCTATAACAAAAGCTCCATTTTGTTGATTACCTTTTCTTTTAGTTACTATTGGATGATTTTCAATTTGTTGTTTATCTATATAATCAATTTTTAAAAATACTGTATAATCCTCTAAGATAGGTAAAGATTTGATATCTCCTGAATAACAACAACTATTATTAGCAGCATACGAAACCAATCCGTCATTTAATATTTGAGAAGAATTTTCTTTCTTTTCACCCCAATCAAAGTTAATACAATCTAAATCATAACCATTACCTGAAAGATCTTTTAAAATAGGATTTTTCTTCATTTCTTCATTAGTAACATTCTGTCTTGCGACATCATACCAAGCTACTAACGATTCTTGCATCCAAATTGGTTTTTCTTTTTCAAAAGGATTATATGTTTTCATCTTCAATTTTCTATTTTATTTTGTAAAGATACAAAATTGAATTCAAAATACAACTTAAATTATTTCTCATTTATCAAGAATAAAAAATTGTATATTCGTATAACAAATTTCTTAATGTTATTGTGGAATATCAAAGACAAAAGTTATACAAGCAAATTGATCAAAATTACCCGCTCCTATACTATATACTAATTCTCCAGGATTATAATTTCTATTATACACTTGACCATCATTAATAGTTTCAGAAGTACTTCTCCAATTTGTATAATATAGAATTCTTTGTCTATAATCAGCATTAGCAAATAATTGAATATTAGCTACATTAGGAAATCCAGTTGAATACCAATCTATTTTTCCAGCTTCAACAATAATTATTTCTCCATTACGTTGCAATTCAACATTATGAGAACTAAGATTAGCAACAACGAAAAAGAAACTATTAGTAAAGGTGGTATCTGTCCAAACGTAACTTAAATTAAAATATAATTGACTCCAATCAAATTCTTTACCAGCAATAAGAGTATTACCAATATAAGCACCAGTTTCAACTTCACCTACTCTAAGCCCCCACTATTTAAAAGTTGAATACTATTATTTTCATTATTCATAATATTTAAATTTTAAACATTAATAAATAGATTAATCTCGACAAGATTATTGCCGAGATTAATGCGATTATTTTAATTAAGATTATCATTATTATTTTTTATAAATGTTTAATCATTTCTTCTTTTGTAGCATTAACTGGAGTAAATGTAGCATCTCTCCATGTTAAATTATAATCTTCAAAATTCATTCTATAAATAGAACCTCCAGAGGTATCACTTTGAACATATTTAAGTTTACCTCCTTCGCCATTAAAATTTTCATAATCAGTGCCTATAATAATTTGTAGATTAGCACAAGAAAAAGTATCATAAAACGTATCAAGATATTGTTTGTTAATACAATCAACACCATTAACTTTTGCAGTTTTAAGTCTATTGACTCCTTTTTGAGAATGATCTAATTCTATTTGTAAATCAACCCATTGATTAATAAATTCATTAGGAAATTCACAAGATAAAGCATAAAGAGTTCCAGTATTAATAGTTTTACTTACAAAAACAAAACCACCAGCAAGACCAACTCCCGTAGAACCTATAAACCATTGAATACCACTATTACCAGCAACAGTTTCAAATCTAACATATTTACCATCTTCATTCTTAAAACCAAAACTAAATTTATCTTGCATAAAAAGAGTATAAATTTTAAGAGCTGCATAATTTTCGACATTTAGATATGGAGCTTTAGTATTTATTACATCAAAATCTGCATACCACAATCCTTTATCTCTATGATAAAATTGTTTAGTACCTACATAACCGTCATTGATTTCATTTGTACCTTGTAATGGATTATCAATATTTATACTACCAATATATAACATAACATTAATATTAATCGGTTACAAAATAAGCTGTATTAGCATCTTTACTTGAAGAAGCATATTCAGCAGATGTTTTCTTAGTAATAGTAGTAATATTATCAGAATTAACAAGGTCTACAATAATAAATTTAGAATAGTTTGTATCATTATGTACTTTTATAAGAATTCTTTTTGTATATAATATGTTATTAGAAGAGTAATAACATACTATGAAATTTAATTCAAAAGATAAGTTATCAGATCTTTTCCATGCATTAACAGCTGATAATTCTATACAATTATTATTACTGCTCGAATCAGAATGAAAATAATATCTTGAATGATTAATTAAAATATCATTAACTATATTTCTAAAATTAGCTAAACTGCCAAATATTTCATTTACAGCTTGTTCTGCTTCTACTCCTGAACTGTTTCTATTAGTAATTAAACTAGTTGGGTTTGCTATAATAACTTTACTAAAGAAATCAGTTGAGACCCAAGAACTCCAATTATTATTTAAACGACTTCTTCGTTTAACGCTTAAATCTGAATAACTTATAGCTTCTTGTACAACATCAGCAATACCTACAACTCTTAACCAACAATAATACGGAGAATAAGGATTACCTGAAACACTTGGACTTATTACATATCCTCCAACTTGAGTAACATCATCCATTGAACCACTGTCAATAAATTTTACCTTCGTTAAATCATCAACATATTTTTTAGTAGAAGGATTATAATCTCCAGTAGGAGTAAAAACAGTTGTATTATCTCTTGTTATATATCCAACATTGTTCTCAAAATCTCCAACGTTTGTTGGAACATTAACCTGCGTTATATATTTAGAATCATTTTCTAATTGACTTACCTTAGTTGGAATATTGAAATATTCTTTAATATTATCAAGTGTTGTTATAAAATTATCTTCTACCCCCCCGAATGAAAGGAAATATTTCAGCTCCTGTCAAATTTGAATCAGGAGTCATTTCACTTATTTTTAAAGTTGTCTCACTCATATCTTTTCACTTATTAAATTTATATTATCTTCCGAAGTAATATTTTTCAAACCATTTTCTGAAACAATAGGTATAGGTGGTTGTTCGCTCAATCGAATATTAAGAATCTTACTTACCTTACTATCTATTTCAAATTCTTCAGAAAATTCCAAATATTTTTTCGAATTAACTGTTACTGTAACTCTTGAATAACTTGGTAAATTTAAAACAACTGGAGAACCATCATCACTTTGACCTTCGTATGAAAAAGCTGGATGATATTCGTTTGCATCTGAAGTTACTTTATAGGTATAAGATCTTGGTGTTGCAGCAGTTTTAAAATTTAAACCATCTGAAGTTATTAAATATTCATTGTTAGAAGTAATGAAAAATCCTGATGAAATTGTCACATTTAAAGTAACGTCAGGCAAATAAGGTTCAACTTCTATATTAACAATTTCTCCTGCTGTATTAACTGTTTTTAAAAATGTCTGAGCAGGAAAATAATTCGTTTCTTCTGTAGTTAAATTATATTCTTTACTAAGAAATACTTTAACATTAATGCTGCTAACTTGACCAAAATCAATATCTCCAAAAAAAAGGTTTCCTACTGATATAGGAAGATTAAAAAGATTGTTTTTATAGAATCTTTTAAATGTTGCTGTATCAGTAGCTTCTAATACTAAATCAACATTTACAGTTGAAATTCCTATCGTTATTGTCTCAACTTTTGAAACACCATACTTAGAATAAGTTATTTCATAATCGGAACCGATAACTCCTTTAGCTTGGAAATTTCCTTGAGAATCTGTTGTTCCGCTTACTACTTGAGATGTAAATAAATCTTTAACAGAAATTGAAGCACCTGAAGAATTTACAGCACTTTCTAAAGAATCATCTTTTTCCTTTATATTATAATTAATGTCCCTTGGTTTGAGGGACATTAATACAATTTGTTCTACATCTTTTTTCTCTACTAAAATTTCACCCGAAGAATCCTCGTAATCAGGAAAAGAAACTTCATAAGTATATTCACCTTCTTCTATATCATCAAATAATGCTACACCTAAAGAATTGCTTGTAGTGTTTCCTATAACAACTCCAGTTCCCTTATCTTTCAAAACTGCTGTAGCTCCTACTAATAAAACTTGCGTTCTCTCATCTTTGATGATAAGACTAACTTTTCTTGCTTTAGGGGTTGCAAAAACTACTCTTTCAATATCCTCATCTAAAACATCAATAGATCCACTTGTAGTTCTATAATCATTTTGAGTAATTGTGTATTGATATGTTCCATTTGAAAGAACAAAGTCAACTTCTCCGTTTATATCTGTATAATATGATTGATTGTTTATAAAAACTTTTGCATTATTAACAAAACTACCTGTTAATGAATCTTTAACTATTAATTTTATATTCCAATAAGCTAACGATAAATAAACAACTCTACTTACATTACCGTTATCAACTACAATAGATCCCGTTACAGGGGTATATCCTGAATAATTTATCGAATATTCGTGAGTACCATTCGGAATTGATGCAACAGCATTACCATTTGAATCAGTTGAATAATTTTGTCCATCTATAGTTACTACAGCTCCTTTTATAGGTTTATTTGTTCCACCTTCTAAAACAGTAAACGTTACTATATATGGCATTGGGTTTAAATCAATTAAAATATTATTTCTATCTTGAACTTTTATCTTAATTTGATCATCATAATCTATATACCCTTCTTTCTTTACAATTGTATTATAAGTACCTTCAGTTAAATTTAATCGAAGTTGACCATTTTCATCTGTATCTTCAATTAAATCTTGGATTAATACTTTTGCAGTAGGTACAAAAATATTGTTTTTAGAATCTATAACACTAATATTGACAACTTGAGGTTCAGGAAAAATATATTCAGTAATATCAACATCTTCAATTCCTATAGTTACAGCATTCGAAATTTGTATATAACCCTCTTTTTTAATTGTATAGGAATAAGAACCAGGCTCAAGTTTTATACTTACATGTCCATTTTCATCTGTATTTAAAACTTGATTATTTATATTGATTTCAACATCTTCTGCAGGTAGAGTTCCTTGTAAAACTGTAAAATTCAAAGAATGTTGTACAGCACTAAAATCATTTATAGTTATATAAACAGCAGCATTTAATACTATAAACGATCCTTCTTTTGAATTCCAATTTAATTTTGTAAGAACGTAATTATATTCACCATTCTCTAATTTTATAAATGCTTGACCATTTTCATCTGTGATAAGAATTTTATCACCAACATTTATTACAGCTCCTTCAACAATAGAATTTCTCGTTGTAGTAACTGTAAAATATACGTATTGTGTTCTTGTTAAAACTTGACTCTGATTACCTTTATATATATCTTCTTTTATAGCAGGATAAAATAAATTAGATAATGTTTGTCCGGAATCATAGAGAATGTTCCCATTTAAATCTCTCATTCTAAATCCTCTAATTCGAGGTAATTGATTTAATGGAACTTCTTCGTCAAATGATGGATAAAAATATTCATCAGGAACATACTTTACACCTGTTGCTGTTTTTACAATAGATAACAAATCATCCCATTGAATAGATTTACCAGGTGTCCAAAAACGAAAATCAAGATATTTTGTAAGTGCTACTTGAATGTTTTTTCTTACAGTTGCAACGTTATATTCTGCAGATAATTCAATTCTAAAATCTATACCTACATCACCTCCAACATATTTCCATTCAGCATTTTTCAATTCAACTCCAAGAGCATTACCTTGAACATTTATATCAGATAAAGATAAATAAGGAGTTGCTTTTTGCAACAAGACATCTAATTCTTCATCTGTAAAAAACGAACCGTTCTGAGTAATTAAGTAAATGTAAATTTTAGCATTTTCACCTAATCCAACATTCATTACCTTTAATACTCGAGGATCAAGATCTTGAAAAATTTGAGTCCAATATTCAAGAGTTGTTTGACTTAATTTATTATTGTTATTAATGATTCTTGCTCTGAATGTGTCATCGTCTTCTTCATCACGACCTCCTACAGCTTGATATTCATTTGTACAATCGATATGAGATAAAGGTCTTGGTATAACCTGAGTTATACTGTTTGCGTCTACATTTGTAACTGAACCTACGATTGTACTTCTAACGCTTACATAACCATAACCTGAATCATCAACTACTAATGGAGTGTCTACTTCAAAACGAATACCATTCTTATTAATGAAAACAGTATCAAGTCCGTATTCAGTTCCAGGTTCTGCATAAACTCTAACATATGTTGAACTACCAAGAGCGCCTTTTCTTGGACTTACGCCGAATAAGACTGCTGCACGATCAAGATATTCTCCTGTTGCATTTTCAGGGAAAATCTGAGCTTCTACAATAGCAATATCTTTTATTGCTTTTTGAGCAACCTTTGCTGTTGCAAATGCTGTTGCATTTACAACTGAACCATCTGCAATATTCGTTGCTTTATTTGTCTTATTTTGAAAAATCTCGATCCAAAGATTTTTCAAATTTGATATTGTTGAATTAACTTTTGTAATCATACAGTAATATTCGTTAAATATTCTTGATTTGTAATAGCTTTAGCTTTTACAGTCAAAAATACATTATCTCCTTTAATTTGCAAATCTAACAATTCAACAGATTCCCATCTACTATCTCTCTGAAACATATTCATAACACTTTTAAATATAGAAGGATATTGAATTGCATTCACTGTTGTTCCTATAAATTCATTTGAAATACCATAATCAGGAAATTCGGGAATTGAACCTGTCAGTGAAGATGCAATGATATTTAATGCTTGTACCATTGCATCGTGACCATTCACTGTAATTAAATCACCAGTTTTATCAAATGAAAATTTTACTGAAATATCTTTCCCTAATATCTTATCACCTACTAAAGTGTCAACTACAGTATTAACTTCATTAGAACCAGTATTACGCATATTAATATAGAATGTATTTCTCATTCCATCTTCATCATCATAATCTTCTTCTCTAATATATTGAGGTATTACAATATTTCTCCAATCATTTTCAAAATCTTCATCTCCTTTTTCTAAAGAAACATTTTCAAAATCTTCACCTAATCTTAATTTCCTACTTATTTGAATTGTATTATCTCTTCCTATAGAAGAACTTCTCAACCATCTGTTTGAATTCTTTATAGTCTCTAACTTTGTTTGAATCTCTGTAAAATCATCTAAAATATCCCACATCGAAATATCATCCAAAGCATTACCATGTAAAGAAAATAAAGGTTCTATTACATTAGTACTTTCAATTAATTTATCAAGTTTTTGAAATGCTTCAGCATTAACTATTCCCCCTTGATAAAAAGATATTATAGATGGATAATAGGTATTACTAAAATCCACAAAAGATTGAAAGAACGATTTAATATCGTATCCTGTTATCTGATTGAATTTTTCGAATTTATCCATCTTATAAATTACTTGAAATATCTTTTGCTAAACTATTCACACTCTTTTGTATCGCATCTGCTGCACAAGTCTTCAATAAGGTTGTTTTAATTTTTGTACTACCAACAACAGCTTCAAGTGGAGCTATTATAGTTAAATTTAAATTGTACTCCCAAATCATATTCTTTTGTAATGATTGATTAAAACTTACTCCTCCAGGTGGAACAGTAACAAGATAACTCTCACCCAACGCCATATTATAGAAGTATAATCTGAAAGGTTTCCCGTTCTCATCAAGACCATTACTCTTATCTATTATACTCTGCAATATCTTTATGCATCCATATCCTGTTTTAACCCCTACATCAAAAGAAACTCCTTTTAGTGAAGAAGTATTCTTTCCTTGAATTTGAAATAACTTTCTCTTTCCTGCTGAAATTGAAAAAGCAATTCCTTGCAATGCAGGTGCATTCCCATTCAACAAAATCTTAAACATTCTTCCAAAATTACCTTGAATAGAAATCGTTTGAGCTACAGCAGTAGGTGATGTTAAAACAACCAAACCTCCCAATGTATTCTTAACAGAATTTCTTTTAGGCTCATTCTTATTAATATTGTCAGGCATTACAGGAAACGTAAAAAAATCTATAGTATTCCCACTTGAATTGACCAATTCAAGAGAACACATATAATATTCAAAATCATCAGGATATTGAGTCGCAAGTAACGACCTCCCAAGATTTTGAATCATATTCAACGCTTTTGATGTGGCAGTATTTGCTATCCCTGAAGCCATTCTATTAAATTTTGTTGTTAAAAATACAAAGAATATGAATATCAAACAAATTTTTAATCCGAAAAAGTTGTTTGACTCTTAATATCACTAAAATCAATTTGAACGATAGATGAAACAGAAGTTGCGCCTGCTGCAAAACCTGAAGCACCTCCATCTTGAGGTTTAACACTTGCTGCAGCTTGCGACCAAGCCATCTTTAACGTATTTATTTGATTTTGTAATTCATTGATTTTTTCAATTAAAGTTTCAGCTAAAGTCAAAGGTTCTTTCGCATCGTTAACTTCAAATCTATTTCCTGTTAACAATTTAATCAGATTTTGACTTAATGTGATTTTTTCTTCTCCGTTTTTATAACTTACATCAATATTATCACTATTAATAATAATCTGCTCTTCGTTTTCCTTAAAAGAAATAATAATTTGATCATCATTGATATCTATAAACTCAGTATCATCATGTAGACTTAATCTGAATTTATCTTTATCAAAAGTTATTGTAGATGTTTTATCTTCTTCGAGCCATTTTAAAATCAAAGAAGATAAATTCATAGTTATTGACCTTTCTTCCTTCCCAGGCTCCTCTGCTTCTGATTCTACATTAACTATTTTTGAAACAATTGTATCATAACTTGTTGCATTGATTTCCTTATCTGCAATAACATTTACCTTTCCTGAAGACTGCAGTTTTATTTCAGATTCTTCATTGCCAACTGAAATAATATTGATATCTGTCTTCTCTTCTGAATTTACAGTTATATCTATTGAGCTTTCGTCTGCATTCATTTCTACACAAACAGAAGTCTTATCATTTAACTTCAAAAATCTGTGCATATTAGAACTCCACGCAGGAGATTCGTTTCTATTTGAAACAGTTCCAATGATTATAGGTGTTGTTCGATAAGGTAACGAGGCCATTAATACTTGAGTACCTGATCCTCCTGGTTCATCAGGAAAATCTATATTTTGAAGAGCTTCATTCGTAATCAAAACATCGTTATAAAGATTTCCTCCATCTGTAATAACAGACACCATTCCAGTTCTCCAACAAGTCTCAATATAATCTTCTTTATCTGTATTGAAAGGAATGGTTATATATCCTTTGTCTAAAGTTTCAGGAGCATTCTTTTGCTTTGTTGGTCTACCACCTCTATTATTTCTTACTAAACGTATATTCATAGTCTTTATTGTTCAAACATTTTTCTATTCAGGAAGTATTCGAATTGTTCTTTTACTACTGTAGCTTTACTATTTATAGATGTTGCTGGATTTCCACTTTTATCTATACTTTCAATAGCTTGTCTCAACCATTCAATATCAACAATAGAAAAATAATCAGGTTGAAAATTCTTTCCTTGTATAGAGGCACTTGATTCTACATATATATCTGTACCAGGAAACGAATTATCTTTCCGAAGTCGTCCTACAAATTTAGGATCTGCATGATTCAATATAGAGAAATTCATTCCTCTTTCAACATTTAAAATTGTTCTTCTATCTATAGATGTATCTGAAAATTCAACTGTATTCGTTACTCCTATCACATAGAACAATTCATTTGTTGCTTCATTCTTTATGAAAGTTCCAACCTTAATTCTTCTGTCTCCACATAAAGTAATTGTACCTCTTCTTGTGAAAGGTAAATAAGCAGTGGATTCTACAAGATATAATAAATCATTTAATGCTGCACGTTGATAATTAACTTGTTCTGTAATATCTTTATTATCTTTCTTACCATTTACATGTAAATAAATATCCCCAACTTCTAATTTCTTATTACCAAAATATTGAGCATATTCGGGAATAAAGATAATCGGTACCATAGCAAGAGAAGTTTCTTTTGTATTAGCTGTCCAAGAATTTTGAGCATATACTTGATACCAAGAATAAAATCTTGTATCATAATCTAAACTCATATCGTAAACATCTCTTGCTTCTATCGTTATATACGTTTTTGCCTCTATAATTTCACTTATAGCTTTCTTATTATGTGGAGGTTGTCTTACTGTTAAATCAATTGTATCTTTGTAAGTATCAAAAAAGAATTCTATAAATGGTTGTTGACAAACTCTTTGCATCAAAGACATTAAAGTACCGTTAGGATTACCAAAACTCGAATCTACAAGAATTCTATTTGTGCAAGCTTCGTCTAAATAAACTTGGACTATCTGCCATATACCATTGACAGTCATCTCTCTTACACCGTCAATATGAAATGATTTTGTTCTTCTTTCTTTCCATGCAGAAAATAAGTCTTCTTTTACTATTCCAAGATTTGAACAAACATTGATTATAAACCATATTGTTTCTGTTATAGTTTTGAACCCGCTTGTCCAAATAAAATCATAACAACCTGTAAGAGCATTTCTTTGAAAAAACAATGAACTATTGTCACCGTAAATAGTAAATTGATCGCTACCTGAAACATCTTTCAAAGGTAAGAAATAGCTACCATCGTCTTCTAAAAGTTTACTCATATCTCTTCCGTCTATCGAAATGTATCGAGATGTATCTTCTGCACCTGTATGAATTGAGCATTTATCAACAAAACCTATCATGTCCCATAGATTTTTATCTGAAGGAAGATTTTCTTTTTCAATAATTAAAGTATCAGATTCCGAATCTTGTTCCTTTTGTAATCTTTCGAACCTAATAAATACTATATCGTTAAACTGACAAAACTTTTCTATGAAATCTTTTATATGATACTTGTTACTTGTTATTGTATTAAAGACTTCTATATAAGACGATCCAATCTTTTGAATAGAAGGATTTCTAAACGGTGCTAAAGTTATATTAAAACTACCGGTTTCAAGAGTTTTATCAGTGCTTAAACTCATTAGAAAAGGGCTTACATCTATTATAGAATTAATTGCTTTACAATAAATATAAACACGTGCATTTATAGGAATGATTTGAGTTACGAGACCTTGTTCACTTTGAGTCGTTATATTTTCAAAAGCGTGTTCTCCAGTCTTATCACCTACATAAGTTTCATCGTTTATAACATCTTCATAATGTTGACTCCATAATGTTTGATAATCTGTTTGAATAAAATGTCTATCCTTATTGATTCTGTCTTTGATTACAAGAGTCAATTCAGTAGCAGGTAACCTTAAAATCGTCCCTTTCTTTATATATGGTAAAACTCCGTTATTATAGTCGTTCTTATATTTAGCTTGTTCGAGTCTATCGTACATTTTCCAAGCTGCATCAAGATTTGTTATATCTCCCTCCTTCTTAGCTGTAGAACTTGATTGTTCAGAATTTTCTTGCTGCTCATAAGGATATTGAAATAATTTTTTCGAATCAAATACTTCACCTCCTTGAGGAACATTTCTCTGCCAATCCTTAACTATTTCATCAGGAGTCATCTCCTTTTTTACTTGCCATGCAAAATAATTCTTTATAGCCATAATCAATCACGTTCTAAAGTTATCGTTGTCCTTTGTAATTTCTGAACAGATTCTTTGAAAATATTAGCACTTTCTTTTAAAGTTTGACTAAAACTATTAAAATCAGTTACACCTGGGAATGCTGTTTGTAACAACGCATTGGAATTGTTTTCAAATTCTTGAATCTTTTTATTTTCGTATTCAGAACTTATTCCAGCTTGCATTAAACCAACTTTAGCAATACTACTCATATTAGATTCCATCGGCCTTGCTTGCATTTTCATATATGCTGCAGACAACCAGATTTTATCTAACAATTCCTTCTCTTGTTCTTCTGTAATCTTACCTGAAGATCTTTCTTGTCTAATTCTACCACTCGCTTCTAAATATTGATTTTGCCATGGAGTATTTTTATCCCTTGGATTAAATATAGACATTCCTCTTGTCTTTTCTCTCAAATTATCATAATATTCTTCACCTGGCTTCAATTTCATATTCATATCCTGAACCTCAGCGAATATCTTTTCTAATAAGCCTACACTTTTTTCACCAATAGCTTTCATCTGATTATCATAGGCTTTAAACATTCCTTCTATACCTACAGTACTTTCTGCAGCTCGTTTCGTATAGGTGAGTTCATTTTCAGAAAGTTTTTCAGCATTTTTTGTAATAGCTTCTTTAAACGCTTCAAAATCAATCTTATTGCCTTCTCCAAATAACTTATCAATATCCGTTGCACTTAATCCAGGTAGAAATTTCTCTAATGCGGAAAAAGTTGATTGTTTATTATAACCTGTTGCTTTTTGAATATCTTCAAGTGTACTAAATAATATATCAATACCATTACCTTTTGTCCAATCATCTTGCATTACTTTAAAGTCAGATAATTGAGCATTAGGATTTGCTCTGAAAAACGCTCTTTGTAAAAATGCTTGTGAAATCTCATCTCTTCCAAGATTTTGTCCTGTAAATGCTTCTTGATATCTTTCTAATTGTCTTCCTCTTGCACCTGTAACCCCTCTAACACCTGAAAGAATTGCAGCAATTCTTACAGCATCTGTTTCACCAGCTCTTGATAAAATATTTTCAGATGTCTTATTGAAAGTATTCAACGATTCTTCCATTGTAGATGCGATTTCTTCAAATGGAAGTTTCAATTCTTTCATCGTTCTTTCAAATATAGCAATTACTTCAGATCCTGAAGTTCTCTCGTTTACATTAAAACGCATAGAACCTTGTAATGCACTTGTTGCTGAAGGACTTAGACCAAATAATCTTTCTGCTGCTAATAACGCTTGCGATTCTCCTGCACCTGTAATTCTACCACCCGATGCTCTTATTAATTGTGCTCTTCTTTCTGAATATTCACCAATATTCATACCGAGAGCCGAAGCTGCATAGGAACCTTCTTGCGATGCTATTCCTAATGCTCTTGAATTTGAAACTCCTAATGTCTGAGCTAATGAAACAAATTGATTTTGCATCTGTCTTAAAGCATTAAGACCTGTCACAGCCATTTCACCCTGAGTCTCATATTTTGTTTCTATGCTCTGAGAAATATATTTTCCAACTATAGGGATCCATCTATACCAATCTGCTTCGTTTGCTCCTGCAGTTCTAAAAGCAAGTCCAACATTTGAAATTGGGTCTTGATATAGAGATTGAGCTTCTGCTCTTTGATTTCTTAAATATCGAGAACCAAATAAGTCGATAAATTGTCTTCCATATTTTAAAAGCTCTTGTAATGCAACAACAGTTGCACCACCTGCAATTCCTCCTCGAATACCTGGTGATCCACCTGAACCTGAAGGTTTTGTTTCTGAACCACCTCCCATTGAATTGTCTTCAATAATAGAAACAGAAGCTCCAATTGTATCAAGATATCTATTAATCAACTTTGTTTCATCGACTAACGCTCTTGTATTAGAACCAATACCTTCCAAAAAACCACTTAAAGTTGTCCTTGTAGAATGTATTGCTCCTATAATTTTATCATAGACCTCTTTATCATTATTTTCAATCTGGATGCGATTTCTACCTAAATCGATAGTTTCATCGTCTTCTCTTAACTGAACTTCTTCTCTATCTCTTGATTTAGAATTAGATTCTGACCTAAAACTTCTCAACTCGCTATAAATGTTTTTTAAAACATCTTTATCGAGTGATTCAGCATTTCTACCTTTGTCATTTGAAACAAGAAAATCACGAATAGAAACAACTGATTTTTCAGTATCTCTCATTATATTAGCTAAATCAGAAATAGCTGAAGCAGTGGTATTTTTTCTTCCTCCTGATGAGGGTTTTCTTCCTGTAGAAGTACTTTCTCCTGAAACATCCCAAGTTAAAGAATTCTCTACATCATTATATACAGGAGCTTGAGATTGTTGTCTTTTAAGATCTGACAATATTTTTTCAAGAGAAACTTTATCAGTCATTAAAGACAATTGTTGTCTCAATTGATTTATAGCTGCTTCGGTTGCTTGTCGAGACTTTTCTTCAGACGCATTGATTTCACGATAGAGAGATAAAATTTCATCTCTCATCTTTCTCATCTCAGATAAATCTGCTGAAACTCGTATCTTTTTATCTTCGGCCATTTCACTTATTCTTTAATGCAGCATTTTCTCTTTCTTCTATCATTCTCGCTTCTTCTAAGAATGCATCGATATCATTTTCTGTGATTTCGTTAGAATGAGAATCCGAATCTAAATCATTACTTTTTAACCATTGTCCTATATTAGGAATATATTCGTCTTCTTTTATGTTGTTCTTTTTTCGTTCATATTCATCAAATAAAACATCTTCTTGAAATTCCATCATTTGATGAAAAAAAGAACATTCCCTATGAGCAGGTGACATAAATGCTATATTATGTTTCTTTCTCCACCATGAATCATAGGGAAATTCGTTATTCCATCGAATCATAAAAGCCTTTATATCTTCGACAGTTTTCATAAATTTCTAAGTATTAAGACTTCAACAAATCATATCCTTCTTTTAAGAAAGGGAAAATCTGTTCTAAATAAATCTTTCTTAATTCTTGGAAATCTTGCAAACCTAATTCACTTAATGAATGTACTTTTAGATCTTGTAATAATTGTGGACAAATAACACTAAGAGTTGCTTCAATATCAATTGCATCTAATGCATTAGATGCAGATACAGTTGGATTTTGAAGTAAAGTGTTATAATAACCACCACTCAATCTTTGTTTATTCACTTCAATTTGATAATACTGTCCAACATTAGGAAATTGAACTGTATAATCTTTCCCTTTAATTGTAACGACTTTTTGTTCTTGCATAACGAAATAAAATTTAATCTTGATAAAGATACTAACTTATTTTAAATCAACAACCTCTTTGATGTCTAAACTTTCTTTTATTATTTCAAGTAAATCTTCCCAACCATCAGGAAGACTATCTTTCTTTTTGTTATTTTCTTTAGCCCATAATGGTTGTAGATTTCTGTAATTAAAACAAATACGTTGATGAGTAGGATTTGAAAAGTCAAATTTAGCACATGGTATAATGTGATCGATCTGCCAATTTTTCTCACCACTTCCTAAATTGTCCCAGGTCATTCCTTCTGCGAATTGTTGTTCGAGATGAACTTTCAGTTCATCGAGAGAACAACCAAGAAGATTAAGTGTATGATTTGATTTACAATTGTTACGAATAGCATAATAAATTCTTGTTCGTAACAATTTTCCTATTCTATAACTTTCGTCTCGTTTATATTTATCATTCTGATATTTATTCAATTTTCCGTTTAAGATTCTTTTCATATATACTGAACGTCTAACTTCTTTACCTTTCTCTGTTTGTTCATATTTCTCATTACTTCTTTTTAATGCTGCTTTACCTTTCTCTGAATGAAAATATTTACTTTGAGACTCTTTATGTGCAGACGATTTTCTATATTCAAGTTCGCGTTGAATACCTCGATCTGATTCTCTATATTTTTTCTTCGATCTTTTATAAACTTCTTTACCTTTCTCTGTTTTTTGAAAATTTTGTGTTGTTCTTTTTTGACACGCTTTACCTTTCTCTGTTTGATAATATTTCTTCCTTGCTTTCTTCGCAACATTTTTACCTGATTCTGATTTTCTATAATTAGCTTCACATTCTTTACACCTACTATTTAAACCGTCAGATTTAGATTTATCTTTATTAAATCTACTTATCGGAAGTTCTCTTTTACACTTTGGACAAACTTTTGTTCCTATTTCAAAATTTGCTTTTGCCATATACATTCTAACTACTTATACCTTAAATAAATATCAAAAAATATGGCAATAAACATTGCCATATTTTCTCTGATTATCAGAGATTTAATGTTGAAATTGGGTTCAAATAAATTCCTGAAACGTTATAAGAAGCGATTCCGTTCTCTGCTATAGAGAAGGTTTGTCCATTAACGTAACATGGATTCAACTGACAAATCGTTTCACCTGTAGGATCTGTTGCAGTTACAAGACCCGTAGTTTCATCTTTAGTTGAGATCAACTTCCTGTATACTGTAATAGCAAATCCAAGTTCTCCAAGAACCAATGTATCAAGAACTGCTTTCACAGAACCTAATCTATGAATCATTCCTTCTACAACAGGTTGTTTGAAACTAATGAAAAATTGATCAACTGTAAAATTACATTGATATCCAACTGCAGGAACTTCTTGTAGAGTCAAATTTCCTAAACCTTGAACATTCGCTCTTTGAACGTTCTCAGTACATTGCAGGTTACGTACATAACCTGCAATTTGATTATTTATTCTAATAAACGCCTGAGGCGCTGAAAATACTGTCGCCATATTCTTTTAATTTAAAGATTATCGAATTAAGAATCCTGTAAAGAACAACTTAGTAATTTCGTTATTTACTCGAATCTTGTAAGTAACAAACCAAGCATCTTCTTTACGTGTTACAACTACATCCTGGAAAGCAAGTAATAAATTGTCTGTTTCATTAGTAGCTGTTCTACCTTGCAAATAAGCAACCGTCCAATCCTTAATTGCTCCTGCACTCAAGGTGTTAACATTTACACCATTTTCTTGACCCAACAAATCAATTTCAGCATTTACAACCAATTCTTTATTGATTTGATCTACAATACGCATAAATTGAATTGAATAGGATTGACCTTTTGCATTAAATAAATTTGCATTGTCTTGTAATGTGTTTACACCTTGAAGAACAACAAATTTATTTAAATAATCATTCTTCACCGTAACAAGAATACCATTTTTCAACGCTTTTACTTGTTCAGATTCTGTCAAAATATGACGTACTCTATCAACACCAATACTCTTATTTGTTACAGGAATCATTGGTTCTTTACCTGCTGTACGACCTAACTGTGCACACAGATTATACATAACTGTCCACCAACGATATTTTTGAGGTGCAATCTCTGAAGCAAGACCTACATCTCCATGAGTTAAAATGATATGATCACTATCAAATCCTTGAGCTAATTCAATAGATTTAGAATAATCTGCTGATACTCCATATCCACCTACAAACAATTGATGAGGGAACTTAGCATCAAAATTCATATGTTTGACATATGCTTTTGTAAATGCAGAATTTGCATTATCGCCATACTGATCTGTAAATACAAAACTATAATCTAAACCTACAATTTGATCAAGAACTGCTTCAAAATTAGCTTGATTATAAGTTTCTGTACCTCCTGATGCTAATGTAAATACATTCAATAAATCAGTTACATCATTTTCTGATACAGTTCCATCATCTTTAGCTTTAGAAGTAGGATCAAGCTGGAATGCTTGTGCAAAAGTAGAGTCTGTCTTAGCCCAATCGATAAGAGTATTGATATTATCAAATTCAGGTGATTGAACTACAAGTGTCGGTGTAGAAGCTAAAGCTGAAATTTCACCATAAGGTAATCCATCTTCTGCAGTTCCAGTATAAGAACCAACATAAAAACTCATAATCCATTTGCTGGCATCTTCTACACCAGGTGTGATCATATAACCATAACCAGTAGCTAAATTATTACCTTCTTTAACTCCATTTGCAACTGTTCCTTCATCAAGAGTATTAACTACGAAAGTTCCTCCTGCTGTAGAAGTGAATGTCATTTTTGCAGGTTTTGTTTCTGCTGCTCTTACAAAAAGAATTTCAGAAACACCTATTGCTGCAGGATTACTCGGATCAGGAGTAAATAAAGCTTCAGCAATCTTCCAATACATACCTCCTTTTACAAAAGAACGAAAATCAGAAATGTTGTTAAATGCATATATAGAATCTTGACCTTGAGAAATTGTTCCATTGATACCAGCTCCACCTCCAAAACCAGCTCCAAATTCACCTGTATCTATAATAAGAACTTTTCCATAATCAAGATTTCGTGCAGGATTGTTTTCTCCCGATACTATCGTTGAATAAGCTCCAGGAAGAGTTATCTGACGATTTGAAAAGACTATCGTACTTGGCATATAAATTTACTTTTTAATTAAACGAATTCATATATTTTATATTTTACACTTTTTCAAGCATCTAAAAGTACAAACTTATTTTTACATCTGCAAATTAATAAGGTAAAATATTGCCAGAAGATAAAAATGTAGACATTAAACCTGCATCTGCAAATAAAACCTTACCTAATAAAGGTGTTTCTTCAATAGTAGGTACTTGTTCATCTGAAGTCAAATTAAGTCCAATACTTCTTAAAAAAAATGGTAATGGTATTACATCTGCATTAATCATTACCTCTTTCATAGAAAATGATATTGATTGAAATGATTGGGCTAAAATATTATAACTACCGAGCAACAATGCATAAAGAATCTCACTCATTAGTATAGATTCTAAGAAATTATCAGAAACACACATAATTTCAAATTCATAATTACGAGAATCTCTAAGAATCATTTTGCCTGTATGATCAAATTGACCAGTAAGTTTACCTATAGAATTGAACTCACTTGTTCTCTTACTTGGTTCTCTTACTACATAAGCAGGAGTTTTTGTTTTATCTTTAGGAAATTCAAGTAAAACTCTTAGATTTCTTGGATTTACATCACTTCTCAAAAACAATTTTTTACCTTGTTCATAAAAATCAAAATTACCATCTTTTACTCCATAAAAAGTCTTGTATAAAAAAGTGTCTTCTTCTTTATTATTTTTATAATCTTCTTGAACAAAAAGAAGTAATCTTGTGATTATAGATTTGATTTGCGCAATTTGTAACATAACTATCTTTCTTTAAAAATTCTTTCTAAGGTTTCATCTATAGCCATATCTGCTACTATAGATATATTAGCTAATTGTAATGCTCTGTCCATTAATTTCTTAGCTGTGATACCTCCATTGAACCAACTGTTAGGATCTGATTTGTCACTTACTCTACGGAATGTCATATATTGACTTCTTCTCTCCTTATCAGAACTTGCTGCTTCAACTTTAACTAATCCTTCATATTTAGCAGCTTTATGAATATATTCAGGAACTTTTAATTCAGGCACATTAATTGCTTTTCTTGAACCTGGAAGTTGTTGATTTATAGGAAGTTGTTCTCTTTTAAGAGGCAATTGAGAATTCTTAGCTAAAGTATAAACATCTTGTGGTAAGATAGAACTAAATATTCCTGATTCTGCTATTGCTTCAGGTGTTGCATGTCGAAAAGGAACAGTTATATAAAATCCACCATTCTTCTTTTGTTTAGCTTTAGGCGAAGCAAGTAATCCTGGTTTTTCATCGAATGGTGGAGTTCCTTCTTCAACCATTAATGCTAAAGACGATTCTCTTGCAGATAAACCGAAAACAACTTCAAGTGGAGAAGTTCTTTCGATATACATTGCTTTTAAATATTCCTGACGAGATTTACTAAGTTCACTTCCTACTAAATTTCTCCATCTTTCATAGTATTCTTGTACTACACGATCAATAATCGCTGCACCAAGTAAATTAGTTTCTTCTCCTGATAAACTAAATTCACCAACTACTTCGTCAAGATCTATTTTAATAGGGAGCATTATACATCATCATTAATTATTGTACCACTTCCATCGAAATTAGGTTTATCTGTTGCTATTAAATGAGTTAATCTTACAATTGCTTGTACAGGTAATTGAATTTTCTTTTGTTGTCCTGAAACTTTATCTGTATTCCATGAAGCTCTTATGAAGTGCGGTAAATCAATTGTATGTCCTTCCACAAAATGTTTATAATAAACGCTTATATAACCATTTTCAGGTATTTCATCTATATCTAAAATCAAGCAATAAGGATTATCTTCGCTTATATGAGAATTCGTAGTTTTCTTCAGTTTTTTATCAGAAGCTTCAAAAGAATAAAGAGCTAATAATTCTTGTATTTTATATGTTGTAAAAACAAAATAAACGCCATCATTTTCTCTTATTTTCAAATTCTCACTAAAATAAGAATATTCTGTTAAAAAAGTAACTCTATCATAATAGGAAAGATTTGCTTTATCAATATCCATTACAGTCACAGCATAAGTTCCTAATAATTCAGATGACCAATTCTTATATTGAGTTGTTTGATTTATACCTGTAATAAGAGCTTTTGTCTTTACAGGATTTACATAAAAATAACCTGTACCAAAACAATTCTGACAATCAAGTAATGCAGCTTCTTCTCCATGACAAGGGCAACGTAAAGCTTTTTCTAATAACACTTCGTAGCCTTTGGCCCATATCGAAATATCAAAATCTGATTTTATAAATTCAGGATTAAAATTCGATCTTCCAGGTGAATTCTGTTGTAAAATATTCTTACTCATAACCTTTCCCAATAAAAATTATTATAAGGAGTCCCTTCTTTAAAACACTTCGTTAAAAACCAACTTTGACCTAAATTATCTTTAATCTCCTGACGAGTTTTCCATATATGTATCAAATTGTGATTTAAATCATATTGAGCAATACCTGTAGCTTTTGTACATATTTTAACAGTTCTTTCATAAAATAAATTTATCTTAGGAGGTTCAGGTTTATAACTCCATAAAAATCCTCTACATGTTTTAGCTTTACCAATACAACATTTTGTAATATAATTTTGATCTACATTCAATTCTATACCCACTTGATGAGCACTAAGCCATTTTTTTACAATTTTTCCATCTAAAGTAAACTGATAAACAGTTTTTCTTCTCGGATTATTCAAACTAACTTTTAATTTTGTTTCTTCAGAAGATTTCCATCCTGTTCTATCAAACATCAATCCATGAGTTCCTTTATTCCAATTAGGATGTTGAGATTTATATAATTTAACTTTTGTAGAAATCCTTTCTCGAACTTCTTTTGTTACATGACTTTGTCCATCACCTCCAAAAGTTCCATTTGTCAAATCAAACCCAAAACTCTTAAATAAAGCTATATAATGAATTTCCCAAAAATTAGATTCTTTTTCAGGAACAATATCAATAACATTCATTATAGGTTTTAAACCATTCCTCTTTAAAGAAGAAATCCAACTTTTCTTTTTTGTTTTTTCTTCTTTTGCTGAATATAAATGATTTACATATCTCCTTTTAAGATCAATAGTTTTTCCTATATATCGAATGTTTCCTTCAGGATATTCTAAACTATATATGTAAACTTTTCTCTCCATCAGAATACTCTAAATTTAGGTTGATCGTAAACAAGTCTTATTCTACCAACAGTTTCTTTTATCTCTGTTTGATATGATTTTATTCTCGCGGAATAGCCCGAATTTTCAGCTGAAGACGTTGTCCCGATACTCTGACTCAGTCCATCAATACTTAAACTTTGATTAGCAATACCTGCACCAATAATAAGGTCTCCTGCCACATTCAAAGGACCGAAAGTCGCCAACATTCCTACTATATTCAATAAATCCATAGGTAAGTTATCAATATCCCAACCTGTAATATATTGTACTCTCCAATAATCAGGAATATTATCAAATCTCTGCATTCCAACTTGTGATGTAATACCTGTTAAAATTACTTGAGCATTACCTTGAGTTGTAGATGATCCTGTAGGAACAACACTTATTCTTCTTTTACCTTGGTTCATCGCTGTATCATATTCACAGAACAACCATCCTTGTGGATAAATTATTTGTTCCATTTTGTTCAGCATACCTATCATAGATAAAGGTTCTCGTACAGGATAATTTGTCAGAAGAATAGGAAATTCTTGCCAATAATCTTGTCTATAATAAGGAAGAGTTTGGTCAACTAACTGTTTACAAAATCGAAGATTGAACCAATTCTCAACCTGCTTTTGAGCTATTTCGATATATCTTCGAATAGATTCATTCGAAAATGAAGTTCCTTGTCCTCCATCTATCTTTATACCAAATAAATACATGGCCCATATTTCAGCAACAGAAAAAACTAAGCCTGAATTCTTTTTGTATTTTATTGTAAATGTTAGTTGACCCATATTTCTTTATTTTATTTTTGACAAAATCATAGTAATAATTTCATCTTTAGTCTTTCCTTCTAAATCTTCATCTGTATATTGACCACCATCCTCACTTTTAGCAACACTAATCAACTCATCTTTCTTCATTGATTTGAGATCTTTTAAAAGTTCACTGTCAATATTTTGATCTTCTTTTATTTCTTCAACTTTAGGTTTTTCTTCAGAACCCTTTTTAGTATTTTTCATTTCTTCAACAACTGCTTTCCAATTAGAAATTTCTTTATCCTTTTGATCAATTGTAATTTTCTGAGCTTCTATAATACCTTTTAATCTTACAATTTCATCTTCGTATTCTTTGTAATTTTCTTTTACTTCGCTACGAATAGAATCTTCGAATTTTGTTTTATATTCAGGTTCATCTCCTTCTTTATAAATATTAGGGAAATTCTTATCACAGATTTCTTTCCAAAGTTTTTCGTCAATTTCTGCAATACCATTTTGAAACTGAATCACACCGTTACTAAAAACCAAACGGTGATTTACGTAAATACGACTTTTTACTTTCATAATAACAAATTTAAAATAAAAGAGGAAGGAGTTTACTTCTCCCTCCTCTTGTGATTAAATGAACTTTTTATATCTAATTACAAACCTTCTTCACCAATATTTACAATACGAACGATCTTAGCAGGTTGGTAATAAACCGGAGTACCGTAGTTCAAAATTGCAAATCTACGAGACGGAGCTGTAACAGCAAAATCCATCTTCATAGTATCAGCAAACTGCAGATATTCGTTAATCTGATTGTCATTGTAATAAACCAATGCAGATTTGGTACCAGCAATAATACGGTTACGGTCTCTTACACAATTAGCAGCAGCAGCATCATATCCAGTTGCCATCTGATTAGCAGGAACTTCGAAGATAGGATAATATTCAGTATTAGCATTTAATACTGCATTTTTCTTCGTACGATAGATAACGAAGCTGGTTGCTTGATATGCACCACCTACACCTGCAGTAAATCCAAATTCAACTGATTCAGTTGAGGCAACTGCTTGTGCACCACCAGTTGTTACATTCAACGGAGCAGATTCACCATAACGGTTCTTAGCTGTTACAAGATAACCATAAGAACCAGCATGTTGACCAAAATTAGTCTTAGTATCTGCTGCATTAACTTTGATTGCTGTTCCTTGTACCATAGATGGAGTAAGAGGAGCTTTCGCTGAAGTAGCTTGTTTACCTGAAGTAATAGGTTTACGTTCATCAAAGAAACGGTCATTCTTGATATCAATCTTACCAAACTGAGTAGTAACATTATTTACAGATTGACCCATTGTTGCGCCTGTAACAGAACCGCCTAAACCAACAATAACACGTTTACTTTCATGGAATTGTTTTACATAATTGTTAAATACAATCGGATTAGAAATAATTCGATCGATATAACCGTTATAAACATTAACCACTACATTAGCAGCGTCCTGAATCAAAGAATCATTCAAAACTTGACCTTGAGCATCAATTACAGCCGGAGAATTGAAATAAGTATCAAGCAACTGTTCAGCAGTCTTACCTTCTGCAGTACCACCATCCATCTCATTCAAACCAAGCAAATGTTGACGGAAGAAACCATCAAATTGTTCAGGAACACAAGTTGAATCAGCGTCTACCAAACGAGCATCGATAATTGTCTGCAAAAGAATAGTCTTATTTTCAACTTCCTTTGTATACATATTCATATTACCGGCAAGTTTTGCTAAAGTAGCAGGATGAGTAACTTGACCTGTTACACCCATATACTTAGTCAAGATTGACTTACGTCTGTATTGAGAATCTGTTTCTTCCGGAGTCTCACCTTCAGTATTAAAGATACCAACTTCTTCACCATATTTATACAATTGATTGTATTGATGAACGTTGTCGTCAATCTTATGTTTCGGCATTTCCATGTAGTATACCAACTGATTTAAACGGTTAGTCAAGATTTTCAAAACTGAATCCAAAGATTCAACTTTCAAACCACCACCGTTATTAATCATATTGTTATATTGCATACCGGTCATAGAACCAGCTTCCATGGCTTTCAATACTTCCTGTGCAGAGATGCCATCCATCAAATCTACACCATTACCACTTTGATTGTAATTATATAAATCCATATATTTTATTTATTAAATTTTTAACGAATTATTTTACAAACTTAATACCCTTACCATACATATAACGTGCAAGATCTTCTCCTACCATTTCAGCTTCAGGATTCATCATAAACGCTAATGCGTCAGATTCTAAAGATTTCTTAATAGCATCATCTTTAACTCCATCAAGAGCTTTTGAAATAGCTTGTGAAGCAATAGCACGTTGAGTTATAATATTAATTTCTGTTCTACCTTCTTCGTCTTTTTCTAAAGACATTGATTTCTGAATAGCAGAAAGATTATTCAAACCTTCAGAACGGAAAGTAGGAGTCTGATTCTTCAAAGAGGAAACTTCTTCTTTCAATCCTTCGATTGATTTCTGAAGACCTTCAAACAAAGGAACTATTACACCAAAAGATTTTGTAAAGGTTTCTTCGATTGATTTCTGAAGACCTTCTGCATTTTTATCTTCTGCAGTATCCTTTTCATCATCTTTTACTTTTTCTTCTTTTTCAACAGCTTCTTTTTCGAGCTTATCAATATCTTTTTCTTCTTTTGTTTCAGATTCATGATCTCCTGCAGCTGCTGCATTTTCAGATTTCAAAATAATTTCACCTGAAGCAATTGCTTTTTCAATATAATCATCTGAAAAACCTACACTTTTCAAAAGTTGAACTGTAGGATCTTTTAAAACTTTTTCGTCCATATTATTTATAAATTATATTTGTTTACGTAAAAATAAAAACTATGTTTCATATATCAAATTATTTCATTGAATTTTGAATAAAATCCTTCAAAATATCGAGAGATATATGTCCCTCTAAATAACTTTTGTAAAGATTCTTAAAGATTTCATCATCTTTAGAATTAAGTTTTGAAATCTTTATTTTAAAATCTTTATCTATAGTTATCAAATGACCATCTTTTTCTAATTCAAGAAGAATTTGTGTAGTATTAAAATCTTTATTAGATTCAAAATCACAATCTACATAATCCTTCGTTTGTTTGCCCTTTACTAAATCAGCAAATGTATTAGCATTGACAGGAGTCATTGTCATAGCTATATTAGTAATAAGAGCTTTCTTAATTTTTTTAGGATTGTTCTTATCTCTTTCTAATGCTTTTCCTTCAATACTAAAACCAGGTTTACGATCTGCACCCGATTCTTTCATTTCTAATGCTTTATCATAAAACGCTCTTGCTTCAGGAGATTTTTTCCACAATTGACATTTTACGTAAAACTTATTGTCAGTAATTTTTGCTGACAAAGGATTGCCAATCCAAAAACGAGATTTATTTATAGGAGATCTTGTAGTTAGATGATCAAGATTAATTAATCCATGTTTTAAAAAACGGTCAATGATGAAACCATTAGGCTCCATTGATTCACCTTCACTATCTTCAGATGCATCTGAAGCTAATCCTTCGAAGATCATCCTTTCATATCTCCTATCATCCCCTACAGGATAATTTAAAGGATTAAAGTCAGACTTAAAAAAATCTGCTTCTGTGAAAAAATTAAATTTTGAACCAGTTTCAAACATCTTATATTTTTACTTAATCGCCGAATCTAAAAACTTATCAATTAAATCATCGATTTCTTTATATCTTCTTACTCTCATCCAATCTTTTTCTAATACTTTTTTCTTTGTGCCCATAATAGCGCCAAAAATAGCTGCATTAGTATCTGTATCTTCACCAAGATTTACAACTCGGCATAAATCTTCAAAGAGAGTAGAATTTTTGTTCTCTCGTGCTAAATAATTATCAATTACGAGATTATATGTATTTATAACATCACCAGCATTTTGATAATTATTTACTTCAAGATTTTCTGTTGGTAAATCTCGTAACAATTTTTTAAGTACGCAACAAAAATCAGAACCAAACTTAAAACAATTCTTATTATTGTGAGTATAACTACAAAACATTTCAAAAAATTCTTTCGTATAATCATCAGAATCATTCAGAGTAACTATTGCTATAGGAAGTGAATAAAATAAAGCACCGTTACCCATTCTATCACTTTCTTTGCATCCTCCTTGTTGAATTGATCGACAAGTTTGTCCTCCTATATCAAAACAATAACTTCCAGCATTAAAACCTTTATCTTTATACCATAAATTTAAGTTTTTTCTGAATTGTTTAAATCTTTCAAGATTGGTTTTACCTTTATAAGAAAAAGCTTCAATCAAACAAAGTAAAATAGATGTATCATCCGACCAAGTTCCTGTTATTTGATTATGAAATCCTCCTGAAGAAAAATCATTACAATGAAATGATCCTTCTTTTCTAAATTCAAAAGGAACTCCAAGTACATCACCTATAATATAAGCCCTGATACTATTTTTTATTTTTTCTTTCATTGTCAGTAAATTTCTTTGCATTCTTAATTGCTGTTTCAACCATCTTTTCAGTTAATTCTTTTCTCTCTTCTTCAGTCGCTCTATGAACAATACTTACACCACTTGTATCATTCCATCTTGAATTTTTTCTCATAACTTTTCTTTTTAATTATCTAAAGATACTACTTTTTGACCACACATACAACATTTCTTTAAAAATTATACAAGTTCGACTACAATTGAATTTGTTCCTTTAGCAATAACTTTATATTTAGAATTCTTTTGAACTAAATATTCATATTCAAAGTCATTATTAATATTAGAAATTTTATCTCCTTTCTTTGCTAAAAGAGTAATTTGAATATCATTACCAAAAGATGAAATTTGATCTAAAGAAAATGAAGTAAAACTTTTGTCTTCTATAACATCGCCTACATTTGCTTCTAACCATTGATTTAAATTATTTATATTATCACTATCAACTGACATTCTTCTATTTAAAACAACATTATCTTTAATAGGATTTTTATCTATAAAAGAAGATATAGTTGATGAAATTTGTTCTACAGTTGTATTCTTTTCTTTGCCAATATTAACTGCACGAACACTATTGTAACCCATATCCATGTAATATTCTAATGCTTTTTTCTCAACTAAATTAGGTGTAGATTTTTTAGCATAATAAAATTTCCTTTTATCATCCTGATTGTCAAAATGTTTATATTTTTTGTTATTGTATATAGAATACAACATGCCATTTGCAATAGGTAGATAACCTTGATTTATTAATTCTCTATTTAAAACCATCTTGGAATCAGGTGTAAATCCGCTATAAACATGTAAAATCTTATTAAAATTTTGACTTTCTATATAAGATTTTATTTCATTTAACTTTTTCTCGGGAAAATCTTTGATATCGTTTTCATATTCTATAAATGCTTTGTTAAATCTATCTATTTGATCTTTTGTTAGATTTTCTTTTTCAGAATTTCGTCTTAAAACATATTCTTTATATTCTTCTTTGTCTTTGAAATTCAAAATAGTCTTTTTATCTTTTTCTTGATCTTGAATATTATTTTCTTCTTTATCTTCTATTTTTGAAAATTGTTTGTTAAATTCTTCTTTAATACGTTTCTTAAAATCAACTAACGATTCGTAAGGTTTTGACTCTAATTTGAATCCTGGAGAACTGGCTTTATATTGATTATCACCTTTCATCTTAATCACAATTGTTTTACCATCTTGCTTCACGTAAGTCTGAGTGATTTTCTTAAAACCATTCAATTCATTAAGTTTTTCATCTATCTTAGAAGTAATATCTTCTTTTAACTTATCAAGTTTCTTATCTAAAGTTTCTTCAGTAAGACTTTCAAATTTCTTCTGTTTCTGAGATTCTAATTTATCCTTAATCTTACCTAATACTTCTTCACCAAGATCTATTTCACCTTTTTCTTGTGCAGCTAAAAGTCTTTGTAAAGCATCTGTTATTCCTGTATTAGAATTATTCTCTTCTTTAGGATTTCTTTTATTTAATTCTTCTTGTGCAGCTTGTTTAACTTCAGGTAAAGCATCTTTATCGTTTATCGCTGCTTGAAGTTGTTCATCACTTGCTTTAGAAGCATATGAATTTACATCGTTTACTTTAGAAGATGTTTTATCTGTTTGATCATCTTCTTTTTTAGCTTTCTTAGCACCACTTTTTGGTTTCCAACCATTTTCAGTTTTGATATAAGTCTTACCATTACTGTAAGTCCTCTCTGTACCAATAGATGCACCTTTCTTACTCTTTTCTATAATTTCGTCCACAAATTGTTGCATATCATTCATATTAGTCGTATCTTTAGGCAGTGAAAGATCTTTCGAGCTAATAACGGTTAATGACCTCTCCGTGCCGTTCCTATTAAATGTAGGAGTTTCTGAGGAAGGATAGAAACGAGATTTTTCTAAAGCAGTTTCTTCGGAGACTGCTTTTCTTAATTTATCTTTAATAGGGATGTTTTGATTGTAAGATGTCAAAATCCAATGTTTATTTCTAAAATTATCTTCATCATCATAAACTACAGTCTGAGAAATAATTAACCTTATTTCGTTGTAAATTATAAGAACATCTTTCTTATCTTTTTCGACTTTTCCATATTTTAAAGCGTCTGCTATCTTTTGAGCCATATCTTCTCGAGATTCAAAATCATTTTGATTTTTTAGATGTCTCTTCTCTATATGACAAAGTCCTTTTTTATTATTTCCATAAACAATATCTATTTCACCTAAACCATCTTTTGTATAGGCTTTCCTTACTTGACCTTTCTCATTTTTCAAGAGAAATTCAATAGCCTCTTTAGGTTTTCCAGCATATCTAAAATAATTACGACCAAAATAATCGTCATCTTTTTTAGGAGAAAATTGAACATTTTGTCCTTTTACAGGTTTCCAACTACCGTCAGGTTGTTTTTGATATTTTACACCATTACTATGCACTCTTATCTCACCAACAGAAGCTCTACGAGCTTTCATCAGTTCATCAAATCTACTTTGAAATTCTATATCAAAATTTTCACTAATCATAATTCAAATTATTAATAAATACAAAAAGATAGTCCTTAAATAGAGCTCCTCAGCACAGGCCAATTCCTTGCAGGAAATATCTAATAAAGACTATCTTACGAACTTTTAATGAAGTTGTAGACGGTACTTTGTTTGTTTCAAAGTAGCTAAGAAGTCCTCTATCCAAGACATTTCACCAACATAATCAATGTTATCTTTGATAGCTTCATGGAAATCTTTTGTACGTTCAATGATTAAATCAATCAATTCAATAGGTTCGTTTTCTTCAATCTCTTCACCATTAACTTCATCATCTCCAAAACGACCAAATCCACTTTGACCGGCTTCCATTATCTTATCTTCGTAATCAGATAATTCATCAATTAAATCATCAAGATAAACATGTTTAGAATTATCTAATTCTCCCCAATGAATATTTTTCGTTCTTGTTTTTACTCCTTCAAGAAAATTAGCATAATCTACAAAAACACCGTACATCAAATCTTTTGCTTTTTCAATTTGAGAACCATCGTCTAAAGAAGGATCACTCCAGGCTTCTTCTCTAATCTCATTAATGCCCCAAGATTTTTCAATTTCTTCCTGTTGATCAAGAACGTTATTAATATCAAGTTTGCCGGATTCTCTCATCTCATTAACTAACGATTTAAACATTTGAGCTTGATCTAAATCATTAAAATCAATTAGAATTTTAAATCCATCTACAGCTTTTTCAATTTCATTCTCACCAACACCATCACCTTGAGGTCCTACTGCATCTTTTTCAAGATCTTCTTTTTGTAATGGAGTAATGTCTTCACAAGACATTGTTTTTTCAATCCAATCTTTGGGGAGTTCATTTTCAAGTCCTAATTCTTTTGCTCTTTTTTTTATCCAAGCTTTTACTTTACTTTCAGACATATCTGAAGCTCCTACCAATCGAATTGCATCTTTCAAATCTTGAGAATTTCTAATAGGATACTTACCATTAGGCATGGCTTCACCTCTTTCTGCAAGATCCTTTCTTTCTTTATGAGAAAAATAGGTTTTATTGTTTGCTTTTTCAATCTCATCGGGATGTTGTTCACAATAAGATTTAAACACTTCTTCTGAAATATCTCCATTAAAATATGCTTTTTGAATTTTGATTAAATTTGAAGGTTTTTGTTCAAGACCAAGAATTTTCTTCAAATTATCTTTCATATCAAAAATAAATTCATAATCGTCTAACTCTGTTCCTGGTTCAATCCAAGCACTTCCAATTTCTTCTTCAGAATCAACAACTACAAAAGCAGGGGTTTCTTCACTTACATAACCTACAAAATAATGAATTTCAAAATCCTTACCTGTTGCAACAGCTACTTCAGCAAGAATATCTTCAGGAATATCTATACCGGTTTCTTCAAGCAACTCTCTTTGTGCTGCAGTACGAAAATCTTCGCCAGCATCAACATGTCCTCCAGGAATACACCATTCGTCTGTATGATTACCTTGATCTCCAGCTCTTTGAAGAATCAATAATTTAGAACCTCTAAAAAGTAAAACATCTGCATAACGAACTTTACCTGTTTTAGCTTTAATGATGTCATTATAAATAGATTTAGAAATTTGTTTATCTTTATACATTATCTTAAAATCATATAAAGATTTCATATCTTTCAATATATCTACAATTTCTGCATCATTTTCGAGTTTTATCATAGATTTCTCTATAGAAGTTTTCTCTTTATAAGCTTCTGAAATATTCTTAACATGATCTGAAATAAACTTCTTATTACGTTCTTCAACTTCCTTTCTATCTTCATCACTTAACGTTGAAATACTTTTCAAAACACTGTTCTGTTCTGAAAATTCTGCAGCAAGTTCATCTACTCTTAAAGAATTTTTATATGACTTTTCAAGCAACTGCTTGTATTCTTGAATCTTATCTTCTTTTGATTGAAGACCTAAAAACTTTTTTATATTCATAGCTATAATATTAATTTTCTGTTTAAAATTACAATATATTCTATATCAATCACCCTTTATACATATATTATTTGCATAAAAAGTAGAATTTTTCTTTACGAACTTTATATTATAAAGAATTTTATTAATAGTTTCCATCTTTTCAAGTCTATCAACAACAGCATTTTTACCGTTAAGATATTTGATCTTCGATCCTTTCTTCAAGTCTTTAACTTTAATTCCTTTCATACTATTTAGATGAAGAATACTGTCACCTGAAATTCTTTCTAAAATCCCTTCTTTATCTGTATGATAATATACGTTATAAACATCTTCATCTATAGATGTTAACGATTGTTCTATAGAATAAATTCGATTGTATTTTTTATCACTTGTAACAACCAAATCTCCTGGTCTCAAATCTTTTAAAAATTTTTCACCTTCAAATGTTTGAATTTCAATAAAACCCGAATTAAAGCCTTTCATACTATTTTTATTTTAAACGACAAATTCTTTATCACCAACATAAATTCTAACCTTACTTTCTCTCTGAATCTTTCTTTTGTAATCTTTAGGAGGAATAAATATTTTTAATTCATCGTCCCAAATATATCCTTTAGGAATATAACGAAGATTACATCTACAAAATGGGTGTTGTGGTCCAAGAACAGGTTTCCAATCTTTTCTTTTTAATCCTATATTATCACCGTTAGCTATAAGGTCAATTAATTTAAAAATCCTTGGTTTTGATCCAATACCTTGAGTTGTATAAGCATGAATACAAGAAGAACAAGCTTGAGGATAAACCTCTTTATAAACAAGTGCTTCAGCTCCATGATTCTCCATAATTTGCTGAGCAACACCTATCTGATAAATACCTTGCATTTCTGTCTCGACAATCCTACCCCAATCTCTATTCCAATCTTCAAGTGAATGCCCTATATCACTCACTATACTTTGAATAGATTTCTTTTTAAGAACTCCTTCAACCATTTCTCTCTTGATTGTAGTGTGTTCAAGTATTCTTTGTTGTTCGGTAAGTAATTTTATTTCTTCTTGTGATACAGCATTATTTATAATATCCTTCATTCTTGAACCCATACTTTTTATATAAGCATAAGAACGAGTAGCTGCTGCATTAAACATAGCTTTCTCAGTATTAGAGAGAGTTTTGAATTGTTTTCTTTCTATATACTGAGAAAAGTCGTTATAATCTATACTTTGAAGTTGAGATGGTGATAAAACACCTGATAACTTACCAAATAAATAAGATTGATAATATGGAGAAATCTTTCCTAATTCTTTTCTCCATTCAACATTATTCCTTTCAAGTAATATTTTATCCTCAGGAGTAAGTTGATTGACTCCAAGAACATCGGCAATGATTTTAGCTAAACGAAAATCAATAATACCAAAAAGTCTTTGTATTTCGTTAGGAGTAAATATCATTTTATTAATTTCAACATTTCTTCAGTCAATGAATTCATCATATTATTCGTTTGAGTAGCTATCATAACTTGAGCTACTCCTTCGTAACCACATTGAACCTTTGGATATCTTATAGGATCTTTAACATGACGAACAATATCTGATTTCTTAGACATTTGTTGTACTTCAACACCCTTTATCCTTTTAACAAGATGATTCATAATCATTTACCAAAATTTTTACCAATATAATCAAATGCTGCTGTCATAATAGGATTATCAATTGATTTATATTTATCAAATGGATTTTCACTCTCATCTTGTGGTACACCTTCTTCATCCATTTCTCCAGGCACTGAACTTCCAAACATTTCTTGTTGTTGTTTTGATGCTTGAGCTTGTTGATAAACTTGATTTAAAATAATATCATTCTCAGAATCAAATTCTCTACCTGAATACTTTTTAAAGATGTCTTGCATAGAAACCATACCTGATTCAAGTTTGATTTTATCAAGATTTACTTGAGTTTCTTCATCTTCAACTTCTATACCTGTGAATACAAATTCATAATCTTCATCTATTTCACTCACAATATATTTTGTGATGATATTTTCAAGGAAAATCAAAATAGGTTTGAGACCTTTTTCTCTACTATGTTGCAATCTCGCTTTTTGTCCATCTTGACCAAATACTTGTGCTTGATTTTTAAATGAAAAACCTAATTCAGAAGGATCAATTCTATATACAGAACAAACCATAATAACAAGAAACTGAGCCCATTCTTGATATTCCATTTCACGATTCGATTTATCTAAATCGATCCACTCAAGATCTATACCGTTAATAACAGGAGTTCGTTTTGCATTTCTCACACCTGTCATCATTTGACTCCATGCTTGTCTGAATTCATTCATGTTTGAATCAGATATATTTGCATTCTTAACATTGATAAATCCTTTAGGAGTTGAACCTATTGAGAAATTATTCATATTATATTGAACGCTCCATAATATACCTGTAATAAGTTCAACTAATATCTCAAGTTCAGATGTACCATATCCATTCTTTCTAATATCAGAAGATTTATTTCTAATACCGAATCCAAGTTCCCAAGGATAATATAAAATAGGTTCTTTAGTCGTAGGATTGATAAGAATTTGATCGTCCCATGTCATACAGAATCTCGGTAAATAACCTTTAAAACGATAATCTTCTAATTGTTCTCTTTGCTTTGGATCAACACTATCTAAAAAACGAATTAAAGAAGCATCTACAGCTCTATATTTTTTAATATTCCATCCTTTATCTCTTACAACCTCAAAAGCAAGTTGATCTAAAGTAAGGCTATCGAAAGCTATCTTTCGAACAAATGTTTGAAAATCATCAATATTATCCCATTTTTCATTAAAACCGCTGTTCATCAAAAATTCAACAATCTCTTCGATCTTCTTTTTCTCAGCACTTGAAATTTCTTTCTTTGATTCTTTAAACAAAGAAGTCTTTTTTCTAATAGTAAATCCTTCTTTTTGATCGTCTTCTGAAAAATGAAGGAAATTTTGTATTTGTTCAATACGTGTATTGACAATAGAACGAATAATATGTATATTACCCATTCTACGAAGAATTTCAAAAGATAAAATACCTTTTGAATCTTTAAATCCTTTACCGTTTCCTGATAGATCATTGGGATCGAAAAAGACTGATTGAATTCTTCCTGAATTAGGAGTTATTTCTCCTAAATAGAGGTTTGCTTTCATTATTTCTTCAGGATTATTTGAATTTAAAGATGCTTGTATTTTACTTTGAAATGCATACGGTATTGATTTTTGCAATCTATTCAATTCGTCTAACGAAAGGTCAGTCAGGCTATTAAAACCTGACTTTTCCTTTGTATTTATTCTTTTTCTCTTTCCCATTTTATCAACTATTATGCAGATGCACCAGCATCTTGAATTAATGTTACTGTAACAGTTTTACCACCTTCACTTGCTGTAACTACAGCTTGACCTGAACGTTGATCTCCTGTATTTGCTTCAGCTATTACTGAATATTCAGAAGAACCCTTCGAAAATCCAGTTCCACTTACTACAGTAATATAATCAACTACAATTGCTGCTCCAGAATCTTTACCGTTTATCTTTTTCTGTTTCTTAGATGAAACACCAAAAGTTTTTGTTTCTCCTGCTGCTACAAAATTTAATGCATCAGGATCTACACTTAATGTATATTCATAAGTAACAGTACCTGCAGCTTGAGTTAAATTAATTGTTGCAGTTTTATCACTTTCATTCTGAGTAACCACCACATTTCCAGTTCTCTGAGATTCTGTATCATTTTCTGCTGCAACTACATTATTACCTGAACCTTTCGTGAACCCTGTTCCATTTACAACAAATGAAAATCCAACATCAGTAGGATCACCATTATTATTACCATTAAGCTTTTTCTGTTTTTTAGAAATTACAGTAAAAGCTTTCGTCTCACCTGTATTAACAAAGGATAAACTTGTAGGATTCGTTGTAATTGTATAATCATAAGTTATAACAGAAGCATCTTGAGATAAATTAATAGTTGCTGTATTTTCACTTTCTTGAGAAGAAATATTTAAAGTTCCTGTTCTCTTTGAAGTTCCAGGATTTTCAGTAGCTGAAACATTTACACCACCACTTATAACTTCATAATCAAAACCAACTCCTGCTATTTCTATATCATAACCAACCTTAATAGGTGAACCTGAAGGTTTATTATTGACTAACTTTTGTTTTGTATGAGTAATATCTACAGTTTTAAACTCTCCAGTATTTACAAAATTTACATCTGTAGGGGTAGCAGTAAGAATATAACTGTATTTTACTTCAGATGCTGCTTGTGTAAGAGAAATATTTAAAACTTTATTACTTTCACTCTGTGTTACTTTTAAAATACCATTTCTTACTTGATCTGTAGGATTCTCAGAAATAGTCACAGTACCACCTTTACTTACTGAATAAGGTGAAGCTGTTTCGAAAGTAACTTCTAATGCAATTTGACTTCCTGAAGGTTTACCATTTACATATTTTTGTTTATAAGAAGTTACTACAGCTTCTTCATCACCTCCTGTATTATCGAAAGTCAATTCAGACATTTGAGTAGTAAGAAAATATCTCATTTCTTCTACTACATCAACGAGAATTTGAGATTCGTTATTTAATCCCTCAGGATATGAAATAAGAATAAGAGTATTATTAATAGCCCACTCTTTAAAAGTACCTACATTATAAATATGTCCAGGCATAATCATTATACCTAATGACTTAAAGTAATCTATATCGCCAACAGTATTTTCTGTAACGAATACATTCAACTGACTGTCTATACCATCAGTAATAACAGTCAGTTGTTTAGATTTATCTTGAGTTGTAAATAAAAGTCTCAACATAAATTTTACTTTTTAGCAGTTAATTCGAATTTTTGAATTCCACTTTCAGCAGTGATAACAACATTTAAATCTTCTTTTTCTACAAGACCTAAATCTTCTAAAGAGAATGTCATTTCAGTTTCACGTGATTTAAGAATAGCAATCAATCCTTTCTTATCACCACGAATATTTCCATAACGACCTGCTGATTCATTCAATGTTACAGTATTAGGAAAGTGAATTTCAACTTCTTTTTTAGAAGGAACAGAAGTTCTAATTGTCAATACACATTCGTCATCTCCATTCCATTCTCCTTCTACACCAACAAGTTCATTTAAACCTTGTGGAGTAATTTCAAGAGTCAAACCTTTTGTTTCAGCAAAATCAACAAGTTCTTGATGCATTACAGAATATCCTACTTTCCAAGGAAATCCAAGTTTCAAAAGTTCATTACTTCCTTCTACTTGTTCTTGAGTAGCAGAAACATCACCTGGAGAAACTATTCCTCTTATTTCAGTAATAAACACCCTTTTTTGATCACAACTACCATCAGTTACAACTACTGCATCAATATTATTATCTTCATCTATAAATCTGTAAAGTCTCATAATTTTAAATTTTTAAATTAAACATTTTCGAATCCTTCTTTCTTTTTCTTAGAACCGTTTTCATCAAAATCAGCTAAATATTTTCTAATTCGTTGCGGTACTAAATTAGAATTTATCTTTGCCGCATTCTCTATAATAGAGATTGATTCTCTTATAATTAAAGCATTGCATGCTACAGAATTAAACCAAGTGTAAATTTCAACATTTCCTCCTTTAATAGTGAAATTACCAATAACATGAGCTACAATGAGAATTGAACTATATATTAACAACTTTGTCAATATCATCGAAAACCCTTTAGAAGAAAAATCTTTATTCTTTAAATGATATACCCAACTTATTATAGTATCAACTATAATAAGAATCATTAGATATTTTAAAAATTCCCAATCACTAAAGATATACTCTTCTATAAAAGCCGTTGTAGAAACAAATGATAAAGGTAAACTTAGAAAGATTGGAAAATAAAAACTACACAAATATTCTCTTATTTTACTCATCCTCTTTTTCTGCTTTATTCCAAAACTCTTTACCACGTTCTTCATTCATTTTAGATCTTTCTGCTCGATCTTTTTCTTCAGTTGAAGAAATTTTCTTCTTAGGTTTCCAACCTTGTGCAGTTTTGATATAAAGTTTACCACCATAAGTTTTCTCTGTTCCAATAGGAAGTGCTTTTGCTTTTTCAATCGCATCTTCGTCTGCACAATTAATGCCAGCAATACCCTTCAAAATATTCAAAGAAGTCTCTTTATAACGAAGAGAAGATTTATCATTTATAGACTTGAAAATACCGTCAGGTATTTCTACTGTCTCTACTTGAGTAGGTCTATAATAGACAAGACTCTTAGTCAAATCGTTTTCAACTACAATTGCTTTTTCAAGCATTGCATATTCTGCTGCTGCACAATAAGTCTCGAATTCGTTTAATTCACCTTTCTTAGATTTTTCAACCACATCATGTGAAAAAGCGTCAACTTGATTAGAATTAAAAGATTCAAGATTATTTTGTTCAATAAATTTATTGAACTCATCTCTTGTGTATTCTCTGATTTCCATATAACTTACGTAATTTTAAATTTATTGCATAAAAGTAATCATAAATTTACGTATCTCAAACAATTATATTATAATTCTTATTTCATTTTCAGTCCTACACTTATCTCGAATCCTTTTAACCTTATCTAAAATGTTTAATAAATTGTGACTACATAGTATAATATTTTCAATTTCAATCAATTCATCTAATCTATCGTTCCTATAGAATTCATCAATTATTTTTACAATTTTCCTTTGAATTATTTCTTCTCCAATATTATCTGATATCTTGTATAATTGCGCTTTAACTCTATAATACGCTCTATAACAAGGATCTTGAATCAATTCTAATCTACTTTCACTATTATTTTTAGAACATTCACCATTATAACCTTTTCTATCATATATCAATTTTTTACTCTTATGTACAGAACCTATTCTTCTTTCTACTTTAATATGAAAATGTTCAAGTATAATATTAAGTGCTTCATTAAGTTCTTTTCTATTGTTAGGAGAAAATATTGTTTTCGTTCTTGTTCCTTTATGTTTACGAATCAACTCATCATTAGGATTTTTACTTCTATATCTAAAATATTTCTTTAGTTGTGGTATTCTTTGACTTATTTCTTCGAATTTATGCAGTATATTCCTTACTTTATATATAGATAAGCCTGTTTTTGATGCAATATATTCAACACTTTCATAATGTTGAAATTTAGATGCCATTTTTTCTGCTTTTTCAAATGGATTATCATCCTTCTTAATAGGTAAGATGTATTTTGTTATTCCGTATTTTGCACTTATAAGGCATTCTATCACTTCCAATTCCTCTATACCAAAATGATATAATTCATCTTTGATCCTAAAAGTAGCTCTCATTGGATTAGTAAGATTGTGAAAATAAATTCTATTCTTATAATATTTATAATCACCGTTTTCATCTTTCCATTCACTTTGTTCTTCCGGTAGAGGGTCTTCTTTTAAGATTTCAACATAAACTTCTCCTTTTTCAAACTTTAATCTTATAAGATTGTAAGTATAAGTGAATTCTAATAAGATTTTCTTTACCTTATCTGTAGATAACATTAATTCTTGGGAGATTAGATCAATTAGATCTTTCTTAGAAGAGAACTTTCTGCAAGGATAATCTTCAACCATTCCTGCAATCATCATCAGGATTTTAAAAACTTGCCTTTCGGCTATATTATATATTTTTTTATTCATGTTATTTTTTTGATTTTTTAGTGTTGTAAAGATAGATAGAATTCTTCAATCTACAACCTATAAAAAGAAAAATCTGAGTAACGCTTTACTCAGATCAATTTCTTTACTAAAAAACCAAAAAATTATTATGAACAAAATTTCTTTTGCCGAAAGTAAGCCTCGCGGCTTTCTGAGTGTAAAGATACTACCTTTTTTTATATCTGCAATCGATAGAGTGTAAATCTCTGTCACTCTCATTTATTCTTTAATCTATTCTTAATCCCTTTATTTATGCAGGATTGAAGATTTCTGAAAATCTATTATATAACATAATTCTATGTAATAGGATTTTCTCTTATCTTTCTTATATTCCTAATAAAAAGAATAAATATAATTATTAAACTCCTTATTCTTATAAGGAATATAATAGAGTTTAATTTCTCCTCAATCCCGCATAAATAGGAAGTTATAAGAGAAGAGGAAGGATTAGTATCAAAAACATAAAAAGCAAAATGAAAAACCAAATAGGATTCAAAGGCTTTTTATCGTCATTATTCTCTACTTCTGAAATGTATTCAGATCTTTCTTGATCTATACGATCACTTTCTATTCGAGATGGTGAAGTAGAAGGTCTATTTGTCACCACTTCATTAACTTTTCTTTCTCCGACCATATAAAGTCCTAAGAAAGCAAGAAATGGTGAAAAGAAAATAGCAAGAATAACCCAACCTGTTTGACTTCGATTAAATCGTTCAGCATATTTGCTTACTGCCCATAATAAAAAGATTAATCCTGCTGCACTCCAAAGAATGCTAATCATACTAATAAGAAAAAAGTTTAATGGATTCATAATTTAAATTTTTAATTAGTTAATAAAATCTACTTGAATTTCTCCCGTTTCTATTTGTTTTATCAAGTCTCTTATATCCTCACTTACAAGACTCGATATTCTACCTATATCATCTTTAAAACCTAATAAATAAGTTTTATATTTTCCTTGATAGAAATCATTATATTTCTTCTGAGCTATCCAAGGATATGGAGCTTTAATAAAACAATAGGGTCCTGTAATTTTATAGTAATAAGGATTTTGTTTAATAGAACCTACTAAGAAAATGGTAGGTTCTACAGATTCTATTTCAAAAGCTTCAATTGGATGAAGTATATGATAATCCATAATTTTTCTTGTTGAACGAGCTTGATGTTCGTTAACTTTTTCGTAAATCATTCCATTGTAAGAAAAGAATTCTCCTACTTTAAGATTTTTAAATAATATCATATCAATATAATTTTAATAATTAGAAGTTCTTTGATGTGTACTGTTCATAATCTATTCTTACATATTTGTTTCAACCTCTCTAAATCTTTTCGTTTAGGCTCGTCTGCATTCTTAGTAGCGTCTATTATTGTCATATCGCTAACTATTGCAATCCATTGTTTTCCCGTTACAGGACTTGTATAAGTTACTTTATAGTGTCCATAACCTGATTGGATAAAATTAAAATTTGAAAGTTGTGTCTTTGTCTTCATAATCTTTATCATTTTTAGTTGTCCTTTTTCAATACCTAAAGATACTCCTTATTTTGGAGATAACAAACGTTTATCTATATTTATGGTCGAAATTAAGGACTTTTAATAAAACTCTAACAATCTCTCTAAGTCAGGAAGCTGGAGAAATAACGCGAGTAACAATATCAGATGCATTAGTGTCATATGGAACTATTTATGGTTATCTAAATAGTCCTGAAGGACCTTCGGTAATAATAGGTGAATTGAAAAATTATATGCTTGTATCTTCAAGAACGTATGGATATACGTTCAAAGCAGTTGGTAGTGGAAATGTATCAATATCATTGAATTTAATCTTAAATACTAAAATATCATCACATACTGTAACGGAAGCTACAGGAGGAATAACTGCTGACAAAATGTTTATTGTACAATCTACATCCGGAAGTATAATTACAATTAGGTTTGATAATTCTCCAAGTGGTGCAACAATTTCATCCAAAGTTTATTTTGAAGGATATATAAATCCTATATTAATGGACTTTACAATTGAACGTTAATAATTAATATATTACATAATAGTCGGGTAAAATTTTACCCGACTATTATGTACTCTTAATAAATGGTTAATGTTATTTCATCATAAGAGTTGCCTAATTGTATTGTTCCTGTAACTTTACCATCTCTATTTGTATATCTATAATTTTCAAAATCTGTACTACTTGAAAAATTACCACTTATGCCAACTGGAGGATAATCCATATCATCAAGAAAATGAATTTCACATTCCTCACATTGAGGTTCAAGAATAAGTTCTCCTCCTAAAGGAACATATAAATTTTCAGAAGTATATTGTTCAATTCGACCACTTGCATCATCTGTAAACCATTTTATTATCGGTGATCCTCCTTGAACGACATCAAACATAACACTAATAAATACTAATACTCTTGCTTCCTGACTTAGAGAGATTGTTAGAGTTTTACCACTGCTTTGTTGAGAAAGAGTAAGGGTACCTGTTCTTTGGAATGCAGCAAGATTATTTGCAGCTACTATATAGATTTCACTTGTATCATAGGAAGAAACAGAGAATGTACTATCTCCACTAATACTTGGTGTATATGGAACTGCTGCTACTTCTGTAGTTGGATTACCATTTATATATTTTCGTCTTATTGAATTTACTGCTATTCTTTTTGTTTCACCTGTTGCTATAAAGGAAAGACTTGTAGTAGCTGATGTAAATTCATGACCCCATGTAATAGAAGCTGCAGCCTGAGTAACACTAACAGTAAAAGTATTTCCACTAACACTCTGAGTAAAGACAACACTCCAACTTCTTGAACTTTCAACAACATTTTCTGTTACAGAGAAAGTCGTTCCTGATACAGTCAAACCTCCTTCTGGAGAAGATGATGAATAATCAAGATTTTCAGTACCAACTTGATGTCCATTAATATACTTCGTTCTATAAGAAGTAACTGAAATAGATTGACTATTTGCTGTCGCACCAAATGAAAGACTTGTTGTTGATGGTGAGAATGTATAAGTATAAGTAGGAACTCCTGCAGCCTGAGTAAAGTTCACAGTAATTTCTTGGTTAGTAACAGACTGTTTAACACGAATATAACCTGATTTCTGTGATTCTGTCGTTTGATCTGCATTAGCATGTACTGAAACTGAATTTCCACTCACAGAATAAGTTGCCCAACTTGCATTGAATTCTGAAACTGACCAAGCAAGAGCTTCACCTCCAATTGTAGAGGTAACAGTAAAACTTTCACTACCAGTATTCTGAGGTAATTGAAATGAAGTTCTACTTACACTAAATGCAGCCTCAGCATATATTACATTATCCATAATAGGAATAGCAACATCTGAATAACTTCCCTCTATTCTTGCAAATGGAGAAGTATCTAAGATTTCTTTTTTTGTTAGAAATCTATCTGCACCACTACCACTCGGGAATTCAGGTATTTTATTATGAACGAGATTTCTCGTTGCAAATTCTTTACTCATATCATTAATCTTATATAAACGAATAAAAACAATCTTATCTATAAAGTAATTCGTGAAGAGTCAGATCTTTTTTCCTTCTTATAGAAACATTCATATATTTAGGAAAGTCAAGATTTTCTTCATTTAAAAAGTCAACGAATACTTGCCATGAAATCATATAAACAGAACCACAACGAAAATCCATCTTATACATTTTCCATAAAGGTTTATCCTCTTTAATAGAAATACATTTCAAAGGATCTTGTTCATCATTAGATTTAAAGTTCTCAACAAGTTTCATCTTACCAAACCAAGAAATATTATATCCAGGAATAAGAACAAGAATATCTTCTTTAGGATATTCAAGATATTCCTCAATTATCTTTACTTCTTCATCAGAGATAAGCATTCTATCTTTAATTTGAGAAAGGTATAGACGAAATCCTTTCATTTCGTCTACTACCCAATTATAACCTATTTTATAAGTACTCATAATTATAGAATTTCTTCATTTTTATTCCATTCTTCATTATTCAGGACGCTACCAAGTTCTCTACTGTTATGTTCGTAAACCGTTAGTTTATCCTCGTCAGTCAACACAGGATGCACAAAGTCATAATGAAGAATAACCTTACTTCCGTTCACACTCTTACGCGCATGCTCAGGTACTACTATTCCCTTTTGCAAACACCATTCTACTGTTACAATTACATATTTCATCCGTTTAATCTTTTAGTCCAAATTTCATTTAACTTTATCTTCTCTTGCTCTATTTCATCAGGAGTGAGAGATTTATCGTAGAGGGCGAAGTAGTAGATAGCACCATGCAGATAACGATTATCATTCTTCCTGGTATTCCCTAAATATAATAAATTAGTATCTGTTCCAGATCCTTTTGTTATATTAGTTCCATTATAGGATGTACTCGTCTGATATGATATCGAATCAGATTTTTCTACTAATATTGAAGATAAAGTACCAAACGAACGGCATTGATCATTTGTACTATTTTTAAGAAGTTCAAAAATGAAAGCACCAGTATCATAAGATAAACTCTTAGAAGCTACTACTGTTTCATTATCATCTTGTTTATCCCAAATCTGTCTCCTACATATCACTGTATAATCCGTTTGTATCGGCATATTGTCACATACAGCATAATCATCTACACCATCGAATACAAGAGAACCTTCATAAGAAGAAGCCACTTTTCCTTCGTCATTTCCGCCACTGTGTTGTCCGCTTCCACCAAATCCGCTATTAGGAGTAAACGCAAAGTTCTTCAGCACAAGTTCATGTCCCTTGTAACCACTTATCGAAGCAGGAGGATTATCATTGCTGTATCCTGACATAAACCAAGCGTCAACAAGGGACTTATCAAATGAAATTTCTGATTCAGTTCCATGTACATGTCTAAATGGAATTCCTATACCTCTTCCTATCATACTATATACTCCTGATTAGACGAAAGTTTCTTATTATTAAAAACATAACATCTTGACATTTCATTACCAACCTATATTAAATTGTGCAGTCGTTCCGTCTCTATATACCGTTTCCACTAAATAAGGAATAGGTAAACCAAGATTAGCAGTAATTTCTGCTTTAGAGATCGTATAATCTTCTCTACCACCAACAAGTCTTACTTTAATTGTACCTTCAGTAAGAGGTATAACATAGAAGTAATTGGGTCTATCCTCTTCTCCAAGAAAAGTTGTATCAAGATTGTCTACTATCATACCAATAGAGAATGCTCTTGAGATAGTCATAGATGAAACTGTTCCATTTTGATTGACTATCGCTGTTCTATTATAACTTATATTTTTATTCATATCTTAAAAATTAACAATTGATTGATTTCCTAAATTTGAATATGGTCTTAAAATATATTGATCAGAAAGTAAATAACAGTTCGTTTCTAAAGCAACAGATACATCATAATATAATGTACTCGACATATCAATTTCAACAGCTAAATAACCTTCGTTAGAATTTGACGTATAAAGTACGCTGGGGAATATTGATGTATTAGTATGTTGAAGTACTTTAACATGAAGGTTATTTTCTATTACACAAAAGTAGAAAGTTAAAAAAGTCGCATTTGAATTTGATATCCTCTGAGTGATTGTAACCATACCTGAACAAGTATTTTCACTTGCGTTTAAAGGACATCTAAGAATATTATAATAATTTCTACTGCTAATAGATAAAGATCCTCTAACTCTATTTCTTTGATAGGTCGTTGATTCGTTGTTTGTACAAGATAAAGTGTTGTTTGTACATTGAATCACAAGTCTTCGTACTACTAAAATATTCTGATCATCTTCAAATGGAGATGAAGATGACATATTTAAAACCCAGTTTGTATTATCAGTATAAACACTTTTTATATTCCAAACTATAGTTCTGTCATTTTGATCTCCTCTTGAAACAAAAATAGCAGTAGTATCTTTAGCTCTAATAGCGATATCAGAAACGCTGTCTACATACTGTCCAAGAGCATTAAGAATATCCTGATGAGAAGAAGACATTGTTATATTTACTATACTTTTATCAAGATAATAAATATTTGCCAAAGTATAAGATAATAAATTATTCGTAAGACTCATCGAACCAGCAGAAAGAGTAAAAACTTTCTTTCTACTTACATTATTAATATACTGAGGATTAGGTAAGTTAATGATAGTTAAAGTGTAATTATTCGCATCTTCATCTACAGTAGCACTAAAATTAAAGCAAGATCTTGCTACTGTAAGAGAATTATTAGTAGACGATCCAAAATAAGGTGGAATACCTTTTGATACCTTTTTACATATATTTTTAAATGCTTCTTCTCCACCAAATGCACTAAGAATATCTGACGAAGAAGCTCCTGTTTTTAGAGAAGAAACAGCATCAGGTATCAAAACCATTCCTCCTACTTCATTATTAAGAACTCGACCAATAGATTCGTCTATCTCAGGTCCAGTATATAAACTATTATAATCGGCCATATTATATTAATTTTGTGAATATTCTGAACGTAAAGATAAGAAACATATTTAATATAAGAAACATATTTAATAAAAAACCGGATAATCTTTCTCAAGATCACCCGGTCAAACAACTTTTTATATAAAGATTCAAATCACAGAATGTTAAAAACGACAGAAACAATCATTCCGTAAAAAGAAAGTAACAATGACGTTGTAAATTTACAATGATATTTTCATTTAAACAACTCTTATCTTATTTTCATATTAGATACAGGTCGAACCCAATTGTAATTGCCCTGAACGTCGCCGCTCCAATAACCATTGCACCAACAGAGAACAAAATTGCGTTTGTTTCCTTTTCTCGTAGAACACCAATACCAGTCATCTTTCACTGGTTGTTTTCCGCAGATAGCTAAGGCTGCATTCAGCATAACCTTATGTTCATACCCTAAGACACTCTCTTGTAGTGTAGGAATGCGCCAACTTAATCCACATAAGTCCAATGCTATGACTTTCTCAGCAATTTCGCTTCCGGATGCAGCCAATGCTTTGGTATTGCCTATTCCATCGGTATCCTTCATGCCTTCTTCTGTGGTTGGATATATCTTTCCTGTTTGCTCTTTCTCCCAATCAAGAAGAATATGGGTATCATTATCCATATCTTCCGGATAGAAGAATAAAGCATTGCCATCATGGATAATAACTACACATTGTGCCTGTTCGTTTTCTTCATGCAGTCCCCAAAATTTAGGTTCTACAAAATTCTTATTGACGGTAAAGATGAATACACCATTACCTACATTTTCTTTTGTGTAAATTCCTTTTTTTCATAATAGTTATATAAGTTTTAATGCTTCTTGTATCCCGGCTTCCAGTGCTTCCTCGTAGGTGACATATACTTTATAGCCATTCCCTTTGTTTATTTCGTTCTCCATCCAGTCGCTTTCTTCTGTTGGAACATTGAAATCACAAAAAGAAAGCTTCCATCTTTTTCCAATAACAGGTTCTACATATACATACACACCTCTTATTTTACGCAGCCACTTTTGGGCGATATACAATGTTGGACACAAAAATTCAACAGGTTCGTCATCTATTTCCGTACAACACGACATACTTTGCGGAAGGTTATATTTTGTAATAACCTTATTACGGTCTATTAGGTGTTCACACTTCCAATCAAATCCTTTCTCCTTCAGCAACTTCGCTGTTTCTAATGTTACGAGTTCTTCGGTCATAATTAACTTTTATTAAAGTGTTCAATCAATTCGTTTACGGTAGCCTTGTGATAACGTCCTGAAATAATAGTTTCATGATTCCAATTTTCATTCCAAAAGAACATAATGCCTTTGGGTTCTGTGAAATAATGATCGTTGCCAATAGAATCATCATAAGAAACGCTAAGGAGCGAATCTGTTATAAACCACTGATTCTTATTTGTATCATCTCTCAATGCAGAGATAGCTAAGAAAAGTTCTTCGTTGGTTCCGCAATCAATTCTTCCAGCACAATTCCAAGTTCTATGTGGGTCTACTGAATCAAACATCTCATTTGTGATGATTGTGTATTTAGCATACACATTATTTGCTGTTGTTGCTAAACACAACTTATCGTTATTAGATATTGTTCTTGATTTGTACCCTAATTTTTCCAACTTCTTCCTTAATTCCGGTGTGTTTTTACGTATGAAACATGGTGTTGTAAATCCCATAGTTATTCCTTCTTATCTATCTTAATATCCGTTACTTCTCCACGATTAATAAAACGTTCATCAGAGTTATAATATCCAGCAATTACTTTACACAAGGGACGATCCATTCTACATTGTTCTTGTAGACTACAATTGTCACATGGTGAACTATTCTGCATTAATACTAATTCATGCAGCACCCCATCTATTATTATTCCGTTCTTTACTTCCATGATTATTCTTCTTTCTCTTTAATCCGTTCCAGTACATCCTTGTTGGCTTCGAGTATTTCATCGAAAGAGGAGATGGGCATCCAGTGGGTAACACCACCATCATAAGCAGATAAATCTTGTCCTGTATAAAATTTACCTCCACAGTAAAACAGAACACGATATTTATAACGTCTGCCTGCAACAAACACCCATCCGCTATCTTCCGGCAACCGTTCTTCTACTCTTATCCAAGGCGACTTAACCTTAGCATACTCCACATCCGTAGATTCCTTTTGAAGATGCCCGTCTGCTGTTTTTGTTGTATGTTTCATAGTAATATTTTATTTATTCTATTAACAGCCTTATCAAATTCTTTATTAAATTCATTTATATTAATTTCCTCACCAAGAGTATGAACGTATGTATAATAGTGGGGATTAATTTTAAATACTCCGTCCTTATCGGTTTGGAATGTCACCACTATGCAGCTTGATAAGACTTTATCGTTTTTCATTCCACCCATGTATATATCGTTTGGGGTTATAGATATAATTTTATAATACGAATACCAATAGTCCGACGGTTTCTTGGGGCAACTATATGAATCTCTACGCTTGAAACATTTCCCAATAAGTGATGCAAATTTGGGATATTCTGCTTCTATCAAACTCTGCCGTTCTTGCTTTTCAATTTCGGCTAATTGTTTTTTTTAATTCTTCTTTCTTGTTCATATTTTCCTGTTACATGTTATTTAATTTTTCCTCAAACTCAGCAATGATACAATCCACATCATCGCCATGTACCCAATTCTCCAATACGGAAGAGAGAATTTCGATTGCCTTTCTAGATGTTTCGTCAACTGCCATATTGATCGCTTGATTCACTTCCTCTAACGTAAACATACTCATAATTATTCCTCCTTCTTTTTAAGGCTTATATCAATTGACAACCTATCGACAATTTCCTCTAAATTGTCCTTATCATCTAATTCAGATAATGCTTGTTTAAACTCTTTGAGTTTCTTAATGTCTTCAGTGTTTAATATAGGTTTCATAATCTTTATCATTTTTAGTTGTCCTTTTCTTTTGATATTGTAAAGATACGACTTATTTTGGAGATAACAAACGTTTATCTTTAAAAATTCTTTTCTTTTCTGTATTAAAATCGTCTGTATGTCCAACAATCTTTTGTGATAAAATAGTTAATCCACTTTTATCTTTTCGAAATACAGTTTCTACAGTAACATCATCTTTATGTCCGAAATCAATAGATACGATTGCATCTCCGTATTTTTCAATGAAAACATCCTTATCGTTTTTCATCTTCTTCATTGTCTTTAATAAATTCTACCTCATTAAAACTAAGTTCTCTTACTTCTTCATTCTCTTCATCAATAATGATTCGAGAAAAGTCCTTTACTTCAATTATTTGACCCGTTGCTTTGATTTTGATTTTTAACATAACATTCGATTTTTAAATTAGATTCTTTTCTTCTTCTAAGCATTGCGACACAACCTTTATAAGATCCATAATGGATCATTTTGCCAGTATTGGTATCTATTACACAAAAAAGATTTTGATCTTTCTCTCCTATGATAATCATAGAGTCAAAATAGGTGTTTTCTTTCGTTATACGATAGCGTAATTTAACTCTATCTCCTATATTAGGACAAGACTTTTTAGATCTAAAAAAATCTGTATTTAACGAGAAGAGTTGAGATCTATTAAGATACTTGAACTCAGGATTATCTTTAAGTTCTTGTGAGTCTATACGATATCTTGGAGGTAGATTTTCTTTTTGAAATTTACTAACCACAACTCCTTCCCAAATGTGCCAGTCAATCTTTCGATTTTTCTTAATCACTTTTTGCATTTTAAGAACCGTTCTTCTTCGAAGTTCCTGTTTTAGTTCTTCGATAGTGTAATCACTTAACTCTTTCATAACTTATTTGATTTTATATACTCCTCTTGAATAACGTTCAATTCTTCCTAAAGCAACTTGTTTAGACAAGAAATCGTCAACTATACTTCTTGACCATCTTGGATGGAGATTGAATTCATTTTCTATTTTACCAATCAATACTGTACGTCTTATTGTACTACCTTTTTCACTAAGAAATGATGATAGAAATTCTTTTTTATTCATATTTATTCTAATTATCAAAATCTTCTTCAAATGACTTCATCTCTTTCTCAATAATCTTTTTGAATTGTTGAGCATCTTCAAATCTTTCTTGTTTGACTGCTAATTCTAAAGATCCATTTAGAAGAGCAATATATTTAAGACGTGTACGTCTATCAATTTCTGTAGTTGAAAACGCTATTTGACTGTTAAATAGTGCAATATCTTTGATAAAGAAATATATTTTAAACAATATAAAACAACTCACACCAATTAAAATAATAACGATTATTAATAATATGTTTACCATTATATCTCTACTCTTATATAATTACTAAAATCACAATACAAATACTTACACCAACCTCCTAACTTGTATTTATCGTTTACATATCTACAACAAGAAGTCCATTTATCTTTACGAATGATTTCATATACAATATTTTTATGAATAAAAATGTCTCCTTCTTTCAATTTAAATATCTCAATCATCTAAATGTATAATTAATCAAATCGCTTATCCAAGTTAGAAATTGAATTGCCATAAAAAATATTACTACACTAAGAATAGCAATTATACTGTACCAAAACTTAACCCAAATCTCTCTATATTTTGCTTTCAAGACTTTCTTACCAAAACGTCCATGAATAAAGTTTTCAATTTTCGTCATCATAGCATTATTTTCTTTTGCGTTGATCATTAATTTTATTTTCTCCCCAAAGTTTCCATACTCTATGTACATTAGTATAAGAACAACCAATGATCTTACTAATCTTATAATGTGACCAAGTAGGATGATCTTTCATCATTTGAAGAATATTTCTTGATTGTTCACCTTTAGGTGCATCAATAGTAGTTTTATAGACTGTCTTATTCTTTTTCTTAGATGAAAGTTTTACAAGTGAAATAATGTTTAAGAATCGATCTACACTTGCAACAATAAATCCAAATTCATTAGCATTTATTGATTTAAATGCTTTGTCTAAAGCTTCTTTATCTTTGTAATGCAATTCGAATTCACCATTATTCTTCTGTAGAATAGAAGTAGGATTTTCATTGAGAAACGATTCAAGAGCTTCTTTATTAGTAGAAAGATTCTTCAGGTCTTCAAGATCCTTTCTCTCACACTCTTTTTCTTCAACGAGCTTTATAAGCTCATCTTTCTTGTATTGCTTAACATTCTTAATGCCAAGTTCACTTGCTCTCTTTCTTAAAACTTCTACTGTTACATTCATCTTTTCCATAATTAGTTCGTTTTTAATTATTTTTCTTTCAATGCTTAAAGATACTATTTTGTTATGTCCTATGCAACACTTTTCGAAGAATAATCTTAATTATTTATTAGGTGTTGCAGTACAATTACCACAACCAACTATTTCACTATAGTCTCCTTTGATAACACGTATCATAGCTTCGAAAATATAACGTACTTCGTTATAATCAGAAAAACCAAATTGAATGTATTTACAACGAAATATTTTAGCTTTCGTATTCTTTATATAGCCCAAATAATAACCATTTAAATTACCCATATTTGAAGCTCTATCTATAATAACTTCGAAATTATTACCTTCGTGTTCTACAATAGCATACCAAGAATCATTTTCATACTTAGTTCTTGCTTTTTCAAATCTATGACTTATTATTTTCATAACTGTTATTTTGTAAGATACTTCATATCTTTATCATTATGGTACCAATCTGTTTCTATAGGATACTTAGGATCAAACCTATATACTAAAGTTAAATTAGTTCCTTTGTTACTAAGAGGACTTTCAGAAGTTGATTTTGTAATATTGTCAACTTCTACAGAATGAAGATTGATATTGCGTCCATATAATTCAAGTTTAGAAACTAAATTAATGATATCTTCAATCTTGCGACATGTATATTCACAGACTCTTATCCCATCTTGAAATTTTGTAATTTGAGAGATTTTCTTTTCTGCATCAAATAACTTTTTTGACATAGTTTTCATTCGTTTATTAATAGATGAATAATATTTTAAATAGCTAATTTAGTCTTTGCTTTCAAATCATATTTATCCCAGATTTCCTCAGCGTGAGATTTAACACAATCTACAACAGTTCTATGGTCTGTTAAATTCATATTAAGGACTTTATTACCTTCCTCACAATACAATATTAAAGTAGTACCATTAATAGTACCAATTTGTTCTCCTTGAAAATAGATTGCTGAAATAACTCCACTTCCTGCAACTCGTTCAAGTCTACGAGGTTTATAGACTATTTTAGATGTGAATTTAATCTTTTTCATAGCTTCTCAAGTATATTAAGAATTTCTTTTTGTTTGGTCTTACTAAGTTTACTCCAACTCAAATCTACTTTGAAATTATCTGAAACTAACGATACCGTAGCAGGACCATTTTTTATAGGATTGTAGAGTATCTTATCTGCCTCGAGTGTATTAGTAGGAAGGTTAATAAGACCAACAGCAATACCTTTTCTCATTCTCTTTTCTACTTCGATTAGAATTGGTGTAATTTCTTTTGATGTCATAATTCTATCATCTTTTTATAATTAAAATTCTACAAAGATCAGTCTTTTCTTCCTACCTGCCTCGCACACCCACATGTGATTTGAGCCAAAACCGTAATCGAAATAAGTATTGAAATCAGGATATTTTTCCTGTATATTCTTCATATTTCTACGAAGTTCAATTTCATCAGTGCTTCTCATAATTACATTAAGAATTACAACATAAGTTATAGTAGCAAGATTGTCCATGTTTAAAAATTCTGATTCGACTATTGTTTTCATATCTTTATTGTTTTAGTTATCGTTCCTTTTTCTTATGCCTAAAGATACGCCTTCTTTATGGACCACGCAACAGATACCATGTTTTTATCTCCATTATTAAGACTTATTAATAAAATAGCCAGCAAACTCAGTCCTTATGCTAAAAAGACTGTAAGTTTGCTGGCTCAGCATGAAAGAAAACTAAAACAATAAATCGAACAATTAAAGAACGCCCTTTCTTAAAGATTAGAGAACGATTCGTTACTCAATACATTCTTCCACTGGAACATTATTGATAGACTTCATTGTCCATTTACCATCTTGAACAATCCATTCTGTAGAGGTGATCTTTCGACCTGCAACGAGTTCTTCATCTAATCCTCTTTTTAACCATGTATGAGATTCAACTCTTGTTGTCCATTTTATACCATCAGTAAAAAGTTCGACACGTGGAAGTTGCATTTCATTGACTCTTTTAAACTCTTCAAACGCTTTATTTGTCATTTTCCTTATAATTAAAAAATTTATCACATGGACAATAATCTTCATCTTCTCTAAATGGACAACTATCACATGAAGGACAATCGTCTATTGAATTTGCCTTGAATACAGAGAAGATGATTGTCATATATAATACTATTATTATTAGACCTACAATTATAATTGCTACCATAATATACTTTTTATTAAATTAAAAATAGGAACAATATTATCTTCACAGACACTTGTTCCTTTCAACTACTTAATGTATGAATGTTAAACAAGTCTTTGTACTCGAAGCGGGACTTGAACCCGCACAGCCGCAATGGCCAAAGGATTTTAAGTCCTTCGTGTCTACCATTCGAGCATTTGTTGGACTAAGAGGATTCGAACCTCTACAAACAGAACCAAAACCTGTTGTGCTACCATTACACCATAATCCAATAATTCATAGACCTTCAAAAGCGACCTCCACTTATATTTCAATTCTTACTCTCGGTCAATTCCACGAATCAAGAATAGAAGGTCAATGAATATTTAAGAGAGAACATGATCAAATGCATAAAGTATAACAAATAAAAGACGAACCTTTCACGTCACGACTACAAATGTAGAAGGGCTTTTGGTAAATAATCAAAATAATAATCAATGTCCTCTTTTTTGTCAACTACCTTAGACTTGGCTACGTTTATAAAGGTATACGGCTCCTCTTTAAATAGAGAATAAAGAATAGGTTTTTATTTCTTTTTCAATATAGATAATCTTTCTAATAGAGAAGTCTTGAATCGACCTTCGTTTTCATGATTACACACATTTAAACATTGTGAATAAACTCTCTTCAAATACTTTCTTTTCTGTCTTTCTACGTTCGTCATTTTTAAATTCTCCTTTCTGTTGTTATTAATTATTGTCTAAAGATACTAACTTATCTATCGTTTCAGCAAGTTGTTCTATCACATCACTATTTAAATTTGAGTCGCTCAACGACTTTAATATTAATGCTTCTTTCATTCCCTTGTAGGCGATGTAGCATTTACTTTCGTTTATAATAGGAGTAGGATTGTTGGTTAATCTTTCTATCTCTCGTTCAAGCTCGTTAAGTTTCTCAGCCTGTTTGTCGATTACATAATTAAGTTCATCAATCTTCTTGTCCTTTGCGCTTAATTCTATGATAAGTCTATTACATTCATTTTCATCTTCTTTCTCTTCAATAGGTTTACTCACTTGCATCTTATTAGCATTCATTTCTTTAAATTCTTGTAGTATCTTTTCTTTTTCTTCGTTTGATACTCGACCTTTACCTTTATTCCTTTCAATTAGTGAACAATTAGTTAACTTCACTTGAACCTTCTTATCCTCTAAAGTGTTAATTAGTGCATTACCGTCTTTAAATGATATTACTGTTCCACCATTTAAGTTTCCTTCATGATCCTTGTATTTAACAAGACTTCCTACTTTAATACTTTGTGCCATACTCTTTTATAATTTTCTTTCTTATGTGATGTATTTTACTCTTTACTGTTCCTAAAGATATTTCAAGTATCTGTGCTATCTCTTCGTAGAGGTATCCATTATAATAACCTAAGAAACACCTCTTGTCTACAATTGGTACATTAATACTATCTATTATCTTTATTAGGTCTTCATATTCTCCTGTCCAAAACCTCTCTTTACTTTCACATCTATCCTTGATGAACTCTTTATCTTCTTCATCGTACTTTTGGTCCTGTCTATTTGATTCCTGTCTATACTTATTGAGGAACAAATTTCGTATAATAGTCGCAATCCATTTTTCACAATCTTTCTCGTTACCACTAAACTGATTGTATTTGCTCAACGCATTTAGAACAGCTTCTTGTGCGATATCTTGTGCTTCTTCTATATTACAAGTCAACTTTAGTGCATAACAATAGAAGAACTTGTACTTCTTTTGGACTACTTCTTGTATTATTTCTTTCATTCCATTGAATTAAGCATTTTCTGATATCTTTCTATTCTATTAGAACATATTCTAATATTATGTTCTATTAAAAATATAGGTCCTTCAAAACTCAACCATTGGTCTATTTGTTTTCTTGTTTTGTCTATAAGAGACATTAACTCTTCTTTTGTCATCGTTTCCATAATTTGTAGTCTTTTTTCTTTCATGTCCTAAAGGTCTACTTTATTATTCAATTAGACAACATCTTGACCACAATTATTGTCCTTTTTGGTACACTTTATTTTCCATTTTTCTTGATACATTTATAAGATCAATTAAAGGTCGATACATGCGTTATATATAATTTTCGCTGCACTAAAACACAAGTTTTGTTGTCCATTTTAATATTGACATTTTTCTTTATTTTAAGATTGGAGATTGACAATCATCACGACTCCCAATCTCCCATGTTAGCGCATATATGACATTAATTTCTCAGTGCTTTTAGTCTTTGTAAGACTTTATTTTTCATATCTTGTTCTTCTATTACTACAGCGTCTTCAATGTCTGAACTCATTTCATTTAGGAATTTCTTATTCTCTTCTTTTATTTCTTCCCAGTTATATTGTTTGATTAGGTCACCAGGTAGCATTATCTTTTCACTTCCTAATATATTCTTATTGAAGCCGTTAAAGTCTTTATACCAAGATTTTGCAAGTTGATTTATCATTATATCAGGTTTAATTCCTGCTTTTGCAGACACGAGTCCAATTACTATACTATTGATAGGTAAATCACGCATTACTCTACTTATGTTTTCTCCTCCATGAATAGTTGCATTGATATCTATTTTTCCATCTACAGTAAGTTTTAACTCATTGCCTTTCACTTCTTTACGTGCTTGTTCAAGAAGACTTCTTACTTCTCGAGACATTGTCAATGCTTTTGTTTCAAGTCCTCTACTTATGTAGTCTTCGTACTTTAGTAGAAGGTCTGTAAGCATATCGTTTATAATCTCAAGTCGTCCTGCTTCTGTCGATACTCTATATTTGTCTGATTTTAAGGCGAATTTAGCTTGTCTCTGTTCTATTAATGTCTTGTTTTCATTATAGAATTTTGCAAGATCTGCATCATCTAAATCGTATCCTTCACGTTGTTTTATTGTCTTTTTTACGTCCTTTACCGAATACATAGATCCAAAAAGGTCGAGTAACATTGGTGTAAGTTTAGCAAGTGCTTTTGATTTATTATTGTATAAATCAAACGTATTCAGGTATTTATTACGTGCTCTATTGTATTCACCAAGTAGAGGCATGAGTACTTTTGCTCTAATTTCTTGTGCATCTTTAATTGAATCTTCTGATGCTCCTCTATTCTTCATTACTCCTTTGGCATTCACGTATTTAAGATCGATTGAATGTAGTACACCATTTCTTCCTTCATACGTTAGAAATCTATCAGGACATTCATCAATCTTTCTTCGTGCCCTTTCATATTCTATATATATGTCTTGCATATATTTTGATGCTATTTGAACAAAGTCAGGAGCGTCTTTTAATATATCTTCTCTTGTTACGTTACTCATATTGGGACTAATTTTTAATTTATGCGCAAAATTACAGTAAAAAGTTCAATCACGCAATGAGATACTTATTTTAGTACCAAATATCACTTAAAATAGGAGTTTCTTCATCTTCAAGTAGACCTAATTCTTGTTGAAGTTTAACTGTATTTAGATTTATACTGACATCAATAATATCAATACCAAAATTTTCAATTAATTCTATATCGTTCATATCATTTCATTTGTTAAAGTATTTTTGCATAATCTTCAATAGGATACAATACGTACCAAAAAGTATCTTCTTTATTAAACTCAACAAGTATCTCTTCTTTACCTCTATAAACTGAACATTGTTCTTTCCAACCAAAACTTGAATCAAGTGGACGAACTATTATAGAATTAAGATATAAATTATATCCAACTATCTCAGCCTCGACATCAAACTTAAAGAGAAATACCTTTTTCTTTAAATTCTTTTTTACAAATTCAATTAGCGTTTTCATAATGTCTATAAATTGATTCTCGTGCATGTCTCATATCTTCATCTCTTAATGGCACCAAACTCAAACATCTTACTTGATTTAAATATAAGTTTGATGAATTATATTTTACATTTTGTGTTGAATAAACTTCAACTTCTGCTAAGTAGAATGTGATATCTTTATCAATATAAGGTTCAAAATTATAAGCAAATACACTCATCAAATGTTGTTGATCTCTTTCATCTCTATATTCAAGTCTAAAATTGCATATATATTCACCATTCTCTTTATAAGTTTTGGTTACTTGTCTCTTGTGAATATTCGCTATTACTTTCTGTACCATAATTATTGTTATTAAATGATCTTACTTCAATACAAGCACTTTTATCTTGATATGGACAATTTTGTTGATAAATACAACTTTCACATACTTTAGAGAAACTCTTGTTTATATCTTTTATTGTTCTTGGCATATTGATCGTTTTTATTCGTTTTATAAAGAGGAACTGTCTTAATTGCAGGAATTAATAAATAGGTATGGTTTAACTTTTGTTTAACAATTAAAAACAGTTCCTTTATTTATATCTTTCAAAGTATTTACAACCGTTCTTTCTTGATGCTTTAATACGATGTTGTAATTTTGTACAATACATAAAGAAATTCACACATCGGTAATATTTACATATACTACAATGTCTATCTTCTTTTGATTTCGTATTAGTCATATTAGTTGTTTTCTTTTTATATTGTAAAGATACCAATAATTTATCTATAGTCAACTTTTTAGTTCCACATTCTGCTCAAGTTTATAACCCTTTTCTTTTAGGAAGATTTTCACAACAATCCTATTCAACATCTTCTTTCCATAATGCATATAAGAACCTACAAGATTGTTTTCAACTTCCCATTTTTTAAACGTTTCACTTTCTATGAATTTCCATAGAAGTTTGTCAAAATCTTCATTTGATAGTATCTTTTGTTCACCTTTTGGATTTGTTATGCTTACCATTACTCCAATTGTTTATGATATGAACTTACTTCCATTGTAGACATCAAATTTTGAATTCTTGAAATTCTTTCCCAATCCTCCAAAGTAAGTGTTTTATGTTCATTATCTTCTTGATTGTGAGAAATTTCATTTTTAGAAATAAATGCATCAAATAAATCATTCAAAGATGATTTCATAATTTTACTCCATTCCTTACGATAGAATTCAAACATTCCTTTAAGATCTATATACTCGATACGTGTTAAATCAAACTCAATTATATTAGGTCTTGATTTACTTGTAAAATAAGATATCTTTTTGTTGTTTGTAACTTTAGCATAACATTGAAACAACAATTGTTTATCAAACTTATTATTGTATTTGATTTTAAATACATATCGCTTTTTCTCTTCTTTAAAAAGATCTTCAATGTTTACATTATGAAGTTTACATAGATTTTCAAGTACATGTTTAGCATTAGATGCTTCACCATCAAGTCCTCTATCAACAAGCTCTTTAAGTTTGATTATTTTGTCTATAATTTTATCGTATTCCATAATTACAATTTTATCTTTTGAGTGTAAATAAGTTCACCTCTATATCCTCGTGAAATCAATTCATCCATTAATTGTCTTGGAGTGAAATCTTTTAATTTAGGATTACCATTTTCAAGATTACTTATTCTTTCTTTTCGTCTTGCAGTTCTCTTTTGAGCATAATTTTGGTTTTGCTTTTTTTGACAATCCCTACAATAAGCCTGAAGTCCATCAGGACGACTTGAATTTTTACTAAAAGAATCTAACGGTAAAATTCTTTCACAACGTGGGCAAAGTTTAGTTTCTTCCATGACTATTCTTATTTAAAATTTATACATTATTTCTATAATTCTTCAATTTTTTAGTTGTCCTTTTCTTTTGATATTGTAAAGATACGACTTATTTTGGAGATAACAAACGTTTATCTATATTTATGGTCGAAATTAAAGTTTATTAAGAAAGGACAACTTGTTTCACAACAAATCGCCCTTGAAACTAATTAAATAATCATGGCTTGACAAAATAAAGGATTTTTGTTTCTTTTATATCTACAACTCTTGCAGTACAATAGTTTTCAGTTAATTCCTCTGAAGCAATTCTATTAGCTTCTTCAGTATCTTTTGCTTGGATCAAATAATTTATATTGTAAACCTTTTCTTTACCTTTTTCATTTATTTCAATCCAAACTCCTTTTACTACGTAATAAGAACCTTCTTTATCTTCATTAGGAATAAATCGAAATACATTCAACTCTTTGATAGGTGAAATTTCAAAGTCTACATTTATATTTTCTTCACCCCATTTTGTAGCAAGTGCTTCAGCTTCAGTATAATTTACAGCTTCACAAGCTATGACGTTGGTGAACTTCTTAATTTTCATTGATGTTGAATTTTCATCTACATCATAGTACGTCAATGTTATTTCGAAAAACTTATCCATTGTTATTGCAACATTTCTTCAAATATCGAACATTTGATTCGATAAGTTCCATTTGTTCTTCTTTGATTTCTTTTTCAAAATAATCTGAAGGTGTAGGAATACGTTCGAACTTCTCTACTTTTTCAATATCTTGTCCATTTATTGCTGCAAGTATTGGATAACAACTATCTGTAGACCTAAAGATTTTCTCATTCTTATAAGGAATAAATTCTTTAGGATCACCTTGTCCAAGAAAATGAAGAGGTTTCGACAATGAATTGTATGATTTCAATTTTGATACAACTTTACTTCTTGCAAATGCAATGTTATCTGTATTCATTATATGTGGAATAGCTTTCTTACTCATTCCAATACAAGAAACATATCTATTCCACATAAAGAATTTATAACAATCATACCAATCTTCCCAATTTTTACCTTGAGGACAAGCAAGAATTGTCGTATTTAACAACTTTCCTTTTAATCTTGCTTCTTTCATCCATTCTAAGAATTGATTGAAATTGATTAATGTCTGTTTTCTATCGAACAATACGTCAAGAGGTATTACTTCATTAGGTTCTAATTCAAGTGTCAATTGAAATAATTCTTCATTAGTCAATATTTCACCTTCTTCTCCTGTACCATTATCAAGTATAGTAAAACGACCTTGTTTGATTGCTTCCTTTACATATTCACGATATCGTTCATTTTTTTTATAATATTGACCTATAATATAGAGATTATTATCTCCTAACTCACTTAAATTTAGGTGTTTCATAGGAGGAGTTAAAAATATTTTCATTTTAAAGATTCTTTTATATTGTTAATAATTTCTTCAACATTATCTGGAATTTTTGCATTTTTAATTCCTGAATTCTCATATCTCCACAATGGTTGTAAGTTTTTATAATTGAAACAAATTCTTAATTGTGTTTCATCTAATAAATTAAAATAACTTCTTGGAACAATATGATCAACTGCCCAACCATCTTTTCCACCATAATTTTCCCAACTCATTCCTTCTTTAAATTGAGATTCAAGATGTCGTTTTAAATGTTCGATTGAACAACCAAGAAGGTCGAGTATGCTTTTATACCAATTACATTTATCAGGATTAGCTGGAGGAACATTCAATGCTTTGTAGAGTCTATTCATATATAACATCGAAGTTCTATAATTTTCATCTAAAAATCTCTTTTTACTTCTTCGAGATTCTGCACCAGTTTCCTGTCGTTTTTGTCGAATCTTCTTTTGAGAAATTCTTCCTTTTTCCGATTGTCTATATTTTTTATCAGCTAATTTTCCTTTCTCTGAATATTTATAACGAAATTTAGCAATCATAGAACATTCTTTGCAAATATAATATAAACCATCTTTATACGATCTACATTTAAAGAATTCTGATTCGTCTTTATTTTTACAACATTTAGGACAATATTTCATAAATTAAAATTCTAAATGATCTATAGGTGGCGTTACAAATGCTTTCATTATACTTCCTCCGTTCTAATAATAAGACAATTAGGTTGATCAATACACCAAGTGATTAATTCGTTTATGCCAAGTGATTCGTCACCATTTTCAATTTCTTCAAATGTAAGACCTTTATTCTTTTCTTTATCAACAAGTTTTTCAAATCTTTCTTTTCTTATTTCATTTGAAGCAGATAAATATATTATATTATAATCCAAATGAAGATGATTTAACTCACAAAGATACAACATTTGCTCTATAACAGATTTTTGTCTACAACCAACTATATAGACGTGTGCATCTGAAGTTACTTTTGTTAAAATATGAAATATTCTTTTAGCTATTTCCTTAGAAAGGAATCCTTCGAAAATACGTTTTTCTTCTTGTTTGATTTTTCTTACAATCTCTCCAACCTCTACTGTTACACATCCAACCTCTTTTATCTTCTCATTAACATAATAAGATTTTCCTGAAAAAGCTTTTCCAACAACAAAAGTAACTAACGGTAATTTGTTATTATCTTCTTTTTCTTGTTTAATATTATCACATTCTTCTTTTTCAACTACAGCATAGTTTTCACCATCTTCACTTACTTCAACACTATCAAAATCAAATTCCTTAAGTAATTGTTTTGCAATCATTTCACACGACATGGAACCGAAATCATAACATTCACAATGTGATTCAAATACTGGAAAATTTTGATTTATATATTGTTTTACTTTTCTTCTTAACAATATAAACTCTTCATCACGATTATCATGATTAACCCGTTTTTTACAGTTAAATTTAAAAATATGTCTGTGAGATTGTTCTAAAAACTTCACTAAATCACCATGATTTTTTGATGCATCCGGATAATTATGAAATCCTTCTACTTCAAAACGAATTCCTACAAATGTTTTCATATCGAATTTTTAATACGTTAATTTAAACCTTCTTTTAATTTCATCTTTATTAGAAATATTGTAGATCAAACAATAATCTTTTTTCTTCATCTGACAAAATTGAACAGGACCTTTATAAATACATTTTCCATCAAGAAATAATCTCATAATTTTTTCACCATTAATATTTTTATTACGTGAAGCCTTTTTAATAATTTCTTTTGGAACTTTATCATCTATCCAACCGTTTTTGTGATAGATAAAATCTTTCAAATTAGGAGATAGTTCTTTCATAATAAATATAATGTCCTGTAGGAGAGTTTTTACGATATTCGTATTCTTTAACTTCTTGTTCGTCTAAAGCATTCATTATAATATCAATAATTTCATCTTCTTTACCTTGTGGTACTTCAATTGAAATCTTCTCTTTTCTCTTCTTACTTTCAATAGTTAAATTAACAGTAGAGGTTTGATTTTTAAGTTCTGCCTTCTCTTTGATTTTTAAACATTCTTTCTCAAATTGATCTAATTTTGATCTTTGTTCTTCAATCCACTTTAATTGCTCTTCAACTAATTTAATTTCTTTTGCCATAATTGTAATGTTTTTAATTGTTTATCTAAAGATAGGACTAATTCATAATAAACACTACTATTAGGTCCATACGAATTAGTCCTATTGAGACACAGTTATCTTAATTCACATGCTCCTCCACTGCAAGCTGTAGCTACATTCTCACCTACATTCTTATATTCTTGTTCCCATTGAACATTCTCCCAATCAACAGGTTTTTGATTTTTAATTTTCTGCCATTGATGGAATATATTGACATGCTTCAAACAACAAGAACACTTTTTATCATCACCATTAAAATGATTTTTAGAGAATTTCTTGAATCTACGTACCCAATCATTTCTAAGTTCTACTTTATGTTGTAAATGAGATGAAATTGCATTTACATCACTAACATAAAGTCCATCTATATTGACAAGAAGTTTACCATCTTTCATATGTTTCTTAATAAAAGAAAGTAAATACTCATCAGTATAAGTAAGTAAATCATCTGCCTTACCTGTAGCTGCATTGCATGCTGTCCATATGTCACCAAATACTTGTAATCCATCTACAATAAGACCTGATGAGAGTATTGCGCCTTGTCCATAAGTTTCAGCTAATTCTTTTTCATTAAGATAAGAAGTATAAGGAGCTTGAGGATAATCAAGATCACCTGTTTCAGGCAAAAAACTTAATCCACAAAATCCTTCTCTGTGTTCCCAAATCCAATCAGCAATTTCCTTCCATTCATTATCTCTAACAGAAACTGTGCAACTTATATTATGATGATATTTAGGTTTAAGAATAGATGAAGGATGTTCTTTATTAGTGCCTTCCATTATCCAACCTTTTTCAGTAGTATAAATCCTATAAAGAAAATCAAGAGTACTAAAATCTGTACGAACCATTGTTTTATCATCAAGTTCAATGGGAAATGATAAAACAGTTTCGTTCTTTTTATTCCAAAAAGAAGGATTAGAAATTTCAGAATTTACTTTTAAAATCTCTTTTAATGCTTGTTCATTGTTATTTGCTTGAATATTACGAATATACTTTCTAAAATGATAAGCATGAATACCAGATCCACAACCAAGTAATTGTGAAGCATTTCCTGAAGGTTTAATTACAGTTGTACGTGCAGCTTCATTTATTCCAAGTATGTTAGCAACTTCTTTATTAGTTTCTTTGACAATTCGTGCACCATTTATTTGAATTCTTTCGTTAAACAAAATTCGAGGATTATCTGCCATGCCTGTAATACCTACACCAAGCAAAGCATCACGTTCCATAATCTTTTTTGTTGCTTCTGAAAGTAGAGGAAGATTTTCAGTATATGCTGCTTGAAATGTTCCTAATATAGCTGCTGTACGACATGCTTTATAAAAATCCTGCTCGGTTTCAATTTTCTTTCCATTGATTTCACATAAATTACAAAAGGACCATCCGTATTCTTTACTACCGTCAGAATTTATGTACATTGGATATAATAATGCTTCTGCACAAGGATTTATAACTGCTTCAGTATCAGGCATAAATAACAATCCAGGTTCTCCATATTGTTGAATATATTCAAAAATTTTGTCATATTTTTCCTTTGGAGTATCTTCATAAATAGCTACAGAATTATTGCATCTACATAATTCAGGATAAGTTAAGAACCAATCTCCTGTTTTACATTGCAACATTTCTTCATCATCTATATCAAATATAGAGATCATTGCACTTCTTCTAATACCACCACTTATAACAGCGTCTGCAATTATACACGATATTAAATGAAGTTCAAATGGTCTTAATTTTCTACCTTTTGCTTTACTTAGAATCTTCCGTAATTTATTATGACAAATTTTTAATGGCTCAGGACCTGGAGCTTTAAATCCGCCTGACACAAAAGCACCTTCAGGTCTTATCTGTGAATAATCAAATTCAATATCCGGACATCCTTTATAATATGCTTCAATTAAATCTCCCACAGAATTTGCCCATCCTTCAATTGAATCTTCTATTATAGAATAAATTTTAGGGATATCATTTGCAACTCCTTTAATAATAGGAAGTTGTTCTATATGAACTTTTTGAACTGAAAATCCAGTACCACACCCACTTAATAAGAGTTCCATTAACTCTTTAAAGAATTCAATTCTATTACAATAACTTCCTGAACAATTAAAAGACCTAAAATTATTTTTCAATAATTGTGGTCCTCCATATTGAAGAGATCTTTGAGAACCAAGAATTTCTTGATTATTATATGATACCCAAGCTTCTTGGAAAACTTTGTTAAATGCATCTTTATTTTCTTCTTTGATCTTACCATCAAAAAATTGATAATGCATTTCCATTACTCTACTTACTGCTTCTTCCCAAGTCTCTTTTTTACCATCAGGCTTAACACGAGAATATTTACTGTAAAAAATATAGTCAGAAATTATATCCCGACTATCTACACGTTCATTACTCATTATAACTTACTTAAAAATTTAACATTAATCTTCAATTGTAGGTTGTATTATACAGATTGGTAATGCAGGGTATTGAAATACAAGAGGAATTCTTTCTCTATCAACACCTTGTCCACCTTTAAATGCAACCTTAGCAATTATCGTGTTAAATATACTCTTTTTTATTGTAAGATATAGAGGTTCAGGTTTATAATTTTCGTCTTTTTGCACTTTTATTTTTTGAATTTGTAAGTGTGTTTGTAATGCTTCTTCACTTGGTATAAATTCTTCCAATTCTTTTATCTTATTAGCGTTTACAAGCGTTACATTACTTAACACTTTTTCACCATAATTTTTATAAGTGTATATAGGTATATACATTTTTGGTTTTTTCATTTTTCTTAATTTTATATTAAACAATAAATTAACTCATTTCTCGCTCTTGTAATAGCTACAAATTTCAAACAATATTCACTATAAAGAGCTTCTTGTGATATTGCATATTGACTTGGAATCAAATTAGGATTTAAAAAGAATACTCTATCAGCTTCTAATCCTTTTGATTTGTGAATTGTACTTAAAATAATACCGTCAGTATCTTCATCTGTATAAATCTTTAAAACATGTTCTTTCAATTTATTTACATCCTTCCAAATAGAATATAATCTCATTATAATAGCACATTTTTCAAGCAAATTAACATAAGATGGATTATTAATTGCAATATTATGAGGAATGCCTTTATCAAGTAACGATTGAAGTTTTTCTTCTTTAAGAATTTCAAGATCGTCTATATACTTGATCTTTTCTAAAAGTCTACATAAAGATTCTCCAAAATCTCTTCCCTTAATACTTGATCTTTTACCAAGCTCCAATAACTTAATAAATACTTCTATTAAAGGTAAATTATTTCTACATAAAATAAAGTCACCATTTTGTGCTTCTTCAAAATCACCGTTTCTTACTATACCTTCTTTAGCATTAGGTGCAGCTACGATTCCACTTGAAAAAACTTTCTGTGCTTCTTCTACAATCTTCTTAGAACATCTATAAGTAATATCGAGAGGTAAGGTTGTTGTGTTAGGAAGTTGTTGAAGTAATCTAAAATTTGTTACACTGGACCCTGAAAATTGGTAAATGCACTGTTTTTCGTCGCCCACGGAAATTAATCTGCCAAATTTTGGTTTTATAAATCTTAAAGTCAATTCTCTTTGAAGAACATTTTGATCCTGTGTTTCATCTATAAACACAACATCATATTTAGGAAAATCATCTTCGTCTAATAAAATATAAGGTAAATAAAGCATATCGGTGAAATCCATTTGAAATTCTTTATTACTGTCAATCAACTTAGAATTCTTATGCCAATAATATTCTATATCCTTAATATCTTGTATCATTCTATCATAGAAATCAAAGTCTTTATCTAAACAGATGTTTTGTATATCGTTTTCATAATCTACAAGTAAATTAATTCTTATTTGATTCCATATTTCTTGTAAAGAAAAGATATACCTCGTTTGTTGATTGAAAGGAACTTCGTCTTCTTTATCAAACTTCAAAATCTTTTTACAAAGTTGAAAACATTTATTTTCATTTATCTTCAATTGAAATTTAAAGTTAGAATATAATGTTCTCAATCCTTTTGAATGAAAAGTGCTAACATCAATTCTATCAGGAACTTTTGTTTTTAATTCTTCAGCAATACTTTTGTTAAAAGCCATAAATAAAACTTTTTTTGTAGGTGAAGTTCTTCTACAACATTCAATAATAGTAGCCGATTTCCCTGCTCCGGCTGTAGCACTAATCATTATATTATTCCGAGTCCTTTCGTATTCATCAAAAATAGCTTCTTGTCTATCACTCCATTTTACCATAATTATTTAATTTTTAATATCTTCTTTGTAATTATCAAATTGTTTATAGTCAGCAAGTAAATCTGCAACAGCATTACCAAACACAATAGGATCATCTAAATTCTTTCCATGTCCTGGAGTCCAATTTATTCTTATTCGCACTTTTTTATCAAGTCTCTGTAGCTCATTATAAACTTCTCTCCATAAATCTTGATTTTCAATATCTTCAAAATCTTTAGAAGCAATATCAATAATTGTTCTCATACCATTGACAACATATTGACTATCACTCCATATTGTAACAAGAAGAGGTTTTTCATTATTCAAAGATTTTAATGCTAAAAGAATTGCTCTAAGTTCACATCTACTTATGGTCGTATTCTCATAACCTTCCTGAATAAAATATTCGTTACCATTCCATTGTATATAAACTCCTGAACCTCCTTTACGAAGTTTCCAATAACAACTACCGTCACAAAAGATTGTCACTTGCTCTCTTTTCATACTTAAAGATACCAATTATTTATCTTCTAATATCAATTTAGTTACTCTTATAAGATTTAAGAAGTTCCATATCTATCGATTGTATTTTATCAATATTATCAATAGATGTTCCTTTATTTACAGCATTTATAACTTTAGATTTTTCTTTAAAAATTTCACCTATACGAGTATCAATAGTTTCATCAGATAAAAGAAAATACACATTAATACTATTTTTTTGTCCCATTCTTTCTAAACGTGAAATTGCTTGTTCTAAATCAGTAGGACCTACAGGATATTCTATAAAAATCATATTACTACAAACCTTTTGTAAACCATCTACACCTGTAGATAATGTTGCAGTGTTTGCAAATAATATTTGTTTCTTTTCTTTCCATCTTTCTACTTTATTCATCTTATCTTCAGTAGTGCTTTCACCAATAACAAGTTCACTTTCATCTTTAAACTTTTGATGTAATTGTTTTAGAGGTTCTTTTAATGTACCAAACACTATGATCTTATCATCTTCGTTACTTTCGATCCAATCTTTCAAAAATTGTTCTATAAAATTCAACTTACCTTCTAAAGACAATCTTTTCAAATTAGAAATTTTAACAAGATGTTCAGCTTTTAAAGCTCTTTCTGCAGCATCTATATCTATACCTTCAAGATATTTAATCAAATCGTTTTCAGCTTGTTTATATTCTTTTTTATTTGTAATTGAACAATTTACAGTTTGATTAATTACATCAGGCAATTCTATCAACACATCTCTTTTACTCTTCCTAAAATAACAATAATGAGAAATTATTGAATTCAATTCTAAAGTATAAGAAGCTCCTGAACAATCCAATCCAAATCTCGTTTTCTTAGCATTACAATATCTATATAAAAAATAGTGTAGACTTGGAAATATCTCCTTAAATCTTCCTAATATATCAAGTACATTTATTAGCTCTTGAGGTCTATTCATTATCAAAGTGCCACTTAAAGCCAAAACCTTCGTAGATTTTTTCACAATCTTTTTGACACTTCTTGATCTCAAAGACTTTGGATTTTTACATAAATGTATTTCATCTAAAATGACAGTACCCCATTTTTTAGATAGACTTCTTGAATATCTTAGTTTAATTTCCTCTTTTGAACTTCCCCTTTTATAAAGATAATCGTAATTTATAATTGTCACATCTGCTTTCCAATCTGTATTCTCACCATCTTTAGAATCTATAACATGAATCGTTCTATTAGGGTTCCATTGTTTCCATTCTTTCAACCAACTTGATTTAACTGATGAAGGACATATTACTAAACAAGGAAATAAATCTAATACTTCTACATACAAAATACTTTGCATAGTTTTGCCAGTTCCACATTCGCAACCGTTGATACAGTTACCATGATTGATCATATAAGTAATACCTTCTATTTGATAATCTCTTGGTTTCATAGGAAAATCAAGATATTCTATCATTTCTCGAAGAAGATCTTCATCTATCGCTTTAGGTTTTTTCTTCAATTCGATTTCGCATGGCAACACAACTTTTTTATTTTCAAATCTGTTTGATTCTAAAAACATTTTTAATTTATAAGAATCATCTAACCCTATTTGAAAATACCATTCTTTTGTTGCTATATTGTATTTTGCCTTGAATTCTTTTTTCATCATATCGATAAAATATCTATTATATTCAAAGCCTACATATATCCAATCTTTCTCTCTGTACCAATATCTCATATTATTATTAAATATCAAATGGAGGAATCTTATTTCGCAATAAAGTTCCTCCTAACTTTTAAACAAAACTAAATTTGGCTACATTAAAAACTTTTCTTTAAATTCTTGAAGTGTAAAAATAGGTATACCTAATTGTTCAGCTTTACTTTCTTTTGTAGATCCACTATTCTTGATTTTAGTCACTACACAAGAAGTTTTTTTACTTACAGACGATCCTATTTTATGACCTTTATCAGTTAATTGTTTTTCAAGATTCTTATCTCTAAATCCTGTAAAGACAACTGTCATTTGACCTTCAAAAGTCCTTTCTTCTTGACCATAATAAGTAATAGGAATATCAATATCATTATTCATCCACCAATCTACAACACCTTGAATAAACGAAATAGCTGTAGAAACACCTACACCTTCAATATTTTTTTCAATATCTAAAGCCCAACTTTCATCGCATTCTTTTGCAAAAGAAGATATTTCTTTGTAGGAATATAATTTTAATCCATCAAGAATTTTCTGACACGTCTTTTCAGCGATTACTCCATTAAATACATTGCAAGCTGTTAAAAACTTTGCAAAATTTGTACCTTTCTTCTTCAAATCTTCAAATTGCTTTGAAAGTACTTTAGCTGCAACATTTCCTAATCCTTCAATCTTCTTCAAATCTTCTTCACTTAAATTGAGGATTTTAAAAGGAGTATCGTAACCAGCATTAAATAATTTTTTAATCGTAGGCTCTCTAAATTCCTTAAAGTCTAATACTGAGAAGAAATAAACACATTTAGCAAGTTTAATACCGTCACAATTTGCATTTTTACAAATCAAATCAACCTTATTTTCATCCCAACATAATTCTTTTCCACATAAAGGACATATAGAAGGCACTTTAGGATAAAGATTATTACTGTGAATAGTCTTTAAATGTTTAGGTATAACATCACCTGATCTACATATTATTACACGAGCATCTTTGATTATATTATTATTAACTATATATCGAGCATTATATGCAGTACAACGAGACACTGTAGCACCACATAGATCTATAGGTTCAATGTTTACAACAGGAGCAAGTCGTCCATCTTTAGAAATTTGCCAATCTACACTTTTAACAACTGTTTCTTCTCTTTCTGACCAATCAGGATTTTTATAAGCAATAGCGTATCTTGGATTATTATTAGGTAATCGACCAAGTTCTGCTCTTAAATTCGAATCATTAACGTCTATAACAAGACCATCACATTTATATCCACGTGTTAAATCTTCGAATAATTTATTCATCAAATTTATAAAAGATTCTTCAGATGTAACCAACGAACCTACTGTTGTTGAAGCATATTGAACTTGCGAACTTGGTATAGTTGCTTCGTTTAAAAAATCAAGTTGTTTTTGTTTTGACCAATCTTCTCTATCACATCCATAACGTACATATGTAACGTGTGATAATATAGGATTGACTTCTGATGAATTAATTAAACCTGCAACTGCATTACGAGCTGATTTATATCCAGCGTCTTCTTTAATTTTTAAGAAATCAGTCGTTTTAAATATAGCTTCACCGAATGTGATTTCTATTTGATCAAAATCTTTCGGTTCCCATTGACTTCCTTTTATAAGTTTATAATGTTCGGAACAATCTTGACCATATTCACCATCACCTCTCGTTAAAGCATGACCTACAACATCATTAACACATAATGAAATACCATCATATTTAGGGGTTATAATCAGTTTATCAGAAAGTTTAAGATTACATGATTCAATCCATCTTTTAATTTCTTCATACGTTTTAACCTTTTCTAAACTGTACATAGGAAGATGTAATTTTTGTTTCCTTCCTTTAACTTTGTCTTGAACACCTTTTTTAAACCAATCATTATTAGGATCTATTTTATGTAAAACATCGATTAATTCATCGTATTCAGAATCTGTCATAATTGGATTACCCCTACGATAAGCATCATTTGCTTTTCTTATTTCACTTACTCTTTCTTCTATAGATTTCATATTTTTATTGTTTTTAATTGTCCTTTTTCAATACCTAAAGATACTCCTTATTTTGGAGATAACAAACGTTTATCTCCAAAATAAGAACGAATTAAAGACTTTTAAGATTATTCACCGAAGAATTGTTTAGTCATTTGTTCTCTTTTGTATCTTATTTTATCTTCTACACCTTCCTTTTTAGCATTTTCCTTGTAACGTTTCTTTAATACTGATGCTTTATCTTCGTTACTTTTTGAATTAAAAGACATAAATGATATATTTATATCACCTTCATTTTTAGGAAGTTCCTCTCTATATCCCATTTGTTGTCCACAACATTTACAATAAGGAATGTTTATAGGAACTGTACCATTTTCTGTATATTTAAATGTAGGATTTATTTCGAGAATCTCTTTTCCAAAATTTTTACATTTTTCGTTTTCACACTTCCAATATAACATAATCTTCAATTTTTAATACTCATTCTTTTTATCAGAAATTAACCACATATAATTATCATGTCCAAATTTAAAATCCTTTTTTGAACGACCTTGAATTCTTTCTTCAAAAGAGATAGGATTCATCTGAGATATTTGAAAAACCATGTGTTCTGCAAGATCAGTCACATCTTGTGCCCCTCTAACTTCATTAAAGTACACATCACGAGTTTTTGGAGAAAAACTCTCAACAAGATAAACTTTTATTTTACCTAAAAAATCAATAACAAGAAATTGTTTCTTAGTCATTGCTACTATAGTCCATAAATCATTTATATCTATCATAACCTTATTATTTAAAAATTCATTCTACGTCCATATTCAGCCATAAGTAAACTGTCAGAAAAGTTATCATCTTCATTCTTACATTTATTTGTTCTTCTAAGATCTACAGTAGGAAAAATTCTATGAGAAGCTAAGAAGCTCATTTTCTTTGTATCAATAACTTGAGTTTTACCTGTTGTAGAAGGTTTTGTTATCACATTAATTCCTCTAAACATTTCTTTTTGCCAAATCTTGGGATTTACTTTTGTATAAGGTAACCCGATTGTAGCAATAACACCTTCGATTAATCCTGCTATAAATCCAAAGTTAAATGTTCCTTTTGCTGAACTACCGAAAATTGCGTGTATATTCTCAATTATAACATGACAATTATCTTCATACTTAGAAAGGTTTAATAATGTATTACTTATTTCGACTGCATCTACATTTTTCGCATTTTTCAATAAAAAAAATGATTCTATGAATTTTCCAGTTTCATCTACAATCGAGATACAACCTTTAACACCGGGGTCTATACCTATATAATATTTCATACTTCTAATCTACTTACTCCATTTTCTTTAATAACGCGAATTTGACTAATTTCTTCATTCAGTTTTGGTACATGAGTAACTATAAGAATAGGTTGCTTGAAGAAACTTATAGAAGTTGTAATATTCTCAATACCAAGTGAATCTACACTTTCCAATATTTCATCTATAAGTAAGAATTGCATTCCACCATATTTCTTAGTAGTGTTGATCATTGATTGAAGAGCAAGTATAAGTGCTATTTCACAACGTGCTTTTTCACCTTCAGAGTAAAATGTAAATAATTCCATTTCATCTCTAAAAATGTAAGGTGTAATTTCTTCTTTAAGTTTACCGTTTGCACCTTTCTTAAAACCTTCAATCATTAATCTTAAATCACTACCCATTTTCTTTAAAATATCATTAGCAGAAAATTGAATATTCTTCAACTGTTCCATTGCAAGATACATTTTAAAATCCTTGAAACGTTGAGTCCATTGATTTATATTGAAAATATCATTTGTTTTATCTTCTATTTTTGAAGCAATTTTAGAAATAGATTTGTTTATACTTTCTATTCGTTTTTCAATATTAGATGTATCTTTTTCTTTTAATGGTTCTTTTAAAATTTCTTGAATAAGTTTTTCTTTATGTTCTATTGTCTCATAAGCTAACTCAACTTCAACTTTACCTGATTTTAAATTCTTATTCAATTTTAAAATCTGTGTATCAATAGTATCAATTGATTGAATTACGGTATTTAATTTATTTTTAATTGATCGTTGTGATTGTAATATAGAGTTTTCTTCATTTTCAGTCTCCTTTCTTAGAGAGTTATATTCTTTTATAACTTCATCTAAATCTATTACAATTTGATTACATTCATCCTTTTCTTCTTTTTCTTTTTCAATAGAATTATTACACTTATCCTTTTCTTCTTTTAATTCGTCAATATTTTTATCACATTTAAGAAGGAATTCGTGATGACATTTAGGACAAACAATCACACCTGACAAGATATTATCTATAGAATTAAGAGTTGATTTCAATTCCCTTATTCTATCATTATGTTTATCAATTTCCTTTTCTGTAGACCTTTTATCTTCTTTATATTGATTTAAATCTTTATCAATTTCACTATATACTTCTTGAAATCTATTTAAATCAATAGACGATAATTCTTTTTCAACCTTTTCTTTTATTTTTTCAAGATCCTCTTTCTCTTTAAATTTATCCTCGAGATCCTTTTGATAAGAACCTAATAAAATTTGCAAATCTTGAGTCTTATGATCAATTTTCTGAATTTCTTGTCGAATCTCTTCAATTCGCTCATTTCTTTCAGCTTCTTGATCTTTAGAATTTTCTTGTTCTAATTGTTCTTCATATACAGAAAGTTTGCCTGTCAATAAAGATTTTTCATCTTCTAATGAACGTTTTTCTTCAGTTATTTCATCAATTTTTTCTATAATAACATCCTTCGTTTTATCAATCTTTGAAAAATTGATAAAACGACTTATAAGAGCCAATTTTTCAGTATTAGATGCTTTAAAGAAAGAATTATAATTATCTTTTGTTACAATATAATAAGATTTAGCATCTTCTGCAGAAATTTCAATCCAATTAGATACATATCTATTTCCATCAAGAACTGTAGCACAATTTACTGGTGTAACCTTTTCATTTTCATCAATCAAAGATAATCTTAATGTAGACGAACCTTTTATACGTATTTCTCTTTCTATAGATAGAGTTTGTTTACGTATAGGGCAATATATTTGAACACAAGTATAAGCTACATCAAATCCATATCGAATCAACTTTTTATCTACATTTCCACGTAAATTAACACCGTAAATACCATAAAATAAACCTTGACCAAAAAATGAATTATGTGTAACAATAAAATTGTTGGTTAAATATAATCCATCTTTATTAGAAACGGTAATACATTGCATTTCTTCTTTTCCAACATATTGAATATCAACAATTCTCCGATCAACACAGTTCATTTTCTTCTCTTGCATCAATCTTTCAGATTTTCTTTTCAGATGAAAAAGATCAAGTCCTTTAGGAGGAACAATTCTTAACCGATAACTATCCTTACATTGAATTTTCTCTCCTTTTTTATTCTTATAAGAAGATTTTAAATGAGAAACTTTATGACATAGACAACCGAGACTTCTTGCTATAAAAGCAACGTCTTCAATTAATTGTTTAGAAGTTAAAGTTAATTCTACCTTTCCTCTTTTATCAACATATCCGTCTGTATCTAAAAGGCCTCTAAGAAGTTCAAGTCTGACTTCTTTATTATTGTACATGTATTCCTTCGGAATAAATTTTTCAGAAGAATAAAGTCCAAATAAATTATATTTTTCTAAGATCTTCCAAAAAGCATCTTCTTGATTTTGAACTTTATTAATACGATAATCAAGTTTATTTGATGATTGAACTAATTCAAATTTTTTATAAAAATTCAATCTATTTACAATCTCTTCGTCAGGTGAAGTAAAACCAATAATTTTTTGTGTAAATCCTCCATCACCTAACAAAGCTCCTAAGGTGTAGGGGTCAATATCGACTTTTTGATAAGGATAATCTATACAATCGACTGTTGGCACTCTATATCTATAAGGATTACTATTTCCACAATTACATTGTATAGATTGTTTCATTATATCTTTAAGCGATTTTATAACCCATTTCTTAGGAGTATAACATGAAGCAACTTTCCATAGATGCTCGTTATTACATTTGACTTTTGTTCCATCATTGAATGTAATTTCGTAACAATCAATGATTCCTTGAGGATGAATCGCTACTACTACTTGTTCTTTTCCATCAGAACCTAAAATTTTAGTTCCAATTCTAACATCTCTCATTTTTATAGATCCGGATAATGTCATAATATCAGAATCTAAACTCTGCGCTTTACCTCCACCATTTGAAAGTTGATCATCCTGAGTTCTATTCTCTCCTATTACAGCAATAGGTTTGTGTACAAAATCATAATCAAGAGATTCAAATGGACCAAAATTCTTTAATACTAATCTTCTTGGATACATAACATCTTTTCTTTAACAGATTCGTTAATTTCATCAAACAATTCTTTATCTTGTAATAAAGCTTCTCTAACATTATCCATTCCTTGTCCTAATCGATAATCATCGCCATAATAGAACCAAGCTCCTTTTTTCTGACACAAACCAAGTTTTACAGCAAGTTCTACTGTTTCTTGAACTATATCGAATCCGACTCCAAATCTCAACATTACTTCACACGTTCTTAATGGAGGAGCTATCTTATTTTTAACTATCTTAATTTTAGTCTTATTAGCTACTGCTATATCTCCACTTTTATCTGTGCTGATTCGAGCAAACTCGACTCTTTGTGTAGAATAAAATTTAAGAGCTTCACCACCAGGAGTTGTTGTTGTAGGTCCAAAACCAAAACCTCCATTAATTTTTTGTCTCACTTGATTAATACATAATAGAATGTTTCTATTCTTATTACATATGTTCTTGAAAATTCCTAATTGTGCAGACATTAATCGAGCAATCAATCCAATCTTAGCATCACCAACATCACCTTCAATTACACATTGAGGAACAAGACCTGCTACTGAATCAAGAACAACAATACCTATCTCAGGTTCTTCTAATCCTAAACGAACAGCTTCAAGTGCACTTTCTGCAGTATCAGGTTGAGAAAGTAGAAATTTATTTTGATCTAAATCAAGTCCTATTTTCTTAGCATATTCAAGATCTAAAGATTGTTCTGTATCAACATAAAATACAGCTTTACCTCTTTTTTGCACTTCCTTACATAAATGTAATGCAGCAGTTGACTTTCCTGATGATGGTGGTCCATATATCTCATGTATACGAGCATTTGCAAAACCTCCTCCAAGAACTTCGTCAAAAGCTAAAGATCCTGACGAAATTGTTTCCACTTCTATTTTCTTCGTCACAACAATACCTTGTCCTAATCTTTTTTCAATAGTTGATAAAAATTTATCTAATGCCATAATTATAATACTTGTTCTAAAATAGTTAATCCTTTTTCATAAGAATAATCATTCTGTTCACAAAAAATCTTAAACTTATTGATAATATCAGAATTAGTAAGAGTTTTAATTTCAGATACTTCTGCTTCTTCTGAAATCTCTTCAATTTCTTTAGCTTTCATCTTTACATCAATACCAAGTTCTGTATAAACTTTCTTATCAATAGATTTGAGCTCATCCTGATTACCTTTAAATTCTACTCTCAAAAGATTATCAGGATTTTCATCTTTAAACATTTTAACAATCTTATTAACTTGTTTGAGAGTCGTTACACTTAAATCAATAACAATCTTTCTAAATTTCTTTCCTTTCGAAGGAATCAGATCATAAGTCAAATCATCGTAAATGATCCAAAATCCTTTATTTTCGTCTTCACCAAAATTATTTTGAGTCAATGATCCAAGATGAACGAATTTTTCTCCAACTTCTTGATAATCGTGAAAATGACCTTGAAAAGTCATATCAAAATCATCAAATGTCTTTAGACTTAATCTATTTTCTGTTACATGACCAAGATTCTTACTTCCTGTTATAGCAATATGTCCTAAACAAACAAGTTTATCTTTACTATCCTTTTCATCTTGAATACACTCAATAAGTTCATCAAATCTTTCTACCCAAATATCTTCATCATAATAAGCAATACATCCAAATAAAATATCTCCTATTCTAACAATATCTATATCATCAATGAGTTTAAAATTAGGATGATGTTTAAATGGTTTAAGAAAAGAATCTGAACTTTTATAATCTGATGAATCGTGATTTCCTCTAATACAAATCAATTCTATACCAGCTTTATCGTAATGATCTAAAATCTTATCCCAAGAAGATAGAACAACTTGTTTTTGACTTATTCTTGAATCAAAAACATCACCAAGACAAAAACATTGTTTTAAATTGTTAGTTTTACAGATATCAATACCTTGTTTTATCAATAATTCTTCAATTTCTTGATAATTAGATTCTTTTAAATGAATATCTGTAAAAATCATTGTGAGTGGTTTCATAACGAACTAACTTTTAAAACATTATCTAATCCTGATAATATATCATTCTTTTCTTTCTCTGTATTAAAATAAAAATTTTCCCAAACGTTTGAAATCTTTATTTCAACTCTATACTGTTTCTTGGATTGACTAAAACCCATATCACGATAGCGTCCAATTGACGAAATTTTAATTCTCTGATTTCCTATTTGTACAAACATAATTTTACCAAATTAAATAAGTTCCTGTTACTCCAATAAATATATCTGGTTTCTTTGTAATTAAACCGTATCCAGCTCCAATTGATATACCTACTCCAAATCTTTTCTTCTTTATAGGTTTAGTCCAAACTGTTACATCTTGAATTTTACCAGGTAATTGAGAATTTATCTCAATCTTATTTTGATTGTCTACTTGTTGTCTTGTTATAAGAAACTCGTTTGTAAGATTAAAATTAATCTTATATTTTTGAATATGAGTCGCCCATATCTCAAGATCATAACTTATTGTATCTGTCTTTTCCTGGAAAATATAACACGAATCCGTCTGAATAGATTTATCAACTAATTGCTCTTTCCCTTCGTATTTATATTTATATTCAAATTTAATTGCTTCTACAAGATCCTCTTTATCTCGTAATTGAGAATAAAGTTCTTTATTTTCTTTTTTCAATTGAGAAAAACTTTTTGAAGAATATATCTTAGTATAACGATTTAAAGAATCAATGTAGAATTCAACTTCATTTGAAATCGTTTTTAATTGTTTTTTATAATGTAAATTATCCCAAATTAAACATACGACTAATAAAGCTAACGATACAACTAAACAAGTTTTAACATCTATTTTCATACGAAACTTTTTAAGGGAGGAATTTCTTCCTCCCATTAATACTATTTCTTCATTCTATTTCTTAAACCTGCTAATCTATCTTGAACAGATTGAGAAGTTTTAGATGAAGCACGATCTTCGTTTATTGGACTTTTTTCTTCAGATTCATTCGAATCATCATTTTCTTCACTTTCACGATAATCGTCAAATGGTAACATCATTCCTTCTTTCATCATATCGTACCATTTTCGTAATTCTGTAACAGAAAGATTAGGAAGTTTTTCAGTACCTTCGTATTCTGCTTCAATATAATCATTAAGCTCAGCCTTCATCTTAATCAACGGCGGATAAGATGTTATGGGGGTAGAGGTTTGTTTAGGTTCTTCTTTCTTCTTAGAAGGAATTTTTGCAACTTGTTTGACTTCATCATCTTCAGGGACAAGTTTTTCAAGTTCTTCAAGAGCGTTCAAAAATTCATCATTTTGAAAGATTTCAAAACCATTTTGTTTATCAAATCTTTCAAGGCCTTCAATTTGCATATCCCAATCTTTTCTTGAAAAGACATCTTTATACTGATCTTCCAAAGAAGGTAATTCTTCGAGTTCTTGCAAAATATTATCAGGAACTCTTGTTCTCAAGAAGAAATCATCCCAACTTTCACGTTTAGAAGCATCAGGTAATCCGCATGAAATATCAAATTGTGACTTACCTTTTTCATTTAAAGTTGTATTAATAATCAAAGGATAACCTTCATCACAATCTGAAAAAATATCTATATTAATTACATTATCATTAGATCTTTCAAGAGAAATGTTTTTCATCTTCTTCCACCATTGTGGACGTACATCAAAACGGTGAATTTCATCTTCAACATAAACATAACAAACATAATTCAAATTTGGACTAACACCCCAAACCCATTGTTTTTGTCTATTGAAATAACCTGTTATAGGTGCTAAAAATTTCTTTTTCTCATCTGAATCTTGAATATCATTCGCAAGTGCATAGACAAAATCGATATAAATCATTACAGCATCTTTGCCACCCATTTTATCACTATGAACATCAGATGTAAAGACATCCTTTTGTCTTACCTCTTTTTTACCTGTATCTTTTCCATCTTTATCATAGATAGGACATTCAATAGGAAGTTTTACAACTTTACGTGAAATATAAGGTTTTTCACCTTTTACTGAAGGTAAAACTCTTAATTCATAACGACCTTCTTTATTTACTGTATAAAAACTTGCTCTACCACCTTGATTCCCAAATGCAGGATTTTTCATTGTGGCTTGCGCTTTTTTCAAATCATCATCTACTTCATCAATACTAACTTGTTTCTTGTACTTTGAACGATCAAAACTCATAATAATAAAATTTAAAATTAATACTTACTTTAATTTAATACTTTTCAATTGTTTTAAAACTTCTTCATTAATCTTCTTATACTCTTCTATATATTTTTCAAATGTTTCAAATTCCTTCTTAGTTTCAAAAATCTCATAATCTCCAATTTTATTCATAAGATGTTGTAAGGACATACCAAATGCAACAGGTTTTTCAACTTCAACATTCTCTTCGCCATTTCTATTACCATAAGATATTTTAATCAAATCCCAATTAAACGGTGCATGAATACATTGACTAATAAAAAAATTCTCAGTTAATTTTATCTTCATAATTCAGGTTTTATAATAGTAAATGAATTTATTTTACCTTCGATTAATTCGTTCACAAATTCTTTAGGTGTTACTTTAGGTAACAAATTATTCAATTTCTGATCTTTACTTTTTATTGCCCACCATAATGCATCTAATTTATCTCTTTTTGATTCAATTTCTATTTGCTCCATTAAATATTCTTGATATTTATCATTAAGCAAAACTAATTCATCAAGTCCTTTTTCAGTCAATTTAAATTCTTCTTCATCAATAGTAACTTTACCATTATTGTTAGCAGCTTCTCTTCTATATTGTCTTTTCAATTCAGATACATAAACATCACAATAAAGTTTTGCTTCTCTTGCTTTTCTTTCGTAATCTGCTTTCCATTGTCCTATCTTATTCAATAATGCAGGTATTGTAACTACTTCACCATACAAATTAGAATAATTGATTGATGTGATATTTTCAAGATAAATCTCTTCGTCTGCATCAGGTGATATAAGTACGATTGTTTTATCTTCTTGTTCAATAATAAGTTTCATATCTTCTTTATTTTTATGTAAAGGTATGGTTTTTATTCGTTTTATACAACATAAACCATACCTTATAAGTATCCTTATTATCTAAATAATGTACCTTATGTTAAAACAGTAAATAACGAATTTATTGTCGTCTGTAAAATGTATTCTTGTCTAAACTTATCCCATTGAATATAACCATTAAGAAGTAAAATGTTCCCCTTACTATTTCTTAATGATTCTGCAACTTCTTCAAATAATTCAGGAAATACATAGACGTTTATAAAATCATAATTACTTTCTAATGTTATAGTAGCAAAAAGACCTTTCTTAGATTTTTTCTCTACTAAATCTACAACATATCCACCTATAGAAGCTAAGCGATATTTTGTAGTGCCTGTCCAGTATTTAACTTGACTAATATCGTAGAAATCATGTTCGTCATCATAAAGTTGAGGAATATGATAATTTCTTACAAGATATTCATAATCAAAAAATGCAAGTCCTGATACCTTCTTTTGTTGTAAAGTCCACCACCAATCATTTTTCTCTTTACGAGCTTTAATAATATTAGTCAAAAGATCTTTATCTTCAAGAATCTTCACTTTCTTATTTTCTCGATAGGATTCAATCAATTTCAATCTTTCATGAGGACGTTCTATATTCTCCAATTTATCAAACGCACCACTATAGATGAGATTTTCAATAACAGATTTGTTTACAGGAGATCCTTTTATTACACATCTATCTATAAATTCATCAAGTGAAAAGAATTCTCCATTCTCATGTCTTTCCTTTGAAATAAATTCTTGAGCTTTTTCACCACATTGTTTAACTGAATTCAAAGCCCAATACATACTTCCTGTTTTGACATCTGAAACAATATTTATATCAGACTTATTTATATCTACAGTGCGAAGTTCAATGTTACCTGATTTCTGAATTTCATTAACATAAAAAGGATAATCTTTACTTTCAGCATAGGAGAATGTTACAGACCAAAACTCAATAGGATAATGCACTTTCAACCAAAGGCAATTATATCCATTTCGCGAATAAGCGATTGCATGGGATTTGTTAAACGCATAGGCACCAAATTTCACCATTTGATCCCAAAGTTCTTTTGCATAAGATTCTTCTACACCAAATTTATTGATATAACCTTTTACAAACTTTTCTTCATACGATTGAAGTTTTTGTAAATTTTTTTTACCAATAGCTTTTCGGACACCATCAGTGGTCTCTAAGTCAAAATCAGCAAGATACTGACAGAGACGCATTATATCTTCTTGGTACACTATAAAGTTTTTTGACTTTGATAAAACTTTTTCTGCACCTATTGGAGCTTCTTTATCAATTTCTCCTTTCTTAGCAAGAATGTATTCATTGTGAAAATTATTCTCAATAGGTCCAGGACGATATAAAGCTGCACATATCCCCATCTCATCAAGACTTTCAGGCTGCATCTGAACGCAATAAGACGAAAGTCCTTTTGCACCGAAGTGGAAAATATTCGATAAAAATCCTTTCTTTATATATTCAAAGACTATTCTATCATCTAAAGGAATATCTTTATATAAATCAAGTTTTATACCGTGATTTTTATAAATCAAATCAAGTATATCAGATAATTGTGATAATTGTCTGATACCTAATATATCTTCTTTCAAAAATCCAGCATCTTCAATTTCTGAACCTTCCCATTGTGTAACCATTAAACCTTGTTGTTTCTTGATAGGAGTCCATTGAGCAGAGGTTTTCTCATCAGGTAATACTACTGTACCACAAGCATGAATAGAAGATGTCTTCGGTGTATTAAGAATAATCATCATATCATCAAAGAGTTCTGTGTTATCTTTGACAAATTCTCTCATTTCTTTATCCTTACAAATAATTCTAAAGAAATCCTCTGCACTTTCCATCCCTTCTTCATCTCTTAATCTTGATGTAAATCGTCTTACTGCTCCAATAGGTAAGTTGTGACAGCGAGCAAGGTCTGTAATGGCAGCTTTAAGTTTTAATGTACCATAAGTTCCAAGAGAAACGACTTGTGTTTCGCCAAATCGACTCTCCATGTATTTCTTTACTTTTTCTCGTCCTTCAGACGAAAAATCCGAATCGATTTCACTTAGTCCGGGAGACTACCTAATGACGTAGTCTCCCGGATCTCCTTTCTTAAATCTTTAATTGTTATCATTATTTATTTCTTGTTTTAAAAATTCAACCAATTCTTCAACGTTGTCAGGAACCTTATTTGATTTTTTAATATTATCAACTTTCCATAACGGCTGTAGATTCCTGTAATTAAGACAGATACGTTGATTTTCTTCTTTAGTCAGATCAAAGTAAGATATAGGAATAATATGATCAATCTGCCAACCGTCTTTTCCACCATAATTCTCCCACGTCATTCCAGGTTCGAATTGTTGTTCGAGATGAACTTTCAGTTCACCAAGAGAACAACCAATTAAATCAAATGTACTGTTTTTCTTCGATCCATTTAATCTCGTTCTCAATCCGTTTCTCAAAAGGTGAGCTAATTTAAAATTCAAATCTTCCTTTCTCCTTCTTCGACTATTAATCGATCTTTTTAATCGACCTTGATCTGATTTTAAATATAAATTCGATTGTAAAATTCTCTTCTCTTTATTCTTTTCGTAATAATCTTTATCATATAAAGACCGTCTTTCTTTATTTTCTCTTCCCCTCTCTAATATCACTTCTTTGTGATTTTGATAATAAAGTTTATCGCTTTTCTTTCGATTTTCAGATTTTAAATACAATTTAGTATATTCTTTCTTGCAATCTTTACACTGAGCTTCTAATCCATCTGAACAGCTCTTACATTTGTTAAAATGATCAAGTGAAAGTTCTCGTCTACAATGACTGCAAATCTTCAATCCTGTCTCAAAATTAGCTTTCATACTTTATATAAAATTTTTCATTTTTCTTTATATGTTTATTCGTTATAATCCATCAATTCATCATCTTCTTGTAATTCACCAGCCTTAACAATCATCTTTTCTTTATTACGTAAAATTCGCACAAAATCAGTAGATTTGATACAAATAGGTGAGGAACTATTTTCGTTTATAACTACCTCTTCAACTTTATCGTGACGTATCAAGCGACCTGTTGTTAGGAAGCGTTCAAATAGAAGATCGTATTCAAGAGGATTAATATAATTAAGTTCCAATAGATAAGAAATGAGACTCCCACAAGCTGACCCTCTACCAGCCCCTAAAAGTATATTTTCTTTCTTACACCAATTGACGATATCTCTCAACATTAAAAAGTAATCGACTACATCTCCTTCTTCAATTACCTTCATTTCTCTTTCAAGTCGTTCTTGAATAACTTCATCTGAATATTTCTCAAGAAGCTCAGGATGATTTTCAATACCTTTAAATATCAAATCTTCAAACATATCAATATTAGTTTCGTATTGAAGAGCTTCTTCATCAGTCATGTGATAAACAGGCATGTGTCGTATTTGCGTTTCAATTACGAAATTACATTCAAATGATACTTCTTTTAGATTTGAAACGGCTCTTTCCCACGTAGAAAAGAATTTTTCATCATTACCGAATAAATAACTTAACTCTTCAAAATACTCTTGATAATTTTTGAAATATTGATTTTTACTTTCGTGTGTAATTATCTTACCAATAGAATTTAATTTCTTTTTAACGGGATACCATTCTTTCTCTATATAATAAGCATCACACATTGCGATAGGTTCAAGTTCACTTAAAAAGAATCTTTTTAAATTATTTAAATAATCTATATCCTTTTCTTCTTTTTCAAATACAGTTGTATCAAGTTGATAATAAGGTACTATTTCTTTTAGATTTGTAGGTATATTTCTATATTCTATTGATTTAGGATCCCAAATTAAAACTAATCCATCATAACAATCTTCAATATCTTCTTGCGTAACAAAAGCTTTATCATTTGTATTTATTATTTCATTCAATTTTAGAAGGTTCTGCCAACCTATTTGATTTTTTACAAATGCTTTAATAGTGTACTTCAAATCTTTTTTCTCGTCTACAATTATGATCTCCATTCCTTGAATAGAACGTAATCCTGCTTTTTGACAAGCATTTTGAAATTTCATACAGCCTGCTAATGTTCCTTTTTCACAGATACCAAGACTTGTGATTCCTAAGAATTTAGCTTTCTCACACCATTTCTTATAGAGACCTACACTATTTAATAATTCAAGAGGACCATGAATCCCAAGATAAGTATCTATATAAAATTCTTCATCTTCAAGTTTAGCTTTACCTAACCATTTTATAGGATTTAATTTTACTTGCAATTCATCTCCCTTTTTAAGAGAATACCAAATACTACCAAAACTAAAAATGTAATTATCACAATCAGTTCTATCGCATGCCCAATGAAAATCTTCATCAAAAAGAACTTTCTTACCTTCTTCCCATTCTATAGGTTCAAATAGTTCATACGTTTGATTATTTATCTCAATGACATAATCTCCTAATTCTTTGTAATCTATAAAATTGTCATTAAGATATTGAATTAATTCTTTATATAATTCTTTCATATACGAATTTAATTAAAAAGGGCCAGAAACATATTTATTCTCTGACCCTCCTCTATCAACTAAAAAAGAACTGAATATTATTCTGACACTACATCAAAATGTTTATCACACACATGCTTTACAACTGTATAATAGGTAGATAATGCTTTAGCAATTTGATAGAAAGAACGTCCGTCATTCTTCAATAGTTCATCATAAATCTGAGAAGAAAGATCTTTCATACCTTCAGGTTTAGTTTCAGATTTAGGTTTAACATTGAGAATTGTTTTCGGAGCTCTTGGTTGCTTTTCTTTTTTTTCTTTTGGCTGTTTCTTTTCTTTCTTCACAGTTTTTGCAACAATCTTTTCAGCTTTCTTGGTTTCTTTACGCTTTTTCTCATCTTCAGGACGAGGTTCTTCAGCGTTTTTACTAACAGATTCTGCGTGTTCTTCTACTGTTTTTTCTTCTTTTGCTACATCTTCATCAGAAGCAATGTACTCAGGATCTGTATAGGTTTCTATACCTGCTTCTTTTTGTTCAATCAACTTTGCAAGTTCTTCTTTAGAATACTTTGCATAATTCTGAATACCAAGTTCATTAGCTTTTTTACGAAGTGTTAACAATGATTCTGCCATAACTTTAAATTTTACGAATTAATAAATTTGTTTCTTTTTGATGACCTAAAGGTCTACATTTTCTCATTACGTTGCAACATTTGGACATGAGAAAATATTATCTCTTTTAATTGTTTAAGTCTCTGTTCTACGGAACCTGATATAGTCTGATAAGGAATGCTATTTAATTGAAGAGTTGATCGAATAATCAGATCGATCTCTTTCTGAAATTCTTTTTTCATCGACCTTATACCGTCACCAACTACATTGAATTCAATAGGGAAATATATCACCGTTCCTAAATCATTCTTTCTTTCTTTTAAGATAGAAAGTTGTCTTTCTGTTTCAATTCGAGTAAACTGTTTTTCTTCTTCAGACATTTCTTTGAAACTTAGTATCCATAAAGTATATGAAACTACATCAATGATACATCTATCACTTATCAGACTTTTCTTTTGATCGAGGACTTTCATATACTCATCAAAAATAAGTTTCTGAGACTTCCAATCACCTTCTTCGTTGATTGTAACTTTCTTTTTCTTTAAAAGATCTCTTACTTTCTCATTGCTGAATAAAAACTCTTTAAAATCAGGATCTTTTTTAGCTTCCTCAAAAAGAGTGGTTTTGCCGGTCCCTTGAGAACCGGCAAATTGAATTTTCAAATTATCTTTCATTATTTTGATAATTATCTATTATCTCCTGAACCATGTATCACCCCTCTACGAGCTCTCGAAGCAAGTTTATTAATATTACCTTGAGCAATCTCATTCATTGGTTTATCAAACACAATTGATGCAAGATCAACAAAACTCTGTAAAAGCTCATCCCATCTTTGTTGAATCTTTTCTCTTCTACTTTCAGGGAAAATACCAAAATCATTCTTTTCTGTATCCCAATCATCTCTCAAATATTTCTTCATTTGTTCGCAAATCGCTCCTGAATGAATAGATACTTTAAGGAGAGCTGCTGTAGGATTTTCACTTGGTTCCGGCCAATCAATTCTTTCTTTTAAATTGAATTCGGTTCGAATTGCTGCCATACACCATAAACAATCTTGAAATTCTGCTTCAATTGCATCAATTGGAGCTTCTTCATTAAGTTTTTCATAAAATTCTCCGACCTCTCCGGCAAGCCCGAGTGTAACATAAATCAATGCTATCTTTGGAGAATACATTTTTGTTGTGCTTGCTAAATTCTCGTAAGATTGATAATTCGTAACTTCCATTTACTTCTTTATTAATTTGTTCTACAATAAATAAATAATTCTTAGGTAATCGATCGTTTTTAGATCCATTTTCTTTCGACCACATTGGTTGACAGTTTCTATAATTAAAACAAATAAGAATCTCTTTTTCATTTGTTAAATCAAACCATCTAATAGGAACAATATGATCAACTGCCCAACCATCTTTTCCACCATAATTGTCCCAGGTCATTCCAGGCTCAAATTGACTTTCTAAATGTTGTTTAAATTCATCAATGGAACAACCGAGAAGATCGATGGTGTGACAATCATTATATCCTTTTGTAAGATGTCTGTGAACTCGATTTCTAAGTCTTTTTATCAATCGATTGTTTACATTAGAATTGATTCTTTCTAATTCTTTTACTGCTATCTGTTCTTTATGAGTTTGACGATACTTAATATTCGCTCTTTTATAAGATTCAGATTTTGCATTTAATCTTGCTCTTTGTCGACAAAGAGCATCGTATTCAGGATCAATTTGACGTTTAATAGCTTTAGAAATTGCTGCTCTTTTACTTAAAACATCTTTTCCGGTTTTCTCTATTCTACGTTGATTTTGTTTCTTTTTGCATTCCTTACAACAAAAATGAAATCCGTCAGGACTATTCTTCCAATGATGAAATTCAGACAAAGGTTTTTCTTGCTTACAATATCTACAAACTTTAACTCCTTCCGTTTTAATTTCTGAATCCACTTTATTTATGATTAATTTTCCAAATTTGGATTTGTCTTAAAAACTCATCTCGACTATTCATAGAATTATCTAAAAATAATCCTGAACAATAATTTGTTACCATAGAAGAGTTATCTTCTGCGCCTCTCATACTTACACACATATGTTCAGCTTCAATATAAACAGCAATTCCTCTAACAGAATCACCGAACACTTCTTTAAGATAATCATGAATCTGTTTTGTCAACTGTTCCTGAAGTTGAGGTCTTTTTGCAAACCAATGAACAATTCTATTTAATTTAGAAAGTCCTACGACATCTCCGCCTTCTTGTGGAATGTAAGAAATGTGGCAAACTCCGCAAAAAGGTAAAAAATGATGGCTACACAATGAATTAACTTCAATACCCATTTCTGTTACCATCCCTGTATAACCAGTTCCTGGGAACGTTGCAATTCTTGGTCTTTCTTCATAAACTCCTGAAGTAATTTCATTTACCATCATCTTTGCAACACGATAAGGAGTTTTTACCATATTAGGATCATTCTTCCAATCATATCCTAATGCTTCAAGAAACTTACCGTAGGCTTCTTCTGCATTTTTCATCATTTCCTCTTTTCTTTCTTTAGAAAGAACAATGTTTTGACCTGCTTTTAATTTAAAATCCATATTATTTATTCCTTTCTTTTTATATCAAACTCCTCTTTTTGTTCCCCAAATTATAATTTGCAATCTATCTGAATAGTGATATCCATGTTCAGCACAATATTCTGCTACCATTTGTCTTTTTTTCAATAATTGTTCTTCATTGATACCTTCAGGCATTAAACAAACAGAACCTTTTTTAGGCTTCAGCTCTTTCAAAAGATTTTCAATTTCTTCAAAATCTTCTCTTTTTGATACAACAAACTTTAACTGATAATTTTGAGCATATTTCATCCATTTTTTAAAATTATCAATTCTAATTCTATTCTTTTCATGAATATTTTCATACTTAGTTCCTATTGGAGTAGAATCTCTTAATTTAGGTGAAATTGATACTAAATCTATCATTTTCATTAAAGATTCGTCTAAACAAACAGTTCCATTTGTTTCTAAAGTTATAAGTTTCTTATTATTTTTAGCAATAATTATAAGTTCTTCAATTCTATTGGAAATGCAAGGTTCGCCTCCAGATAAAACGATGTGTCTTATTAATGGGTTTTCTTTGATAAGATTTTTAACGTCTAAATTGGAATAAGAACCTTTTTCCGGTTTCCAAGATGTAAATGATGTATCACACCATCTACATTTTAAATTACATCCTATCGTTCTAATAAATAAAGAAGGTATTCCTGCATATCTACCTTCACCTTGAATTGATTTAAATATTTCTGAAAGATATTTTTCCTCAAATATTTCTTTCTTTAAAAATTCGACTAATTCTTCAACATTATTCGGAACTTTTGCTCCTTTAGAATCATTTTCTTTTGCCCATAACGGTTGTAAATTCCTGTAATTGAAACAGATACGTTGATTCTCCTCTTTTGTTAAATCAAAATAAGAACAAGGAATAATATGATCGACATGCCATTTTCCATAATTATCCCAACTCATTCCTTCTTTAAATTGAGATTCAAGATGTCGTTTTAAATGTTCGATTGAACAACCAAGAAG
>ENA-ORTP01000109-ORTP01000109.1-human-gut-metagenome-genome-assembly--contig:-NODE-109-length-102856-cov-12.505754_pt1 | contig 102856 bp, 163 predicted proteins | sample MGYA00241913_ERZ509190 | MGnify/ENA primary metagenome ERZ509190 (study PRJEB26280, sample SAMEA2338839) | human gut metagenome | biome: human gut; feature: human-associated habitat; material...
TGAACGTAAGTTTGTTGCCTTGACTGGTGAAATGGGTATGCGTGAATTTGACCGTATCTTGAAAGAAAAGGTAGCTACTATGAACTTAATGGATACAGTATTTGTAACTGGTTCTGGTGATAACTTGACTTTCGGTGGTCAGTTCAAGACTTACAAGATGACTAATGGCATCGAGTTGACTTTGAAATATTTCCCGTTGTATGATGATACTACTTATAATCGTGAATTGCATCCCGTAACCTTGAAACCGAAGGAATCATATCGTATGACTTTCTTGGATCTTGGTCGTCGTGATGGTGAAGCTAACATCGTTAAGGTAGTTCGTAAGGATCGTGAATTCGTTACTTGGTATACTGGTGGTGCTGTTGCTCCGTCTGGTTATGCTAAGTCTAAGGATACCTTGAGATCTAATGGTAAGGACGGCTACACCGTATTCTTCCTTGGTGAAATGGGTATAATGTTACGAGATCCTAGAGCTTGCGGAGAGCTCATTTTAGAGTAAGTCGAGCATCAATTAAATAAAATTTAACTAATTTTCGAGTAACTTTTTTGTATTTTGTACGTTATATATAATATACCAACAAAAGATATATTATATGAAAAGTAATGACGTATACAAAATCACTAATAAGATTACAGGAAAAGTTTATATAGGAATAACTAATCAGGGAGCTGGTGCGAGATATCGCCATCATTGGTATGAAGCTCGCATCGGCGAACCTGCTCCTATTCATCGTTCAATGGCTAAATACGGAGAAGAAAATTTTACATTAGAAATAATTGATTTTGCTGATACGTATGAAGAGTTGAAAGAAAAAGAAAAGTATTGGATTAAACAATACGATTCTATGAATAGGGAAAAAGGTTATAACTTAACAGAAGGCGGAGACGGAACATTTGGTAGAATGCACTCTGAAGAAACTAAAGATAAAATTCGTCAAAAAGCTATCGGAAGAAAGGCGTCTGAAGAAACTAAAAAGAAGATGTCAGAAACACGAAAAGGTAAGACTACAGATAAGTTGCATAATCATATAATGAATTTAGTTGAAAAATGTCAACAACCTGTAGCTATACTAGATGTGGATAACAACGTTATCAATGTGTTTAGATCTAAAGCAGATTGTGCTAGGTTTTATAATACTACTATAACTTTAGTTAGGACATACAGCGAACCAGATATTCCGAAATTGTGGAAGAAACAAAATGTTTATATAAGAAAGATAACATTAGAAGAATATAATAATTATTCTTTGAATTCCGCCGCTTAATAACAGGATAAATCTAATACAAAGTATTATGGAAGTAATCGTTAGAATAATGAAAGTAAATCCTTGGACAGGACTTACTAAATGGCCTACAACATTTGATTATGTAGGTCCGTACTGGACTAGATCTGGTAATATCTATACTGGCTTGAGCTCTGAAGATGCTCGTAGATTGGAAAAAGCCTTGAATAAAGAAGAAGGTGAATTAGCTCCTAATAGTGACTTTTGGACTACATTTGCAGTTAAAATCGGTAAGAGAGATTTGATTCTTGATACTGAAAAACCTTTAGATGAATTGCAATATTTGTTTCTTAAAGGTCATAAAAGAGTAGCAGACGGCTTGTCTAACATGAATCCTTCTAAAGATTATGTACTGATTAATAAAGATGCAGAAGCTGAACAGGCTAATCGTGTTAACAAAGTTAAACGTGAAGCTTATCGTGAGCTCGATAAAATGTCTATTGAAGATATGCGTAAGTGCTTACGTCTGTATGGTATGAAATCAGATACAATGTCAAATGAATTAGTTGAAGCTAAACTTACGGAACAAGTTGAGACTTCTCCTGAAAAGTTTATGCTGAAATGGGTAGAAAACCCAAATAAAGAAATTAACTTTGTAATTGAAGAGGCTATTGCTAAAAACATTATTAGAAAGAATCGTACTCAATATTTCTTTGGTACAGATTTGATTGGTAATGGTATCGACGATGTTATTGCTTATTTGCAAGATAAAAAGAATCAAGATATTAAATTAGCAATACTCAATGAAATTAAATCTAAGTAATGACTAATAAAGATTCTCATATAATTTTCAAGGTAGTTCTAGATAAGAACGCTGAAGGTATTGCTTATGGTGGATGCCCGGCATTTTTAGACGAGGAAGTAGACTTATTTCTTAATCAAGCATAGTTAGAAATCTTAAGTAATAAGATTACTGGTAATAATGCTTTAAGAGTAGGTTTAGAAGGTTCTGTATCTAACTTATCTGAGATAGAAAAGTTAATAGCTACAGATGTTAACCTTCATGCTGTACATACAGACTATAATGAGTATGCATTAGAAGATGTTCATGATGAAGATAATAGAATGACTATACTTAGTGTATTACTTAAGTATGGACAATTCTAGACTAACTGTGTACTTACTAGTCATGAATTAGTAAAGCCTTTTAAGCAGACTTATAATAATATACCTTGGGTAGAGAATCCAGTAGCTACTTTAGAAAATGATAAACTCTTAGTATACGTAGATCCTGTTTTAATGCAGGATCCTATGTATGCTCCAAGAGTAGAAGATAATACAGAGTTCTATAGAGTAGATCTCACTTATGTTAAGAAACCAACTAAGTTTGATTATACTAAACCTGAACAAGAATTAGATTTTCCTGAAGATGTCATGTATGAAATTATTAATAGAGCAGTAGTAATTGCTTTAGAGAATATAGAATCTCAGAGACAATCTTCTAAGTTTTAGTTAAACCAAGTATCTGAATAATTATGCGCGAAAGAGATTTTCAAATAAATGTAGAGAGGCAGCTGAACAATATCATACCTAATTACAATGAAACTATCAAGTTTCCTTCAGATACTTTGTTTCATTTTATAAATAAAGCTAAAGACGAATATATTAAATAGAACTTTAGAGTATTCTAGAGAAATCAAGAGATTACTGATAACATACGTACTTTAGTAAATACTAAGAGCTATACTACTTATAGCTTTAGTAAATTAGGTAATAAATGGGAAGCTGATTATCCTGAAGATTATATGTTTGCACTTGGTGAAAACGTATACATAAGTATAAAGGATAATAAATGTAATAACTTAATTACTCATGAGTCTGATGTAATAGAGGCTACAATAGAGACAGTAAGCTCTAGACTAAGTAATAGCCTATCAGATCATAAATTGCGTTATAATCAAGCAAAACCTATTAGAGTATATACTGACAATAAAATTGTATTATATACTGATGGTAATTATGATATAAGTTCATATTAGCTTACCTATTTAAGAAAAGCAAAAGATCTGGGTAATGTAAGTGATCTTACTAAAGAATATACAGATCTTCCAGAAAACACTCATTAGGATATAGTAGATCTAGCAGTTCAAATGATAGTGCAAACTATACCTAATACTAGTTCTAAGAAATCTTAGGACGAATAATTAAGGCGCTTACCAACGTGGAAATCTGAAATAATGAAAGTAGAAAGTAAGCGAATAGACTAAGCGCTAATGTCTAATTTAATTAATAAAAAACATTTTATGATTACAAGTGTACATTCCGTATTAATCGGAAAACAAGCTCCTGCTTCTTATACTACAGTAGATGCTTTGAATGCGGGCGACGTTGCTTTGTTTGATGAAAATAAAGCTCTTATTAAAACTGCCGCTGAAGCAGTAGATGCTAATTCTCTTTATGTAGGTGTAGCAGGTGAAAAGATGAATGTTACTATGCCTAATGGTACAGTAGCTCAGAAAGCTAATATTGATTTCTCTACTGAAATTCAGAAAGCTTCTAAACCGTCTGCAGTTATTGGCGAACATGTTGAGCCAGTTGAAGAAAAGATCGTTATTACTTTGACTGATGCTACTATTATTGCTGGTAACCGTTACGTTCTGCGTATTGTTTATAAGGATTTTGAAGTAAACAATTTCCAGTTTACTCACACTTATGAAGTATATGCTGAGACTACTACAGCTAAAGACTTGGTAGATGCTTTCTTGAAGAAGATTAACGCACACAAGAATCGTAGAGTACAGGCTTCTGCTTCTGCTTCTGCTGCTGTTCTTACTTTGACTGCTATGCCGAAGGATGATAACGAAGGTGTTTATTCTCTGAATGAATACAGTGTTGTATCTATGGAAGCTTCTCTGTATGAAACTATTCCTGGTGCATTGCTTGCTAATCAACCTAAAGCCGTTGCTGGTGCTAAGATTGAAAAGACTGCAGGTAATCCTGGTAAGGGTTATTGGAAGCAAGTACGTGACGCAGAAGTACGCAATATGGGTTATAAAGGTCATGTATTTACTGGTGCATATCCTATTGTTGAACAGGCTCGTAAGGTAGTAGAAGGTGCAGAATATGACTATGCTATCATTGAAAATGATAACCTGTACTTAAGTAATGATAATCAGTACATCAAGACTACTCCGTTGACTACGGAAGTTTATTGTCCTAGTTTAGTTGATTCTATTGTAGATAAAGGTATTCAGTCATTTATTGCTGGTAAGACAATTGACTAATCCACGTTAGAGAGATTGAATTTGGGATAAGATTCCTTTTACAAACTACAGAAGTGGAGTTGTGGAATATTCCACTCTCCACTTTTTTTATTGTTGATATATGGACAAATTAACAAATATACAAATAGATGGTGATAAACTGACCTTCAAGATAGAGACTGAAGTAGACCTTAGCAGCTATAGTAAGGAAGTTTATATAGATGAAGTATGGAATTTAAAGAACATACTTGAAGACAGTCCTATACATAACATTAGCTTTTCTGAGAATATTACAGTAGATTCCGATAATAATGTAACTGTAACTAATGACGATATTCTAGAATTAGATTGGAATATGAAGTATGTTACTTTGAGATGTTTTACGGAATAGGAAGAAATACATTTTCATGGCATATACTACAATCCTTCAATTGTATATATGGCAGAGATTAGGAAATTACATACTCACTGCTCAACTTGTTTAGATGATCAGACTATGCAGAACATAATGTTAGTAGTCTTTAAGAGATAGCTGCTTGAGTATGCTTTAGCATCCGATTACTATCGCGATGCTTTACAATTATATGTAGATATCTGTAGATTACTTGAGATATCTATCAAACCAAAATGTGCAGCTAGTACTTGCTGTAACAATGCTATTCTTACTCAGAAAGGTGATTGTTTCAATACAGAAAACGATAAATGTCTTCACTTAGAGAAAGAGCGTAACTCTGCTACTTTATTTAGTGGTATTTGTTACTCTTGTTCTAATAATACTTGCAGTACAGGAAATTGCAGTAACGGTTATTGTAAATTATAAAATAAAGAGATATGACACAAAAATGCGATGGTGTAAAGATATTAGACTTAGAAGAGAAGCTTGAAGCTACAGGTGGTGAATACATTGTTACTGCGGAGAAAGACAATAACTATAAATTACCACTTGAATCAGTAGCTGATATAGTTATAGGTAATTCTAAGTTTAAGGCTGCAATTAAGGATGTATACGAATCAAGTACTCCTACAGCATCTGTATCTTTAGATAAAGATAAGTTCTTATTCTCATTTGGCATACCAGCAGGTAGAACAGGAGATGCAGGTAAGGACGGTAAAGATGGTAAAGATGGTAAAGATGGCAAGGACGGTATTGATGGTGTACCAGGTATAGACGGAGATACTACTAGAGTAGTAATAGCATATAAATCTACTAAAACTATACAAAGACCCGATACTCCTGTAGGAGGTAGCTGGGATTACGATACTAATACTATTACATATCCTGAAGGATGGTCTGGTAGTGATAGTAATCCTAATGGTTATGTGTGGATGTCTACTGCTACGTTCTCTAGTAAAGGTACAATAGTAGTGCCTTGGAGTACTCCTGTAAGACTTACAGGTGCAGATGGTCATGACGGAGCTGATGGTAGTAATATTGAATTCGTGTATAAGCTTACTGTAACTAGTTTAGTTACACCTACTAAACCTACAGGTAACAGCTAGACTGAAGCTATTAGACAAGGTTGGACTGATCATCCTACAGGCATCAGTGAATCGTATCAATGTGAATGGGTTTGTTCACATAACTTACAAACTGATGGTAGTTGGAGTGAGTGGAGTAGTCCTACTATTTGGTCTAAATGGGGTGTAAATGGCAAAGATGGTGATGGAGTAGAGTATATATATCAGCGTACTAAATTACCTGCTTCTCCTCAAGAGATTACAGATAATAATCCAGATCAGGATGAATATATACCTCAATCAGCTCCTGGTGAACAACCTTGGACAGATGATCCTAAGGGAGTAACACAAGAATTCCAATACGAATGGGTTAGTCAAAGAAAGTATAAAGGTAACACACATAAATGGGGTAACTTTAGTTCTCCAGCATTATGGGCTAAATTCGGAGATAATGGTCAAGATGGTAATCATCTTAGAGTAATGTATACTAAGACATCTGGTAGTGATGTTAAACCTAGAGATCCAGATAGATTGAATATTAATCCTGGTAGTATCTGGGGTGTAGGTATGCCTACTGCAACTGGTAAAGAAGCAATATGGGGTATTCAAGCTTTGGTTACTTTTGATAATAAGTTAGTAATTGATGAGACATTACCTGAAGATGAAAGAGGTTGGCAAGGTCCTTACTTGATTACAGGTGTACCTGGTCTTGATGGTAATAACTTTAATTATCAAGTAGAAGCATTTAAGCAGAGTCAGACTCAACCTGAAAAGCCTACTAGCAATGACCCATATAATCCTGGTGATGGTTGGGTACTTACTCCTGATATGTCTACGGGTATATGGTGGAAATCTGTAGCATTAGTTCAAGGTGAAACAGGTTCTGTAATAGAATGGGGAGCTGTAGTAAAAGTAACAGGTCAAGGGGTTGTTATTAAAGGTACTTTAGATTCTACAGATGATCTTCCAGATAGTGGCAATGAGATAGGAGATGGTTGGGTTATCGATGGTTTCTTGTGGGTATGGAACGGTAGTGAATGGGTAAATGTAGGTAAGGTTCAAGGCATGGATGGTAACTACTATGAATACAGATTTGCTAGAAATAATAGTTGGGAAATCGCTCCTTAGTTAAATGCAGCTGAACGTTATCCTACAGGTTGGAGTTCTACTGCACCAGCGTTAAGTAGCGGTAAAGTATTATGGGCTACATTTGCTCTTATTAATGGTGGAGATAACACATTAATGGAACAATGGTGTGATCCATACTATATGACTGGTATGACTGGTGATAATGGTGGTTCAGGTGTTCCTGGAGTAGGTTACGAGGTAAGATACTGTAAAGGTACTGAAACTACTTATACCGGTGAGGCTTGGAATGATACTATGAAATGGAAGAGAAACCCTACAGGTTGGTCTATGGATGTTCCTGAGCTTACTAAAGGTGATGAGTATAATTACATATGGTTTATTCAGTGTAGAGTTATTGACGATAACATGGAAACTGCATGGTCTAAACCTAATCCTATGGGTGGTATAATTACTCCAGATCCAGTAGGTTCACAACCTATAGCATATCCTGCTGGTATATATAGTACTAGTACTCCTTATATTAATGATGGAGAGAAAGCACCTTATGTATATGATACTAGCGATGGTAACTACTATTTCTTAAAATCAGTAATGACGTGGATTGGTACTCAACAGAATAATGAATCTCCTGCTACAGATACATCTGGCGCATGGACTGTATTAGAGAATTATGAGGCAATTTATACTGATTTACTTATTGCACCTAATTCATTAGTAGGTGGAGCTGTATTCAATAACAACTTAATGTTCTCACAAAGAGGTAAGAACGCCAGTGGTGGTGATAGTTCTGAGTATCATTTGATTAATACTTCAGATCCTATGAATACCTCTAATTCATTTAGACCTAATTTCTTGTTAGACTTTGAGAATGGTGAAGCTTACTTTGGAGCTGGAGGTATACACTTAGCTGCTGATTCTGAGAATAGTTAGTTGTAGTTAACTACGTCTGATACTAAGCTTACGTTAGATGGTAGCGGATTAAGTATGATTAATAATTCAAGCAGTGGCGCATTATCTACTTCTGGTACCTATATAAAGAAAAATAACATATCATAGCTTACAAGTGATTATTAGTTTAAACTAGATTCAACTGGCATGCGTATGGGTTAGGCCCAGTCTCCATTTACTGAGTGGTTTGGTTTAAATTCTAATGGTAGTGGACAGTTAGCAAAAGGTAATATCGCTTGGAATTCCTCTGGAGAAATTAATGAACTTAATGTAGGAGATAGTGCTAATGGTAAAGTAGTATTAGCAGGTGATAGTTTCAGTGGACTGAGAGTGCCTCAAACTACAGATACAGATTTCTATCTAATAGATATATACGGATCTTAGAATACAACTCCCAAATCAGGAACAATATACGTTAGAAGTAGTAATGGTTCATAGATATATATATCTGGAGATGGTAGCATATATGTACAAAAAGTATCAGGAGGTAACACCTATTCCGCTAGTTTAGACCCAACAGTAGGTTTGGTATTCAAAAAAAATAGTGCTACTACTAAAACATACGCAAACGCATAATTACTATGGATAAAGCAAAAGAATATATAAACAGTAAAACAAACTCTATACTTAAAACTAATATACTTAGGAACAATAGAGATGTTGTAGCAACCATAGTATACAATGAATTAACAGATTTATTGGAGTTTAGTAACACATCTAGTGTTACTACTCCTATAGATTCTGAAATACTAAAGAGATACTTACATTAGGTTAAACCACAGTTATATAGTGGTATACCTATGAAACTCAAACCATATTGTATTAAGTGTGGTTGTGGTAATGGATACTTTAGAGGATTGTATGATCCTTATGTATTAGCATTGTTGACAGAGGATGCAGATCCTTGGTTATGGGAAGATAACGGTGTAGTACTGTTAGAATAGTAGAAAGAAAATAATTTGATTGACAATGATAGCAAGAATTAAAGGTTTAAAGATTAGTCAAGCTTCAGAACGTACTGCTGTCACAGGATAGGAAATGATTCCATTCCAAGATGGTGAAAGAAATGGTAAGATCCGAATGATAGAGTTTAAAGATATGACTATGTATATCTTTGATCCTACTATCGTTGATGGTAAAGTAAGTCAAGAAGATTATGACACATTAAAGCAAGCTATAGAGGAAGGTAAGCTTATCTATACTATTAATTCTAATAGAAATGGATTAGACTTAGCAACCGAAGTAGCTATAGTTGGTGGTACTATATACATTGAATCTCCTGACTTTATTAAAGAAGAAGGTACAGATAATATATCTCAAGTAGTATTTGATACTATTACTGTAGATGGTTCATTAAACTATAGTAAAGAACAATATACTACTACAGTTATTAAGACTACTGGAGATGGTACTAAAGTACTTACAGACAATGGACAGTACGTATATATAGGTAATTTAGCATTAACTAATATTAAGTTTAAAGATGGTACTAATACATCTACTTATGACTTAGTAACTAATGGCATCACTTTCAGATAGAATGCTACTCCTTGTGTATCATGGAATACCGTTAAAAGTGGTAACAATATCTATATGGATATACGTATAGCTAATGCTACTGCTTCTATGGACGGTCTTATGAGTAAGGAAGACTATGTAGAACTTAATACTACTATTCCTGGATAGATTGAAGATCTAAAGGAAGCTGACTCTAATCTAAGTAATAGAATAGATGATCTTGATGATAAGATTGATAAAGAGATTGCAGATAGAGAAGCAGAGATAGATAGAATTGAGAACAAGTTTGATGGAGTTACTGACAAGTTAGAGGAGGCTCTACAGAAAGAGATTGAAGATAGAAAAGCAGGAGACACTACTATTACTAATAGTTTAAATGCATTTATTAGTACTAAAGGTCAGCCTGGTGGTTTAGCTGAATTAGACTCAACTGGTAAAGTTCCTGCAGCTCAATTACCATCTTATGTAGATGATGTATTAGAGTTCTCTACTAAAGCTTAGTTCCCCCAGACTGGTGAAACTGGTAAAATATATGTAGCTAAAGATACTAACTTAACATATAGATGGACTGGTACTCAATACTTAGAGATTAGTCAGAGTTTAGCATTAGGTGAAACTCCTAGTACTGCATATCCTGGAGATAAAGGTAAAGCTAATAGAGATGCTTTAAATAGTATGCCTACTAAACTTACTTCATATCTTACTCCTACTACTAGTACTGGTGAATTAGTTAAGATTAACTATAAGTATGCAGCTAAAGATGGTTTAAATTATGGTCCATTACAGGATGATAATATAGATATACCATCAGCTACAACTACTAATGCAGGTGCTATGTCTGCAATAGATAAAGGTAGATTAGATGATTTATATAATGAATTTGGTAGTATATAGAATCCTGGTGATAAACTTGATTCACTACCTAATAATCTAGTTACTGGCTTAGATGCAACATCTAGAAATGCAACTAGTGTAACTATTAATTATAAGCAATCTGATTTATCTGCAGCTAGTAATTCATATGCTAGTCCTATTACTAAGTCATAGACTATACCTGCTGCTACTCAATCTGCAGCTGGTGTAATGACTGCAACTGATAAGCAGAACTTAGACATTAATATACCTAATAGAATTACTAATCTAGATAATAGAGTAACTACTGAGGTAAATAGGATAGAAGAGCTTATTGAGAATAGTTCAAACGATATTATCAATGATTTGAATGTAGAGATTCAAGCTAGAAAAGATGGTGATAATCAGTTACAGACTAACATCAACAATCTGTAGTCTACTATGAATACAGAATTAGCTAAGAAGGTTGGTAAGGTAACTGTAGCTGGTTCTGGTAATGCTGTTACTACTGCATCTATTAGTGGCGATACTCTTACTCTAACTAAAGGAGCTACATATAATAACTATGTACATCCTGCTGGTTCTGCACCTAGTAAATCATCTGGATTCTATAAGTTCTCTACTGACTCTACTAGTCATGTAGCTAGTGTTACTGCTGTAACTAAAGCTGATATAACTGCATTAGGTATCCCTGCATAGAATACTAATACTACTTATACATTTGCTAATGGTTCTGCTGGTAATTTCACAGTAACTCCATCTGGAGGTAGTGCACAGACTGTAAGCGTTGGCAAACCAGCTAATGCAGGCAATGCTGATACAGTTGGTGGTATTAGTCCATCTGCTTTTGTAAAGAAAGCTGGAGATACTATGACTGGGCCGTTAACAATAAATCAAACTTCATCAGTAGCTCCTTTAACTTTGCATGGAACTGATGTTTCTAGTTATGTTTAGTTTATTAATAGTGGAGCGCAAACTGCAGAAGTAGGATATACAAATTCATTAGGTGCATACTTATATAATAATAAACTGACAACTCATCCGTGTATATCATTAGGTAGAGTAGATAGTTTAGATGAAGGAGCAACTTTCTATTATGGAGGTACTCATTATAAATTACTCCATAAAGGTAATTATGCTAATGAGTTAGATTAGCGTTATTCACCAAAAATGGTATATAACTATGATAAAGGATGTTTGGTAAAATTAAGAAATGCATCTAATGTTGATGCAATGATTACAGTAAGAATATTTGGTAATTCTTATTATACTACACCTCCAATTGATACAGTGATATAGTTCTATAATTATAATACAGAAAACTCAATAATATAGTATTCTGGGGTTAATAACGGAGCTGGATTTGGTGATATAAAGGTATTTATCCATAATGGTTAGGTACATCTATGGTTTAAACAAACACGACAATTCCAATCTTTTGTAGTACATGCTTATTATAGCAATAGCAGTGACTATCGTAATATGGTTGAATCTATAACCAATGCTGCTATGCCTACTTCTGGAGTAGCCAGAATGGTAACTATAACTCCTAAATAGTCTATATACTCTTATGATAATATATCAGTAGGTAATGTTACATCTTCTGCTAGCATCAAGGCTTCTGCTAACATGATTACTAGATATATTAGTTTCAACAATAGTGATGGCAATAATGCAGGTTATATAGGTTCAGGATCTCCAACAACTAATGATTTGTATTTTATATCTCAACGAGATAATAGCATTCATATTTCTGCAAGTAATAGTGCTGCTGCAGGAGGTATAAATTTAACTGCAAATACTAATAATGTATCTATAGGTAGTGTTACTGCTACTGAGAAGTTACATGTAGTTGGTAACATTAAAGCAACAGATAAAGTGTATGCAGCAAATGGCTTTTTCAAAGAATCTGATGCTCGTTTAAAATCAGATATTAAACCTTTAGACTATACCTTAGACTAGATATGCTCTATACCTACTGTATCATTTATAATGAATGATTAGAAACAAATAGGTACTATAGCATAGGATTTAGAGGAATTAGGTTTTGAAGATATAGTAACTGAAAGTGATACTCTTAAGTCTGAAGTAAAGAACCCTGAACAATTTGAATCATTCACTAAAGATGGTGAAGAGTATGTTAAGGTTAAGAAGGTAGAGTATGAGATGTTAGGTGTATTAGCTATTGAAGGAGTTAAGATGCTTAAAGATGAGATTGAAAAGCTTAAAGCTGAAATAGAAACTTTAAAGAATAAGCAACATGAGTAATGAAATAGCAACATATTCTATGATATTAAGTAAGCTTAGTCTAGGTAAGAGTGGGACAGAATGTCCTACTAAGACCTAGATTTTAGCTATTAATTCATTAATCGTTATTGATAATGCTTCTACTTATGGAGCTAACGAATGTGTAAAGATAGATGATATACGTAAGAAAGCAGAGACTTGGAATTACTACTTAACAGTATCACCTACTAGTATGTCATTTGGAGCTGGCGGTGGTAGTAAGTCTTTTACTGTTAGTTCTTATAAAAGAAAGGTATTGGATGGGGTAGAATAGAGTGGCGATACTAGTGTATCATTAAAGTCTACTACTATATCTGGTACTGGATTCTCTTTAAGTGGAACTACAGTAAGTGCTTCTGCTAATGAAGGTACTTCAAATAGAACAGGTACAGTTACTATAACTCAGAATGAGTCTAATAAGACAGCTACTATTAGTCTATCACAGAGTGGAGATACTATTAGCTCATATGGAGAATGGACTATATCTGTATCAGCTAATCCTACTAGTGTATCTAGTGATGGTGGTACTTCACGTATTACAGCTAGTGCTAAGAGAACTGTATATTGGGCTAGTGGAGATGTTACTGAAGAAACAGGCAATCCTACACTGTCTACTAACTTAGGTAGTCTTAGCAGTACTTCTTCACCTAGTACTTTAACATTAGGAGAGAATACATCTACATCTAGTAGAACTGTAACTATTACCGCATCTTATAGTGGTAAGTCAGCTACTTGTACTGTTACTCAAGCTGGTGCTGAACCTACTATTGAGTATGTATTTACAATTAGTCCATGGCAAGTTAATGTTGGGGCTAGTGGTGGTACAGGAGATATAGGCTTTACTTCATATAAGTTGGTAAATGGTAATCAGATCAGTTTAGGATATAGTATAGATAGTAGTACATTACCTTCATGGGCAACATATGATGGCGGTGGTTCATTCACTATAAGTGCTAACACATCTTCATCATCTAGATCTGCTCAAGTTTACTTTGTACAAGATGAATCAGGTAATAGAGATTACGCTTCATTATCACAAGATGCATATGTACCACCTGCAGATAATTATGTATTTACTTGGGATGACGGCAGTACTTCAGATGTTAGTGCAAACTTCCCGTGGGACTTCTCTGCTAATGGAACTGCTGCTAATATACCTGTAGTATCTACTAAGAATGGTAGTAGCCAATCTTGGAGTGTAACTAGTAAGCCTAGCTGGATAACTACTTCTACTACTAGTAGTAAAGTTACTATCAGTGCATCTGATAATAGCGGATCTGCAAGAAGTGGAGAAGTAGTATTAACTCAGAGTGGTTCTGGTAAGACACTTACCGTTAATGTTAGTCAAGAGGCTAAAGCTACAGATGAATACTATTTAGGAGTCAGAAAATCTGGTGAAACATCCTCATATGAGAGCATTACGTTTAATAACGTACCAGCAAAGACTACTAACTGGTCAGGAGATTATACTTACGTAAGTAGAAAGAATGGAGAATATTTTAATAATGTGAGCTTCTCAACTAACGTAAGCTGGATAACAGTTAACAGTAGCGGTAGTTACACTGTAGCACACAATACAAGTGGTTTACCTAGATCTGGTACTATTACATTGACACAAGCTGAATCCGGCTTAAAATGTTACATATATATAAATTAGCAAGAGTATAGTCCTACATATGGTATTACCGTTAATCCTTCTAAGATAAATATATCTTACGCAGCATAGCAGGTTAATTTAAGCGTCAATTCTTATAAAACCGTATTACACTCTGATGGTAGTGTAACTGAAGAAACAGTAGATTATGTATATTCGTCTGATGCAGACTGGTTTGCTCCTCTTGGTACTAGTACTACTAATGTGACTAGTATAGCTGTAAATCGTAATACATCCTCTTCTGAAAGAACTGGTACTTTTGTGGTAAGTAATGAGAATAGTAGTGCAACAGTTACTGTAACTCAAGCAGGTGGGGGGGGGGTAACTGATATATTTACAGTAACACCTTCTAGTTAGACGGTCAAAGGTAATAGTGCTACTGCGGTAGTAAATAGTTCCTCACCGTGGACAGCACGTATTGGGCAAGGTACTAACTATAGTACTGTATCTCCAACTAGCGGAAGTGCTGGTAGCACTACAATAACGATATCCGATTCTGCCTCTTAGTATGCTGAAGTACAAGCTGTTATAACTAGAACATCCCCTTCATACAAAGAAATAACAGCTACAGTAATATTTGCAAGATAATGAACCCATACTTAGCACATATGACAGATAGAGAATTGTTGGAGCAGATATATCTTCTGCTCCTTCAAATCAACGTAAAGGTAAGTGAGATAGATAATGATACTAAACAATTTGGTATGAACGTAGCAGCCAATCTGGTTGGTGATGCTCTAATTGCAAATAACAATGATGCCTAGAGAAGAAATAATTAAACAGCTTAAACCTTACTTTGATGTAAAGGAATTAGTATGTAATCACATATATAGTAGATTTGGAGAACAATCATGGATGTTCTTAAGTACATAGCTACTGCATGTATTACTGTGTCTACGTACTGATATTTTACGAATGCCAATGCATATTAATATTGGTAATATGCATCAAAGGGGTATGCGTTGTAACCTGTGTCCTTTAGTAAAGAGTAAGAAGAATGTATATGTTAGCGGGCACCTAACAGGGAACGCTGTGGACTTTACTTGTGATGATAAGACTGCAGAAGAAGTAAGAGAAATAATAAAGGCTAAACCTTTATTGTTGCCATGTAAAGTACGTTTAGAGGATGGTGTATCATGGGTTCATATTGATGTATATGACTCTGGCACAGAAGATAAAATAACAACATTTAAAGCATAATATATGTTACAGAGAGAGATAGTTAGATTTAGAGCATCAGATACGCAGCCTAATCCTCTAGAAGTAGATTATTGGATTGACGTTACTTCTAACTACTATGGTGGTTGTATTAGATATTATCGTAATGATACTAATACATGGGAGATGCTTGATTTGAATGATAAACAAGTAGATGCTATCATTGATTATATTAATAATGCTCTTGATTAGATAGAACAGTTTATTAATGATTCTATAACTGAAATCCGAAATGAATTAGCTGAATTCAAAGATGAACTGAAAGAGGAAGTTAATAAACTGTGGTAGTATATTAATCAGAAAGTAGAAGAGTTAACTACTCAGATTAGTAATATTAGAAATGAGATTAATGATATCAAAGGCGATGTTAATAATATCAAGTAGGATATTACAAATATCAATAATAACATTGATGATATAAACCAAGATATTACTAATATCAATTCTAATATTGAAGAGATACGTCAAGATATAACTAATATAGTAGGTAGTGATTTAAGTTCTATTCAACAGAAGATTACTGAATTAACTCAGAATATACAAGAGTTAGATAGTAAGATTGACCAATAGATTAGTGATTTAAGAAGCTATATAAATAGTGAAATCACTAAAGCTAAGAATGAACTTAAGACTTATGTAGATGGTAAAGTTACTGATCTTACTGAGTTAATTAATCAAGAGATTGAAAATAGAACTAACGCAGATAATAATATACAATCCCAAATTAATGAGCTTAGACAATTGATTACTAATGCACAGAATGCTATTGATACTCATGCAGCTAGAAGAGATAATCCTCATGTAGTTACTAGAGCTCAATTGTCATTAGCTACTACTGATAGTGTTGTATTTAATAAAGTGAGTGCTCCTAGTGGGTTCTTTAAAGAGTAATAGTTATGAATAAATGTGACGGTATAAAGATATTGGAGCTGGATCCTAAGCGCATACTAGAAGGAAACGAATACATGGTAATAGCAGAGAAGGATTAGAACTTTAAAGCTCCTATTAACTAGATTGTTGATTTAGTAGTTAGTGATGATAGACTTAAGAACTACATAGATACTACTATAGAATCTTCAATAGGTGATTTCAAAAATGAAGTTAATCAAAGTATATCTGAACTCACTAGTAAGATAAATAACCTGGATAGTAAGATAACTACGGTTAATAATAGAATTACTAATCTTGAATCTAGTATAGACGACATTGAGCAGAACATAACTAGCATTAACAATAAGATTACTAGTATTGAAAATAATCTTGGTAATGTTGGTGAGCTACTTGATGAGGAGTATATTACTCAGTTAATAAACAAACTGATTAGTGAGAATAAGATATCTGTATTAGACCCGGTACAACAAGCAATGAATAAAGGTACTGGTGTTACTTTAGCATTACCTAGTACTAACAGTGGTAAGATATCATTACCTATATGGACTGGTACTGAAGCTGAATATAATCAGCTTACTAAAGTAGCCGGTATGACTTATAATATTATTGATGAGGAGAGTGAGTAATGTTAGAGTTAGGTATAGCAGGGGGACGAGCAGTTCCCCTACAAAAGAGAACTGTAGGCAATACTAATATATCTGATGTATTTGATGGAGTAAATCATATATGGCCTACTAGGGATGATGTAGCTTACTTCTATGATTTCAATAGTATATAGTTGAGATTCATATGGACTGATTCTAACGGTAGAGATTTTGATACTGGTACTAACATCACTAACGCTCCTAGTATCCCTAGTGAAATAGTAGGATGGAGTTGGGGTTCGTCTGAAAATAGAACTCAACCGTTTTTATACTGGGGAGGCGATAACACTCTATCTGGAGCAGAGTGTGTAATGGTAGACATTAAATCCATACAAGATGTATATACTAATGATCCTAGTTTAACTATGCCGGAATAGTTAATTGTATAGCTTAGAGGAAACTGGTTTGGAAATAAAAATGACGGTATTGTGACTGTTGAATGTACTGCTTATAAAGGAGGAGTTATAGTAAAAGCGTATCAAATGAAGGGTAGTGATATGGGAGTAACAGGTCAATCATTTGTATTCGCTGATAAAGATGGTTGGGTGTCTGAAGAAGGTATGCCTAATAAAATATGGGTTGGAGAAGCTGTTAAATACGTTGATAGATGGTATAAAATTAATCCTGTAGATGATAGCGTAGAAGGTATGCCCAATTTAACGATATAGAGAGACTTTACACATAAAGGTACTTTAAGTACTTCCGTTAATGGTTATGTTACATTTAATGGTAAATAGTATAAGACATGGAATGATTAGACTAATGTAGACGGAGATATAATAATAGGATCTGTTAGATGTCTGAATACTGATACTATGACTGAGGAAGGATAGATTAAAGTAATCGCTATGAATGAGAATGGCACTATATACAACGATAGTATAAGTACTGCATTCAGATATGGATATGTAGCGGGTAATAGTGAAAAGAGAGGTCAGCAGTTTATTAGGAGTTATGTAAGCAGTAGAGACGGTTAGGCAGCAGATGAGGAATTTGCTGTAGTTAATTACTTTGATAAGACTGAAGCTGGTCAAGTTGTAGCATTAAATCCAATAACATAATGAAAACAATATTGTATATTTCAATGATGAATATACGAGATAGAAAGAATACGATACTCCAGAACAGGAGATTATTTAATTATTAAATATTTGCAAATATGGTTAAACAAGAAAATCCTAATTTCATAGCATCTAAGTATGCTCCAAATCCTAAAGAGGTTTCTTACTGGATTGACTTAGCAACAGATAGTACTGGTAATGTTATTAAGTCATATAGTCCTGATCTTAAGAAGTGGATACCGTTAAACAGAGATGCTAATGTAGACCAATGGACTCACATTAAAGAGATTGTTCAATCTGTTGGTTTAAACTATGATAAGAATAGTGATGTTATATCTTTACCTGATAATAGTAGTAATAACTACTTTAAAGGTACTAGTATAGTAGACGCTATTAATAAAGGTGATGCTGCTGTAAAAGCTCAAGTAGATAGACTGGATACTAAGATTGATGATGTGAATGAAGACTTACAGGACTTCAAAGCATTGAAAGGTCAACCTAATGGTCTTGCTGAACTTGATGGTAATGGTAAAGTACCTGCTAGTCAGTTACCTTCATATGTTGATGATGTAATGGATGCATACGCTACTTATACTGTATCTCCTACTGGAGTACTTTAGAATATACAGTTATATGCAGATGCTGAACATGAAACTCCTATTGTAGGTGAGAGAGATAAAATCTATGTTAATGTAACTCCTGGTGAAGTAAGCTATCAGTTTAGATGGTCTGGTTCACAATGGGTACACATAGATTCTAATGCTATTATTATTGGTGATATTACTGGTACTGCTTATGACGGCGGTAAGGGTAAAGCTATGGAGAATGTAGTTAACTCTATGCCTAATAACTTGCTGAGTACATTCCAATTAGACTAGACTGATGTTAATAATATCACTATTAGTCTTACTGGAGTAGAAAAGAGCGGCGGTAAATATGTACAGTCTACTTTAGCTGATATTACTATTACTCCTGCTACTAATACTGTTGCTGGTTTAATGACTGGTGCTGAAAAGTTAGCCATTAATGAAACTCTTCCTGATGCAATTAATGATGAAAAGGTTGCAAGAGAGAATGCAGTGAAAGAACTCAAAGCTAAGGATACAGAACTTCAAGGCAATATTGACAGTTTAGAGACAGCTTTAAATCAAGATATTACAGAGCTTAGAAGTACTATACTTAAAGTAAATGATAAAGTGGGTTTAACTGAAGCTAATGAAATGCCTGACTTATCAAGTACTAATTACTTAGCAGATAGTCCTAGTGCTATAAGTGCAGCTGTTACTCTTGATGAAGAGATTGGTAAGCTTAGTAGAAATGAGAATGAACTGTGGTATGGTGTTAAGTTTGACTTAGCTAATAGTTCTAGTCCTGATGGTGTACGTACTGGTAATATGGAAATGCATAGAACACTTCCTATCCAGAGTAAGATGAGAGGTTGTACTATTAATAATGATGACAATACTAAGAGGTATTTAAAAGCAGATGACTGGAATAAGTGGGAAGATGGCGTTACTATAACTGATGACAGTAGTGGTAGAGCTCCTGAAATAATGGTAGAAATACCAGAGCATTATAGATTATTAGTAGCTACTCCAGACAATACGGTTGAGATTCGTATGAGCGAATATAATCTCCCCGGTTATGCCAAAGTAGAAAAGAAATACATTGGAGCGTATGAGGGTGTTATTAATACGGGTAGTGTAGATACACAGAATACGCTTAGGTCAATTGCTGTTTCAGCACTTAAACTGAAACCTGTAGTAAATAAAACTAGAAACCAATTCCAAACCTTTGCTAGGGGGAATAATCGGACTAACAATTGGAATATCTATACCTACGGTGCGCATAGAGATCTTACTTGGTTATTCGTAGTAGAATATGCTACTCTGAATAGTCAGAAAGCATTTAATGCCAATTTAACTGCAGAAGGTTATCATCAAGGTGGTTTAGGTGAAGGTATAACTACAGGAACTGTAACTGTAAATGGAGCTACTACATATTCTTTTGTACCTAGTGGTACTACTAAATCATTAGGTAATGGTACTGGTATAATCAAATATACACATACTAATACTAATGCAGAGGGTGCATCTACTGGTACTAAGGTAGTTAATGTTCCTAGATACCGTGGTATTGAGAATCCATTTGGTCATGTATGGAAGAATGTAATTGATGTAGTAGTTGCTGGTACTGATAATAGTGTATACATCTGCAAAGATTATACTAAGTTTGGTACATTTGAAGGAGGAACTAATCCTACTGCAGAGCAATTAATTGCAGCAGGTTATGAATTACAAGACTTTAAAGAAAGTACAATTACTAGTCAATATGTAAAAAAACTCGTTAATAATAATTAGGCAGATCTATTCCCAACTGTAGTAGGAAATGGAGCTAGTGCTACAACTTATTATTGTGATTATCACTGGACTAGTGCTACAGCTACACCTAGAACTCTTCTAATCGGCGGTCGCTCAGTCAATGGGTCTGGTGCGGGTTTGTTCGGTTTGTATTCTAACGCTGGGTTGGACTATTCCGATGCTAGTGTCGGGACGCGAATTACCTTCTATGGTGAACCGGCATTGCCAGCTGCTCCAGCTACATTGGAGTTAAATGATGAGGATTATGAACTATTGGGTTCTATGGAATCTGAAGAAAACTGGTTTTAATTAACCAACAAAAGGTTGCAGTCGTGAGTAAATCAGCAGTAACTCAGACAATGAGTCTGAAGATATTACGCTATAAAGAGCTATTAGTTTATGCAAGAAGATTTTCAAAACAGAAACCTTAAATAAACCTTATCGTTATATAATTATAATCTCAAACGGAATTTCGAGCCCTCTCAGATTTTACTCCCCTTTTAATCTGTTAGGGCTTATTTGATTTTTATTATCAGCTACTATCTATGAATTACCAACAATTAGGAGAACATACTATGTCAATATTTAAGAACATGTTCAGTAGTGCGGATAAATGCGTAGCTTCTGTTATAACTGGGCTACTTTCTATATTCGCACCCGTATGGGTTCCTATCACTGCTGTCGGTATATTAATACTACTTGATGCTATCTATGGTTATAAAGTCTCTAAAAAATATGGGCATCCTAAGATTGAATCACATAAAGCATGGAAAACTATATGGAAGACTAGAGATGCAGCAGTAGCAATAACTAGTGCATCAATAATAGATTAGCTGGTAGTAACCTCTATTAACCTGCACGCTGTAGAAATAGTAGCAGGAATGATAGCCTTAGTTGAGTTTTGGTCGTTACTAGAATCATTTAGCGACTTATATCCTAAATGGAAAATATGGAAAATCCTCAAAAAGGTTATAAAAGCAAAAGGAGAGAAATATTTAGATATATCATTAGATAAAGAATTACCAGATGATTCCAATACTGAATTAGTTAGTTAATTGGTTTACAAGGAATTTCAGAGCAGTCGCAGTAGGTTTAGTTAGTTTACTTATTGCGACTGTTTTTGTTTAGAACCATTAGCTACAAAAGAAGAATAAAGAGATTGACAGAATAACTAACAACGTTAGAGCTTACGAGCAATTAGCATCCTAGAAAGAATAGTTAAACAGAGTACTATAGCTTACTATAGAAGAACTAAATACTAGTAATGATAGTTTATTAAAAGAAGCTAAGGATGCTTAGAAAAAGCTTAAAATCAAAGACAAGAACCTAACTGATGTAAATGTAATCAATACTGAGATTAAAGACTCTGTTAGAACTATTATAAAACACAAGTTAATAGATTTTGACGAAGAACTTAAAATTAATCCATTAACAACTATCATAGTTAGTAGAAAGGACTCAATCCTTAAAGCCACATTAGATATTAAGAATCAATAGATTTTGTTTGTAGAAGAAAAGAAAGAATACAAGAATAAATATCGTAATGGTTTCGTTAGGTTCTTCCACTTTGATTGGAAGAAGATACGTACCAAAAAATATCAGATAGTTAACAGTAACCCAATAATCAAGGTAACTGATACTCGTGTAATTGAGTTACCAAAATGATAATCAATATATTCAATAATATTAATCAATAATAATATGCATAGAATATTTCGTGTAAAGGCTTACGAAGCAGAACACGGTCCTCACTTCAATGAGGAACATGCCCGTAAAGCTGTAAGTAAAATGGAAAATGAGGATGGTACTCGTGGACCACATTGGTCTGTAGAGGAAACTACCGCATTAGCTAGTCAGTACGGAATAAATCTGGGTAGCAGATTTAATCGTTATGATTGGTTCGTAGCACTCAACATGGTTTATTCTGACTACTATAAAGTAATTATAAGTATGACTAATTCTAACAGCACTAAGCATTTTGTTGAATTAGCAAAGGCTTGGATCAATGATAAAGACATTGATGAAGGTAAGATGTGGTATTACTATATTTACGTTATGTGTGATAAGATCAGACAAGCTGAAATGGAATGCTATGAGGAAGAAGTTGAAAAGCGTGACAAATACGAAGATGATGATGATGACGAATTTGAACGTATAGGCTTATTCCGTAGAGGTGGTAGAAGAGGTGGCATGATGCGTGGTGGTCGTAGAGTATATTCTACTAGCAGAGCTAGAGATTATGACGATGATTACGAACACATGCTCGAAAGAGAAAAAGAGTATGAACCTTATTCAGAATATGGACGTGGCAAAGCAGTTCGCTACGTTAGATATTAATAAAAATCAATTTTTAAATTAAATCAATTATGTTAGAAGATAGAATTATTGTGCAGGATCGTGGTATTGATGCTGGTCTTGCTGCTTTAATGCAAAACGCTAATAAAGGTATGGATCCGGCTGCTTTGATGGCTATGATGAACAACGGTGGTTTCGGTGGAAACGGCGGTTGGTGGTGGATTTGGATCATTTTGATCTTCTTCTGCTGGGGTGGTTTTGGTGGTAACGGTTTCGGCGGACGTAACGCTGGTGCTCTTGCTTCTGAACTGAACAGTGACGCTAACACTAATCTGTTGATGCAGGCTATTAACGGTAACAAAGATGCCATCAATAGCTTAGCTACTACTTTGAATTGTGATATTAATTCTGTTCAGACAGCTCTTAATACTATCAATTCTGGAGTAAGTCAGATCTCTTGCGATACTAAGTTGTCTAGCTGTGAAGTAATCAATGCTATTACTTCTGGTAATGCAAGCTTGGCTTCTCAGTTAGCTAGCTGCTGCTGTAATGTTAGAGAATCTATTAGCGGAGTAAATAACAACATCACTAAGATGGGTTATGAAAATCAGCTGTCTGTATGCAATCAGACTAACACACTGCAGAACGCTATTACTAATGGATTCAATTCTTTAATGGCTGATAATGCATCTAAGTTTAACATTGTAGGTGCTAAGATAGATGCGCAGACTCAAATTATCAATGATAAGTTCTGTCAACTCGAAATGAGAGAAATGCAGAATAAGATCGATGCTTTGCGTGAAGATAAACAAGCTTTACAATTGTCTGCTTCTCAGCAAGCTCAAACTGCAAACATCGTTAATCAAATTCGTCCGTGTCCTGTTCCTGCTTACTTAACTTGCAATCCTTTTGGTTGTCAGGGTGGCTTGAATGATTATGGCTACGGCTACGGCTACGGTTATAATAACGGTTGCGGATGCGGTTGCTAATAAGAAAGGAGGCAGTTATGTTTTATCCTTTTTTAAACTACTTTAATAGAGGTAGAGTAAGAACTGTAGATAATTTTGGTATTCCAGTATTGAGAACTAACTATGTTACTACCGATACTACGACTACTTCAGTTACTTATGGTATATGTCCTAAACTGTGGAGACAACTCCCATGTCAAGGTTTATTTATACTGCATGTAACATCTACTCCTGCTAGTGCAGCTACTCCTACGGATTTAGTATTCTTAGATCCTACTAGCTTTACTAATAGATAGATTGATAATACTGCTACGGTTATTACATCTACTGGAGCTAAAGCTCTATTAAATGGTTCCGGAACTCAAATGACAAATAATGAAATTACAACTGGTAACAGATATCTGATATATTATAACAAATGTGACGGAATCTTCCAAGTAATTAATCATATAGTAACGCCGACTACACCGGCAACTTAATATAAATTGGGGCTCTAAATGAGCCCCTTAAAACTAACTTATTATGTTATTCAATCAACTAAGTATAGGGGATAAAGTATATATAATCGAAGTAGTTGGCACATTCAAGAAGACTACTGAGTATAATGAAGGTTCTGTTACTCAAGTAAGTGCAGTATATGATGAGCCACTACCACCTGGGCAATTTCCTATGCCCAATCAGACTAGAAAGAGAATAGTAGATATAACGATATAGTGTAATGGAGAAACTAAAAAGTTCACTATACCTGAGAATAAATCAGTTATTACTGATAGTGCATTAGGTCTTACTATATCTACAGATAAGTAGGAAATTATAAATATAGTACGTAACCAATATGATACGTATAAACAAAGAAAAGAAGCCATAGCTAAATGTGATGAAGAAATGGCTAAGTGTTAGGCTCTACTAGATAAGCTAGGAATAAACGATAAGCCGGCAAAAGAAAATGATGAAATAATTGCTTTACAAAAAGAAGTTAACGAATTAAAAAATATAATAAGGAAAGCTAATTAGATGGTACCACCACCTATGAAGGAAATGCTTCCCTAGGATATGAAGAACGCAATGGATAAGGTTGGTCAATAAGATCAACCTTTTTTTGTTTTAAGCTCGTGTAAGAAACGCTATTAGTCGAGGTAAGGGATTGTAAGACGTAATACGTAAAGTGTCTCTAAACGCCTTAAAATGCGTTTTAAACTTTATAACGTTATTAGAAATAAGATATGACACTTAACTAGTTAATTGATAATATTCTACTTATTGCTCGTAATAATAATATTGCAGAGTCTGAGCATTTAAGTAGAGCACAAATTGAAAAGTGGATTATAGGTTACAGAGCTATGTTGATAAAGCAAGACATAGATAAAGATAGAGATATAAACGATATGTATCTTACTACTATAGAACCTATCCATTTAGACCGTGAAGAAACTGTACCAGGTTACTTTACTTATGTAGGAGATAAAGAACTTCCTAAGTTAATAGACTTTAACTATAGACCTGGAGTAATAAATGTACGTGATATGTTTGGTAATATAATTTAGATAGGTAGTCGTACTAAAGCTAAATTATAGAAGTATAGAAAAGCTACATGTAAAGATTACATTGCATGGGTTAAGAATAACAGAATATATGTAGATGGAGATTCTAATCAGCTAGAGTATATCAGTGTAGATGTAATAGCTGAAGACCCTACAGAACTTAATGCTTGTTTTGATCCAGATAGTGATTTTCCTATACCGTCTGCAATGATACCAGTAATAACACAAATGATAATGCAAAGAGAATTATCTGTTATGATTACTATGCCTAGTGATGATAGTAATGATGCACACGATGATACGCAGAATAGAGTTAATAATAAATGAGAGAGAGATTAAAATATTAGAGAAAGTGCTATACTATTGCCGATTATTATATAAGCTATAAGGAGTACATAGAACCTAATACTTAGTATGATGTAGATTTAAAGACTTTTAAAGCTATAGTTACTGATTACTTTAAATACATTAAAAACGAAATAATGTATGAATGTAAAGAAGTAAAGTTACCATGTAGATTAGGCACTTTACAAATCATAAAGCATCAACCTAAAGAATATTCTGGTAAGAGTCTTAGATGGGATTGGAAAGCCACTAAAGAAATAGGTAAACCAGTATATTTACTTAATGAACATAGTAATGGATGGAAGTATAGATTCTTCTGGTCTAAACAAGGATGCTTACTAACTAATAAAGGTAAATATCAATTTATAGCATGTCGAGATAATAAACGAGAGTTAGCCAAAATAATTTTTAATAGATTAAAAGATTATCCTGAAAAATGATAAACAATCGAATGATTAGCTCTGCATCTGTAGTCGCTAAAGTAATTGCTGATTTGGATCTTAAAGAAGATTAGATTAGAATTACTGATATCCGTGAATGGATTATGGAAGGAATACTTAAGATAGGAGCTATACAATAGTATGAGCATAAGGTAGCTATACTACCAATAGAATGCCATTAGGTTGCTTTACCTTGTGATTTATATAAATTAGGTCAAGTAGCATTTTCATTCTGTAATGGAGGAGGATGGTTGCCTATGAGAAAAGCTACTTCTAGTTTTGGAGTATTCCATGACCGTGAATGTAGTAATGAACCTTGTATGTTAATTCCAGATACTGCAATGTTCCCATTAGTAAAGAATATGTTCAATTTAAATACTGATAGAGAAGCATTAGATAAGTTAAATGAAGATACTAACTTACGACAAACATTAAGTATATTACTTAATCAATGGACAGTAGGTACAGTAAATGGCAAATTTGTTCCTGGAGTGATAGATCATAGAGATAGTACTATGTTTAGTAATGAATTACAATATACTACTAAACCTGGTTATATTAATACATGTATGCCTAGAGGATTTGTTAAAATATCCTATTATGCTATATATACTGATGAAGATAGTATGCCAATGATACCAGATTTAGAATCTTATAAAGAAGCTATATACTGGTATGTTACTATGAAGTTGATGTATCCTAAGAAACTAAAAGGTCAGATAAGTTAGGGAGATTACTATGATATACGTAACTCTTATAACTTCTATCGTAAATAGGCATACGCAGAAGCAATGATGCCCACTGTAGATGATTTGACTACAATAAGTAATATCTATAATAAGTTGTACCCTGAAATTAATGACCAAGATACATTCTTCTCTACTAGTGGAGATGAACAAAATATTTATAATTAGAGTAGATTATGATAAGTAATACTGCACAAGTTAATACATTTACGGGTGGTCTTAATATGGACTAGGACGTAAATTTGATACCGGATACTCAATATAGATATGCTGAAGATGTCCGTGTTGTCACTAATGATGGAGGAACTACAGGAGTATTACAAAGTATAGAGAACCCTAGAAGATACGATACTATTATACCTAAAGATGAGACTATAATAGGTACTACTACTATAAATGATATTGCAGTAGTAATAACTAAAACATCTGATAACATTAATAAGATATACAGATTAATGGGGTTTGATAGTAATATGCCTCAAATTAAATTAGTATGTAAAGGAGCTCTAGGTTTATGTGAAGATTTATCTAAAAATCCTACACTAAGTATTGTAGGTAACTATGAATCAGATACTAATATAAAAATATACTTTACTGATGGAAATAGCCCCATCAAGATTATTAATATAATGAGTAATGATTATATAGACAATTCTAATCTTATAGATGAGAATGGAAATATAATTAATCCTGGTTCATTAGAAATAACCCCTGTAGTAAGTTTATTACCATTTAAATTCCGTTGGTTATCTGAAGGTAATCTTAAAGCTGGAATGGTAACGTATTGTTACTAGCTTTTTAACGTACACGGTACTGAGACTGTTACTTCTCCAATGAGCGAGTTAATTCACTTAACTAATAGTGTAACTAGTCAAGGTAGTTCTGAATATAAAGGCACTGGTCTAAATAAAGCATCAAATAAATCAGTAATGCTATCTACTGAGTTATCGCTTTAGGACTTTAATAAGTTAAGAGTAATTCGTATATTTTATGAATAGAATAATGCTACTCCTACTATTAGTATAGTAGATGAGATAGATATACCAGATGGTCAGACAAATATACAGTATGTAGATTATGGAGCTACTTTAAGTGATATATCTGTAGATGAATTCAATGCTATGACTGGTTATTAGTTTATAGCGTAGACTCTTGCAAAAATGCAAAATAGATTATTTGCAGCTAATGTAACCGAGAATACTTGGATACCAGAAGATGAAGATGGTAACGATTATGATGCTAGAGCTTATAGAGCTAACTCAGAAGGAAGTGTATAGCTGTTATCTAGTCTAGATAGTAATAATATTCGTATATCTATAACAGATGATGAAGCTATTAAACGCATTCCTACTACTCACGATTGTATAAATCCATTTAATAATGTAAAGTATACAAGAGATGCATCTAATTCCTAGAATACATATATATACAATAAAGATGGTGAATTAGGTGGTTATGGTATTAATATAGAGTATTCCTTTGTAACTACAGATATAAATCTAAGTAATAAACAAGATAAGTTTAGATTAGACCAATCCTGTAGTATGGATGTACCTACTGTTAGAAATAACACTAGATATATAAACAGAGGTGATAGTAAGATGCCTGAAATAGTACAGCCTACTGAAGAATAGAAGAATAATCCATATATACCCAATTATGCTGATCCATATATAGCTGCTAATTATAGAGGATATTAGAGAGATGAAGTATATAGATTTGGTATAATATTCTATAATGATAAATCTGTAGCTTCTCCTGTACTCTGGATAGGCGACATTAGAATGCCTCATGCTTCTCAAATGCCTCCGTTTAGATATGAGAACAATACTCTTATAGGCAATGCTCTAGGTGTAGAATTTAAAGTAAAGAAGATGCCTGTTGGTGCAGTAAGTTACGAAATAGTTCGTTGCGATAGAACTGAGCGTGATAGAACTGTACTCATGCAGACTGTGGGTAGTTACGTGTACGAGTATAGAATTCAAGAGTAGGATAAATGGGTTGGTCAAGGATCTGAATTAGATAGTAGTTTGGAAATGAGACCTACTCCTTTCTTCTGTAGTCTAATTGGTGAACAGCTAGCAATATCAACAGGTACAGCTGAAGACGTTGGTAACTTCTCTCTTACTATGAGAGCAAATGATTATATACGCCTTGTATCTCCAGAGATATGTGTACAAGGGGATGATGTAACTAGACTATTTGAAGGGAGTGTGTACTTAGATGGAATCGGTTCATACTATTCTCCATTTGTAGGTGGTAAAGTAAATGATAGCAAGTTTGATGATTTTAAAGATAACTATGTAAATGGTAATACTATTGGTAATAGTGTAAGTCGTAGTATATTTGCTGCGGCGGATTACGTTACTCAGATAGATGGTAGAGTATTGCAGCAAGATACTGTGCCATATGTAGGTTATGGTAGTAGATGGGGTCTTAATGTATTAGCTGTAGGATTCCCTTATCAAGATAGTAGAGGTAGTAAGGTATACCGTGGAGCATCAATAGCTAAATATTTCGTTCCAACATTTGGGCAATCTCAATCTACATCATATATTGAAGATGCTAAATATCCGCCTAACATAGACTATAACATGTATGGGGCTCCAGATGTTGTAGCTAAAAGAATAAATGTTGGTAATAGAACTTATACTAATTATTCTATGTCTGACTTTATTCATAATGACAATCAGTCATTACAAGGTCCAGCTGGTCCATGTATTATAGCTCATGTACCTGAATTATAGAATGTATTCTCTGGTTTTAATAGTGTACCTACTAACAAATATCCAGAGCTTCATCCATTTGATTCTACTAATGCTATTCCTGTATTTAATATTAAACGTGATGGTAATTCTATATATGGTGGTAATACATTTTCGTCTAGATAGAATTCTGTGTACATAAGTATAACAGCGCACGACAGCAAATATGTATTTGGAGGAGATACTTATTTAAGTTTATTAGATTATCCTAATACTATGCTATTCCAATTACCTGACGCTAAAGAATGGGATGGTATGAAGAACTATATAGGTTCATACATACCATTTGAGAGTACTATTAATATGAATTTATTCCACGGTGATTAGATTCATAGAACCGTAACCAGTTCAAACTTTGCAGACTCTTGGTTATAGTTAGAACCTACACAGATGCAAGATATACACGTACAGGATCTTCCTTACTTTGTATATAATTCTGTTTACTCAGCATAGAATACTGGTAAACTGTATGTACCTAATTCTATGTATGCTGATAAGGATGTTAAATATACTAATAGAATATTAACATCACAGGCTAAAACTAATAATGAAGTAATAGATCAATGGTCTAAATTTAAAGTAGCTGATTACTTAGATGTAGATAATCAATGGGGTAGTATAACTAACCTTAAAGTATTTAAAGATAGATTGTTTTATTTTTAGAATACAGGATTAGGTATAGCTTCTGTTAATGAAAGATCACTTATTACTGATGATAATGTTAATCAACTAGTATTGGGTACTGGCGGTATACTTAGTAGATTTGATTATGTAACTACTACTAACGGTTCTTCTATTAAGAATGATAAGAGCATAATCAATTCGGATAATGTACTATATTGGTATGATTATGATAAGAATGAATTATGTTCTTATACCGGACAAGTAAGTTAGCTATCTAAAGAAAAGCAAGTACAATCTTACTTTAATAAAAACATTAAGGAAGATAGAACAAAAGCTATGTCCTTGTTTGATAAGAAGTATAATGAGGTATGGTTTAATATATTAAACAAACCATTAGTATTTAATGAGTAGTTAGGTAGATTTACATCTTTCTATACATTTAATCCTAAATGGTCGTTACCTATTTCTGATAGAGTGGTAGCAATAAAGGATAATGAACTACATACTTTACATGATACTGGAGTAATAGGTTTAACTCCTTTAGATAGAAAAGCTAAATTATAGTTAGTTGTCAATAAAAATGCTCCTTATACTAAAGTATATGATAATGTTAGATTACAAGGAGAATTTAGAGACGGTAATCAAGAAACTATTAAAGACGACATCATAGATTATATGAAGTTCAGTACTAAACATCAAGAAGCTATTAAAGAACATACTGAAGAGCAGCTTGATGAAGAAGGAAATATCATTACTCCTGAGCAACATATAATAACTGATTATAGAGAAGATACGTTTAGATTCCCAGTACCTAGAGCAGATAAGAATGAAGATGAGTTATCACTACCTGCTAGACTGAGAGGTAAGTATATGATCTGTGATTATGAGTTAGATTCTGATATAGATCATACTTTTGAAATACCGTAGATTACAACAACATATAGAAATTCATTAATTTAATATGAAAAGTAAAAAGAAAACAAAAGTACCAGCATATGCGTTTGGAACTCAATTTAAAGAAATTGGGAACAATATGCTTGAAGATGCTCCTGATGTACTAAATACTTTAATAACACCATTTTAGAAATCTAATGCTACTACAGGAGGACAAGCTGTTGCACAGTCTATAGGTGATATAACTAGTGGTGCAGCTACTGGTTTTAAGGTTGCTGGTCCAGTCGGTGCTGCGGTAGGTGCAGGTATAGGTTTAATAGGTAGATCTGGTGAACAAGCTAGAATGACTTCATTTACGGATTATGACGAAGGTAGTCTTGGTAGTGGTTTAATTGGAGCATTTAGTAATAGAGGACTGCGTAGAAAGAGAGCTGCTATTAAAAAGAATGCATATAGTAATAGAGCTGCTGTACAAGGTACTAATTACCTACAAAGTGAAGCATATAATGATATGATAGGGATGAATACAGATACTATGGCTAATGGAGGAATGTCTTCCTCTTTAGCTTATGTAGACGATGGTGAATTAATATAGACTCCAGATGGAAGTATAAGTAAAGTACCAGAGAACAATAAACCTACTGACAGTAATTTAGTTAGTTTACCTGAAGGTAGTAGAGTATTAAGTGATAAACTTAAAGTACCTGGTAGAAAAGAAACATTTGCACAACTTGGTGAGAAAATGATGGCAAAAAAGAAAAGTAAATATAATGACAGATTTGCAGAGAATGCAGCAAAACTAAATGAAATGAACAATAATATGATTCATGATTAGTTGTTTGCCATGTAGGAATCTGTTAAACAAAGTAAAGGTATTAAACCTAAGACTAAGTAGATACAAGCAGCTGCCTTAGGTGATGAGATTAAACCTGGTTTAGGAGATAGAATAGTAGATGCTATCTATAATCCTAATCGTAAATGGGGTGCTGGAGTGCAGTGGGGAACTGGTAATAATCAATGGTATCACGTGCCAACTGCATCAAATACAGCTACTGCAAGCACTAGTACTCCAATGCGTAGACGTAGAGCAACTTCTACTTCTACTAATACAGGATTAATTGATGAAGGTAAACCAGAGTTACCATTTACTTGGTATGGCACAGTTAACCCGTTAAAACCAAAACATCCAGAACTATTAACTGCTACTAATGATGAAATGGCAGGTTTAGGAGACTCTCTTACTTCTTAGGCTGATAAAGTCACCACTTTACCGAAAAGTAGCGCATATACTAAACCAGAACCTTATAATAATAGTATTGATTGGGGGTCAGCTTTATCAGGTATAGCTTCTTTAGCTCCTATTATGTCTAATCTATTTACTGGTAGACCTGAAACAGTTGATGCAGTATATAATCCGTATGCTACTAGTATTAGTAATACTATGCGTAGACGTAGATATGATATTAGTCCAGCTATTGAAGATTTAAATCGTAATAGAGCTACTAGTAATTATAATGCTAGTCAAATTAATACTAATACAGGAGCTAACTTAGCTTATAGATTACAATCAGCTGTTAATACTGATAGAGCTATAGCTAGTTTAAGATCTCAAGAAAATAATGCTAATAACCAATACTTAGGTGATTATGCTAATACTATGAATAGTTTAGGACAGCAATGGGTTAATGCTACAAACATGGCTAACGAGGCTAATGCTCAAAACAGAGCTACTACTAGAAACATACGTAGGGCTGGTTTAAGTCAGTTAAGTCAATGGGCTCAGAATAGAGAATTGATGCGTAATCAGAAAGCTAGAGATATGGAAATGTGGCCGCTGTATCAAAGATTCTTGCAAGCTGGTTTTACTGAGGATGATCTCAGAGCTATGATGAATTCTAATCGTAGTACAATAAAAAGAAAAGGAGGTAAATGATGCAAGCTAATAGATACGATAGAGCTGCAGAAGCTCCTATAATGAATACATATGTACCAATTAATTTTGGTGAATTGTATAGAATAGGTTAGGCACAAAGACAAGCTGTTGAACAAGCTGCTAATGAATTTACTAATACTGTTAGTAAGTTTGGAGAATTTCAATCTCCTTCTGCTGTAGATACTTAGAGATACTATGAGAACTCTTTAGGAAAGATAAGAGATTTAATAGATGAAGCTGCTACTAATCCAGATGCTATGAAAGATGCTAACTTTAGAGCTAGATTAAATTCTCGTATTGCTAATCTTGATTATGCTACTCTTAGTAATTTAAAGCAAAGTAGAGAAGGAATGCTAGCAAGACAAAAGGCTAATTAGGAATTAATGATAAAGGGGATGTATAATCCTCTTTGGCATGATGTGGATTTCACTAACTATAACACAGTAGATAGTGGAATATTTAATGACGTAGCTCCTTTAGCTTATAAATCTGAAGTAGACTTAGTGAGACCATATGTAGATAATCTGAAAGCTAGTTTCATGGGAGTTAAAGATGGATGGATTCATCAAGGAGTTTCTACTGATAGAACAGATTATGAAATACAAAGAAACTTATCTAGTATATAGAATACTCCAGAATATCAAAAGCATTTAGAAGTATTACAAAGACAAGGTCTTAGTAGACAGGATGCTGAAGAGCAACTTAATAGAACACTTATTACAGCAGGTAGAGAATTTGCTTATGACCAAGCAGAACGTGATCCAATGGCTGTAGCATTAGCTAGAAGAGCAGGCGCAGGAAGTCAACAGAATCGTTTACTTAATCTAACTGACCAATTAGAGTTAACAGCAAGAGATACTTTTGCTTCAGCTTTAAAAGATGCACCTACAGTTCAAGATGCCAGAAAGAAACTCAATGATATGTTTACTCTTAGTGCTAAAACCAATAATAGTTTAAATAGTGCAATTAACGATGTTATTGGAACTTTAAGCAGTGGTATAGGTGCAGAAGCAAATGAAGTTTTAACTGCTCAAGGAACTCAGACAGGTAAAATGACTTCTCAAGGCTGGAGAGTAGGTAACTCTTCTTCCGAGTTCTTACTTAGAAAACGTCTTGCTGAGAATTTAATGGATAGAAAGATTGGTAGTAACAGTAAGTTACAAGATGATTTTGAAAAAGGGTAGTTCAAAAACTTCTTAGTAGCCGGAACCCCAAACATTACTACAGATGGTTCAAATATATTCCACAATAAATATATTTTTATTCCTAAATCAGAAATAGATAAAGGTAAATATACAGCTAGAGATCTAGCAGAAGTACAAGGAGATTGGGTAAATCTCGACGAAGATCAGGTAAGAGTAACTGAATCTACAAATGATTATGGTGAAACTAGAACTTCGATTAATACCGCTCTTAAACAAGGCACTTATTTAAGAATTCCAGTAAGTACAGTTGTACCCAGACGCGGTTTAGAAGCAGTTGAGAATGATGCGTTACATGCTAAGAGTAGAAACATAGGACAAGACATTAGAGATGTAATGCAAGCTCAATCTGAAAGTAACAGACTATTTTAATATAATATTATGAGTAGACAATAGAACTATACTCTAGGTAAAAATACAGATAATAATATCGCTAGTGAATACCCTAATTATACCTTACAAGGTGATTATGGGTATTCATACGATTCTAGATCAGATTATTACCAAAGAAGATTAGAAGATAGAGAGAACGATATAAACTACGATAATAAAACTACTAATGAAGATTCTACAAAAGATAGTAAAAGTAGAATATCTAATTGGTGGACATCTAGAAGTATGCCTGAATTACTTCAGTCTAGTGAAGACGCAGATGATAAGGATAAGAATATCACTGTCCTAGACTATATGTACGATGAAGCTGAGAAGTCTGGAGACATAAAAGCTTTAGATGTATATCGTAGTTTTATGGAAAAGAAGGATCAATCTAAATTAAGTAGATTATAGAATGAAGTTAGAGAGGGTGAAGCTAACTATTTAAATTCTATTAATCTAGCTAAAGATTATCTTACAAGTAAACAAGAATTAATTGATTTACAAAGATAGATTGATTCTGCAACAGATTGGACACCTACGCAAATTCAATCAGCTCAGAATAGAATAATTGAACTAGAAGATAATATTAAGAATATAGAAAATGGTGTAAACCAATTAGATTAGAACGGTAACATCATATATCATCAACCTGGTTTAAAAGAGCTAGCTAGAACTAATCCGTATTTACAGGATATATTCTATGAGACTAGACCTGGTAAATTATTCAGTACTGATAAATTTGGTTCTGTAACAGACTTATGGAAATACTATAGTTTCGACTGGCTAGCAGAAGATTATATTGGTGATCTTAATCCTGGTAATAACTTTAAGCATTTACTAGCTAATGACGGTATAAACGATGCAATCTTTGGGAGAACTCATCAACTATCTCCAGATCAAATAGAATATATGTGGAGTAGTAAAAACCAAGGCAGCAATTTAGCAAAGCAGATTGAACAGCTTAATAATGCTGAAAAGGTTGTAAGTTCTCGTTTAGCTGATAAAAATCAGCAAATACAAAGTATGATACATACTTTAAAGCATGGTAATTGGTTATACAATCCAAGTAAGATATCTACTGAATTCAGAGAAAGACAAGAGAATAATCAAATATCTGCATTTAATCCAGAATCTTGGATTTATGCATTACCAGAGTTAGGTACTAGTTATTCTGAATTTGGGGCTATGTTAGGACAATTTGGTACTAGTATGGCCGCTAAATGGGCATCTAAAGCTGCCATGGCAGCAGGTTCTGGTGGTACCGCTCCTTTGTTAATAGGCGCAGCAGAATTAGCTACTCAAGCTGTTATTACTAATTACACTCGTAATTCAGAAACCCAAGCCGAAGTATTTGATTCGTTCAAGTAGAGAGTATTAGAAGGTGCAGATTAGATGAGAATTAATTTACCTAGCGTAATACAATCTGCAGATGAACAGTTAAAAGCTAGAGGCTTTGATACTTCTGAAATGACAGATTATGAAGTATTAGAGAATGCTTTGTCTCAGAATATAATCACTCCTGACGCTAATTTTAATTAGTTAGTAAATGATTCTCAGAAAGGTCTAGATGTAGTTAGACAGACTAATCAAGCCTTAATGCTATCCGACTTAGCTGAGGGTATGTTTATGTTTGGTGGTTCATATATGAAGAACTACTTTGGATTACAGAAAGCTGCTAAAAGAGCAGTAGGTAATCGTAATATATCATCTAACTTAGAAACTGCTATAACTGATAGATTACGTAAGGATAATTTATATGTAGCAGCTGATGGTATTATAGATCGTACTATTGCTAGAGCTGTAGATAAAGCTTGGAAAACTCCTGGAGGTAAAACTAGAGCATACAATGCCATAAGTAATCTCACTAATATTGGTAAGAAATTAGGTGTTTCTTACTTCATGGAAAAGACAGAAGAAGGTCAACAGGGAGTAGTAAGTAATTACTATAGAACTGGTAAGTATGATAACGCCGGAGATTATAGTCTATTGTAGGGAGCTGCAAATGCTTTAAAATTAGCAGGAGAAGCCCATATGGCATACTATGGTATTCATCCAGATGAGAATTTGAATGGTGATGCTGACTTACGTAAATCTATGGATATAGGTGGATTTACTGGGTTATTTATGTCTGGAGTATTCAGTTCACCTGATGTGTATAGTGCTACTGCTCAATATCTTACAGATAGTAATCTGAGAGGTTATATTGCTGATGGATATGGTAATGCCGAAAGACAAAATAAAGTAGAGCAGTTTATGAATGCTGCTAGTTCTGACGGAAGAAAAGGCTATTCTAGAATAATCAATAACTTAGAAACACTTAAGGATAACTTTAAACCTGAAGGTGTTACTAATGAAATGATTGATGAAGATATAAGATTAGTAAATAACATAGAAAGATTATCTAATAATAAATCTTTACGTAGTATAACTGATGAACTAGGAATAAACAACAATGACTTTATATCTGTAGTAAAAAATGCTGTATATATTCAAGATAGACTGAAGAATGCTAGTGAAGCATCTGAAGCCTCTACTAGAGAAATAGAAAGTATTGTTCAGAAAATAAGAGAAGATGCAGACTTAAAAGAAGAAATAAAGCAACATTATTCAGATTACTTGGCTCGCTATGATAAAAAACGTAGTGACAGAAGAAGACAGATAGTTAATGATTTGCCTGCATCTGATATTACTTCTAGAAGCAAAAAAGAATTATCTGAGTATGTAGATCAATTGCTAGGTGAAAGAAATGTATTGTCTGAAGAAGAGTATGCAAACGAGTTCATGGGTAGAATGGTTGCTGTTCAAGATTATAATGACTTACTTACTCTTAGAGATGAACTTAATTCAAGAAAGCAAGATTTACAAAGACTAAAAGATGATAAGAATTTAGATGTAAATGTAGATGGTATATCTGGTATTATAAAGTATGTAGAATCTCAGATAGAACAACGTAAACCAGTTATACAACGCTTCTTAGGAGAAGAAGTAGGAGAACAAGTTATTGACCTTGGTTTAACTGTTCCTTTTGCAGATCAATTGTCTGTAGCTACTGTAAGTAAATACGTTAATGACGGAGCGAGAGCAGATTTATTCGCTCATGCTTTAGCGTATACTACTGGAAAGTATGTAGGAGATACTAGATTATATAAACCTACTTATAATAATCTTACTGAAGAACAACAGAAGCAAATACTCACTACTCAAATGTAGGCTGATAGAATCAACGGTAAGACTAGAACTTCTGATCAAATTATATAGGACTATGATAACTCTGTAAATGAAGAATGGAGTAAAGACGATAAACTCGCTGACTAGGATTTAGTACAGCGTAAAAGAGCTATGTCTGTTATCCAGAAAGATTTATAGCGTAAAAAAGTTCAAGAGCAAGTAAGTAGAGAGGAGATAGCTGAAGATACTGGCAATTTAGCAGATATAGAACAAGGAACTCCTAATACTGAAACAAAAGCTCCAGAGATTGCTCCTATGGATGAAGTAGAAGAAGTTATTATACCAGATGTATAGGTAGCTGAATAGGAGATAAGTAGTCTAGAAGATCAACTAAACATGTTAGAGGAAGCTATAGAAGGTTCTCCTTTACAAGATAGAGTAAGTGTAGATGAGGTGGAAGCTGATGTAGAAATGGATGGCACTACTAATACTAATCAAGATATAGAAGATGAAGTACAGATGCAGAATCCAGCTGAAGAAGTTACATCAGTAGAACCTACGGATATTGCTGAAGAAGTAGAAGAATAGCAGACAGATGATTCTACTACCGAAGAATCTCAGGAACAGTAGGAAGAAGTAGATGATACTCAATTTGCTCCTGCTGAAGAATCAACACAGGATGAGGAGGAAGGGTCTGCAGAATAGCCTACAGTAACAGAAGTAGAAGATACTCCTGCAGCTTCAGATATTGTTCCTCAAGTAGAAAATCCAGTAAATGTTACAGAAGTAGAAGATACTCCAAAATCTGATGAAATTTTTTATGATGCTTAGAATGATTAGCTAGTATATATGCCTGATGGTAATCCTGAAAATGGTATGCCTGTAAATTACCAAGATATATTAGAACAGTCAGCATTTGAAGAATCATACGATTTTGATTCTAGATTACAGGGTCCTTCTTCATATTATAATAGGTCAGCTAATGGTTGGGTGTCTGCTAGAAAGAAATTTAGAAGATTACATATAGCTAATACTTTCTTCTTCCAACCTAATACAGATGAAGTTATGCCTATTACTATAGCTGGCAAATCTGTAAAGTTTGTAGGTAAAGATGGAGGCAAGGTTGATAGAAGACCAGGTAGCGAATTAGCTGATAATTTAGCTATTCCGGGATGGTTATCAACAGCTGATGATATATACTTTGTAGTTACTTCCTTTAAACATGATATGTCATTTGATAGTGCTATAGATAATTTAGCTATTCACGTGATGATAGAGAAGGATGGTAAACTATATAATGCATCTGTTAGAGCAATTAATCAAAGTCTGTATGACCGTATGAGAGATACGGAAATGACTTAGAACGAAATAGATGAGCAGATATAGAAGTTGAGAGAATTAAGAGCTAAGATAATTAAGGCTTACGCTCCAGAATATTCTACTACTAAAACATTACCATTAACTGCTAGGAAGCATGTTAAACCTGTAGGAATAAGAATAAGTAATGGTCAGCTTGATAATCAAGTAGATGAAGCTGGATTACCAAAGTTTAGAAAGCTAACTGAAGTAAGTGATTTTGGCATAACAGAAGATGCTATCGCTATGTCTGAACAGATAACTAGTGGAGATATTCAGTTTGGATATGGTACGGGCCCATTTGGTGTTGACCCTTTCTCTATAGATGATATGTTTACTAGGGATAAGACTGAAACACAAGGTGTAGGCTATGCTGGTAAAATATACTTTATACCTAAACCCGAAAATACTCCTTCTGGTACTGCTACATTACCTATCATGTTATCTGAGGAATTACACAGAATACCTGAAGTAAACAATCCGGAATAGGTTAAATTAGCTTTCAATGCAGACGGCACTCAAAATGTAGATGAGCAAGGAAAGCCTATTACTCCTTCTACTGCTGAGTTAATATTTAATATTATTACTGGTCAAACATCAGTAAGAGGTTCTAATGCTAAGATAATTGATTCCTTCTTGTTATCATTATTAGCTAACAGTGGTTCTAATACATTTACTAATGGTTTAGAAGGAGTAGAAAGAATTAAATATAATTTCTTAGTAAGAAAGCAATTAGGTATATATACTGATGATAAAGGTAATAGATTCTTTGTTAACGGATACTATAGTGAAGATGCTACTGTATATACTCAAGATGGTCCTAGAACTGAAAAGAGATTTAGTACGCAATTTACTAATTTAGCTACCTTAACAGATTTTGAGAAGAGGAGAATAGTATTCTAGATTTCACAGAATATACACTGGAATACCGATAAGGATGTATTAATGTCTGAATTCCCTCAAGAATTTATAGACTTATTAGTATCTATAGCTAATAGTTCTCCTAATATAGTAAAGGACGAAAACAGTAGAATACCTATATTCTCTAAAGACTTGACTTTCTCTTTAAAAGAAATAGGTTATACTTTTAAGGACGGTAAAGCTGTAAAGGTATCCGATTCCCCATTAGTAATTACTTGGGCTATTAATAATGGAATATTAAAGACAGATTTAGGTGAACATGCGTTCTATGCTCCATTCATATATGCAGATGATGCTACTATAAATAAAGAAGAGTTACAGAAGCAGCAAGAGAAACCTAAACCTACTGTTAATACTCAAGATAAGGTTATAGAAAGTGTAAGTAAACCTTCTCAAGCTAAAACTGCTAGCGGTAAGAAAATTGTAATCGCTGAAAGAGCTACTCCTGAGAATCTTGAGAAATATGGATTAAGTATACCAGATAATGGAATGAAAGAAAGTCAATACCTTAAATGGGGTATTGTTCTCAATCCTAAGACTGGTAAAAGAGAAGTTACTCTTACTCCAATTAAGTTCTTAGGTGGTCTTAAATCAACTATTAAAGGTAGAGGTAAGTTTAATGAAGATTCTGCTAAGAAATGGTTATTTGATAAGTTAGGTATAGATAGCGATCAGATATTAGTAACAGACCAAATGATTAAGTTTGGAGCTAATGAAGAGGCGTACGGTTTGTTCAGTGTAGTAATGGATGCACTTTCTAACGAATTAATACCTCGTATATCTTTATCTAGACAATCTGGTGCAGGTGTAGAATATCACGAAGCATTCCACTATGTAACTCAAATGCTATTGAGTGAACAATAGAGAACTAAGTTATATCAAGAATATTCTAAATCTAAAAGAAGTGCTAGAAATCTTACTCAAGATGAAGCAGAGGAAGCGCTTGCTGAAGAATTCCGTAATTACGCTAAGGATCAAAACGGTAAAGGTTTATTATATAATGTCATTAGAATCTTTAAGAAGATATATAATACCTTGTACTTCTGGAATTCTCACAGAAATATAATCAGAGCTTTTTTCAAGAGTATAAACGATGGTTAGTTTAAGGATTATAAAGCCTCTAAGCAAGCATTAGAAGATTTCTATAGCCGTAAACCAGAAGGTTTATCTTATTATATACCTGGTTTATCAAAGGAAGAAGAAGCTAAATTACCTCATATAACTGATCCAGATGTATTCTATCATGCTGTTAATTCTCTTACTAGTGGAGCGTTATCTATATTTAATATTAGAACCATAGAGGATGTTCATAATCTTAATACTTCTTTGTTATTTGACAGATTACAGTAGAATATAGACTTTGGTTGGATATCTGACGAATATGTAGATATTGCTCAGGATATAGTAAATAACAAAGATATATTTACTAGATATGTTCGTAAGAAGATAGAACAATTAGGAATTAGAGAAGTAGAAAAAGTAGATAATGAGGAAGAGTCTAGATTAAAAGTAGAGACTGGTGAACAATCTGAAAACAATTGGGATAAGAATCAAGGTGAAGTAAGTAAGAAAGATAACGTTAGCTTTAGAGCTAAACTGTTCTTCTACTCTATACCTAAGTATGAATACCAATTTGTTGAAGATGAAGAAACCGGCGTTATTACTAAAGAATTATTTCCTGTACATGATGATATGTTCCAACTTCCTGTAACTGAAGATTTCAATTTTGTATGGAATCAGATTATGGAGAACTTATGGGATATAGATAAGTATCAGGATATAATAGATAGAAGTGCTAATTTAGGTAATACTATTCCTTTCTTTAAATCATTATATGATATACTTACTTCTGAAGAAGCACCTATATCTGACAATACTAAAACTTAGTTAGAGATAACCATAAAGAGTTCTAAAGTATAGTTAGATACTATTACTACTAAACATCCTAAGATAAATACAAGAGGTAAGTCTGAAGATGAAATAGCTAGTGAAATACAATCTAGCTTAAGTAAATTTAATTGGGTTGTAGAAGATAGTGATAATTTACGTAAAGTAGGTAGACTTCCTGCTAGATGGTCAGGTATGTTCTTCGCATCTGATGCTATAGACAGAACAGATAGTGGTAGACCCTTCATTAAACCAGAGTTTGCTAAATTCTTAAAAGACAGAAGAGGTAAATTAAGTTCTACTTTTAAAATAGTAAGTGATAGAATAAAGAAAGGTAAACCAGTAGATGATACTAAGATATAGGAAATAAAGGACACTTTATTGGATGTATTTAATGCTTTATCTATTCCTATGGATAACTTAGCATTAGATTATATGCTTAATAACTTCTATATTGGAGCTACTGAATTTGATAAATTATATAATTTCTGGAAAGGCACTGGAGCTGGTAAAACAGAGAGATTTAATGAAGGTACTTTAGCTACTTTGATTAAATTAGCTGAAACTAAAGATATAGGTGTAAAATCTACATCAGGTGGTGGATACTCTAGAACTTTAGATAGAATGTTTACATTTGGTAGAAATTCTAATAGCTAGATAGCTGTGATGGCAATATCTTATGGTAAAGTACATCCTTCTCCTCAAGAATTTAGTGTTGTTGGAGCAGATGGTGCACTGATTTATCCTATTAGTGAGAATAACTACATGACAGATCAAATACGTAATATTAATCAAGATGCTAATGGTAAGAAACAATAGATATTAAGTACTCCATTCTCTGCACACAGTCTGATAGCTAATGCTAAGAATACCAAATTTAAATTGCATACTTTCTTAGCACTGAATATAGATGAATCTAGTAGAGATTATTTCGGTATTACTCCTGTTGAAGATTATATTGCTAAGCTTACTCTTACTTTTAATGATAGAATGATATTGCCCACTATGTCTGATAAAAAGACTTGGTATAGCATATCAGGCATCAAAATGGTAAAGGATGTTCTTACTAGTAAATATATTGATGAAGGAGAAGCTAATTATGCAGCTATTATTGGAGAAGATTTAACAGCTGAAAATTCTACTTATGTAGGAGAAAGAAGATTTAGTCAAGGTACTCTTAATATATTCGCTAATTACTGGTTAGATGAGTTTAATGCTGTATGGGATTATTTCTAGAAAAAAGACTATATTGCGCAGCATCCTACATTAAGAGTAGACAATTACCACGGTAAGATTAAAAACGGTAAGATGGATCATACTGGCAACGGAGGTAGATTCAGATATTTTACTAGATTAAGACTTGGTGAAGATGTTCTAAATGTCAATCAAGAATTAGCTAGATTGGAACAATATGGTACTACAGAAGAGGTTCAGAAGTATTTATCAGATTTAAAAGTATTACTGTTAGGTACATCTAAACCTAATTCTAAAGAAGTTATTGAACCTTCTGCTCCTATATTCTCTGCAATAAATCATTTGTTACTGCACGCTACTCAAAGAGAAATGCGAGCTCTTGTAAAAAGAGGTATACTTGGATATTCAAATGGTGAATATGTTAATAAGTTAATACCTAGTAACATATTTGATTACTATAAATCAGAACTAGATAGTTCAATGTATACATCTGAAGAGTCTGGTCTTAAGAATCAAGATATATTATTCTCTGTAATTGGTTCTCATGTAGCTAATCAAGCTATTTCTATCATGGAAGTAGAGAAATGTTTTACAGGAGATCCTGCTTACTATAAGTGGAAGAAGTCTAAATTTAAAACTGAGCAAGGAGATTCTATTGATGTTATAACTGGTAAAGATGTTGATAAGATTAAACGTTTGTCTTCTGTATTATCTACAGGTACTAATCTTAGAACTATATGGGATAATCCAGCTGAGAATGATACTAAAGTAACAGTAATGCATCTTGCTGATAATATGCTTGGTTCTGATTATTATGACGAATTAAAAAGTATATTTAGAAACTCTATTCTACGTGATTTATACAGCGAAGCTCATCCTAATTTAAGCGACAATGAAATTATAGAGGCTTTATCTACTAAACAGAAAGAAGATGCCTTCTATAATTCTCTTACTAAAAATTAGAAAGAGTTTGTAGATAGCTATACTAATGCTAGTGCTAGACCGTACGATTTCAGAAGAGACGATAAAGGAGATATCAAAGGTGGTAATATTAATCAATCTGATGCTGCTGTATATATTCGTCCTGCTATGTATAGACGTATTATGAAAGCGTTAGGACAATGGAGTGACGCTATCGAAGAAGCTTATCAAATAATGGAAGGAGAAGATGAGTCATGGATGAATAATCCGGAATTATATCAGAAGACTTTAGCTCTTGTAGTTAAACCTTTAAAGATGGTATATTTTGGAGACCATAGAGAGAACGATATAAATCTGAATGTTCCTGTATTCGATAAGATGGCTATGTTCCCATTATTCAAAGTAATAGCTAAGGCTGATAATAGAGTCTTATATAATCGTATGAATAATGATAAATTAGGAGTAATTGACATGGTTACTTTTGAATCTGCTGTTAAAGTTGGTGGTAGAACTAAATTTGAAGCTTATGAAGGTCCTAAAAACGAACACTTTAATGTTGACGGTTTAAATAAAAAATCCTTCAATCTTACTAAGAAAGAAGGAGATTTGCCTGTATTTGTTCAAGATATTCGTAATTTACGTTTACAGTTGAATACAGATCCACATGAGCATATTGACCGTTCGTTTGGTACCTAGGCTGTTAAAATATGTTTAGGTAATCTTATAGACGATCGAGTGTACGGTACTAATAAAGCTGCTACTAAAACTGGTCAATAGATTAAGACTCAGACAATGGATGCCATTAATCAGTTATCCGATATAGGTTATAAGAGAATAATTAAGAGATTCTTCCATAAAGGTAAACTGAATAATAAGGCTTTATCAGACTACTTAGTTAGTTAGGCTGTTAGTTCTGGTATGTCTGATGAGTTTGTTAAAGGTCTTACTCTTGATTAGGATGGCAATATACTTGTTCCGTTAGCAGCTCAGAGTAGTAGACAATGGATTGAAAGTAGAATTATATCATTTATAAATAAAGAAGTAGTAGATATTAATACTCCTGGTGGTTCTGCTATTCAGATGTCTTCATTTGGTTTAAAAGCAACTGATGCTAGAATGAAAGAATCATAGTTAAATGGTGCGTTTAATGGCGGTAATAAACTTAGATTCTTGAATAAAGATGGAAGTATGGATGTTATCTTGAGTACTAACTTTTTTAGACATATAGTACCAAAAGAGTATCAAACTTCTTACGGAGCTATGAAAAAATGGTTAACCGACCATAATGTAATTGGTACTAATTCTACTCCACAAGGTATTGGTTATCGTATCCCTACTCAGGGTTTGTCTTCTACTTTCTCATTTAAAGTAGTAGATGTACTTCCTGATAGATTCAGTGATACTATCGTAGTTCCGGATGAATTTACAGCCATGACGGGTTCTGACTTTGACGTTGATAAACTATATATTGCTATGCTGAATTACGATACAGATGGAAATATAGTTCAATATACTAATGATAAAGTAAGCGAGCAAAGTCCTGAAGCGTTGCAGAATATGATAATACAGAATTATCAATTAGTAGTATCAGATACTAAGAATATGGCTGAGACTAGAGCATCTATTGATACTCTTACTGGTATGCTACAAGATGATGTACTACCGTTAATATCAAGTTCTAGTAAACAAGAAGCAGATCCTTTCTATGAATTATTGCCTTCGTTCTAGGAATCTAGAAAAGAAGAGTATACTAGTGGTAAAGCTGGTATTGCTCCTTTTGCTCTTAACTCTACTAACCATGTATTAACATAGTTGATGCATCTTAATATGATATATAGTCATAGTAATGTGTATTAGTTAGGAGACTTAGATGCTATTAAAGGTCAAGATGGATTTAGAATCCTTGACTGGTTATCTGCTATGATTAATGCCCACGTAGACGTTGCTAAAGATCCTTATATTATTGCTTTGAATGTTAACTAGGTTACTTATAATATGACTAACCTATTACTTAGAGGCGGTAAAGGTAAGAATACTTTCTATTTCTTAGCTCAACCTATATTAAAAGAGTTATCTAATAGAGTTATCAATAGTAATGGAGTATATGGGGCTGAGAACCTATAGGAAAACTAGATAGTAACTGGACTATACAATGTATATGGTAAGTTACTTAAGGAAGCTATAGACGCTATGCCAGAAGGTGAAAGTAAACAAAATTGGAAAGCTAAATATAATGGTTTAGCTGAAGAAATTGGGTACTCTGCATATCCTGGAATAAAGAGTGAAGTAATAGATAAGACACAGGTATTTGATGAATCTAGTCTTATATACGCTTTAAAGAATAAAAAACAGGATAATTTACCATTCTTATATCAACAGATTATTGTATTGCATGCTTATAAAGAATTAAGCATGGATGCTAAAACACTTAGTGAATTAGTACATAGATCTCAGATTGATACTAAGAAGTTTGGTAACAATCTTGCATTACAGTTAAACTTTGTAAATTCATATCAGACGTTTATATATGATAATTCTGGAGTATTTGAAATAAAAGGTAAGGAAGTAGATGATGCTTTGAAATACTACTTTAGTAATACGTTCTTAAGTAAGAAGTTATATAATGCTACTACTATAGCTAGAAAGATTCTTAAGAGTCAAACGTTCCCCGCAACTTGGACTTATTAGAATATATTTAATTCAGTAATGAGTAATATTGTAGGAGGAGATATTATTAAAGGCACAGATGGTAATGATTTAATATCCTATAAACATCAAGGCGATAAGAAGTTTGTTCAGAATATAAATAGAATGATTGACAGTATAATTAGAGCTAGAGCTACTTCTAATACTGACTTCCTTAAAATGACAGATGATCAATTTAGAGGAATGTTTGTAGGTAAGAATACTATGTGTTCTAGATTGACCAAACTCAAAAGATATCTGTTACTTAATAAAGATGCTTTCCCACATCTTATTAATCAAGATGGAACTATAAAGAATGAATTATTAAATTACTTATAGGAATATCCAGCAGATGGCTTAGAAGGTTAGAATGTAGACAGAATCATTCTATCTGAGTCTTCAATGAATAATGACTATGATAGAGAGAATCAATTAATATCTGCTTTCGCTCAATTACTTGAAGATACTGATGATGTAGTTAGAGAATTTGCAGAAGATTTGGTTAAATATGCATATTATACTTCTTATGATGAAAGAGGAGTAAACGCATTCTTCCACTTAGTTCCTATTCAGTATAAGATTGATAATGGTTATGTATCTAATATTAAAGAAGTATTAGACCAATTTAAAAATGGAGGAGATGTATCTGGATATAGTTCTATAGCTCAAACTGGTGATGATCCTCAATCTATGAGTTTCCCTTCTATTAGATTGACTATAGCTAGAAATATGTGGGATGATCCTAACATAGTTCCTAAATATAATATCAATCTTAAGCCTAATAGTAACGATCCTTTCCAACAACAATAGGAAGACCGTTCTAAGAGTAGTGATTATGATATTATATTATCTAAATCTAGAAGTAGTATTGGAGGTAAATCTATTACTATGTATGACAGCTTCGCTGTTCCTCATTATAGAACTAGAAGAGCTGAATTTATAACTGTAAATAATGGTTCTGGGTATAATACATCAGTTCAGTTATATCAATTAATTGGTGAAATAGCTTATGTAAGCGATGAAGGTAAGAAGAGTAAGAGAGGAGCTAAACTAATCTATAAGAGAATACCTAAATTAGGTATTAAAGAAAATGGATTTAGAGTTAACGAGTTTGCAAAAGGCGGTTTGGATATATCAGCTTTTGATCAGAATGCATTTGATGAAAATGTATTAACTGATGATAGCGTTATAGCAGAAACTGCAATGTCTAGAGTTAAGTTACCTAAATTAAAGGATGAAAGTAAATTTACTAAACAATTTATACCTCTCAGTTCAGATAATATTTAGGTAAAAATAAACGGAACATAGAAGCAAATAGAAGGTGATGTATCTGATACGCAAGTAGTAGATACTACCTTTAATATAGACCCGTTATCTGAAGATAATGTAGTATATGATGAAACAGATGTATCAGATTTCGTTAATCTTAGTCTAGATAATCCATTTGACGGATCTGAATCTATGGACATCATAAACGAATAGTTAGATATATTCTCAAATATGCAAGAACAATTCTCACAAGAAACAGAAGATCCTTTTGCAAATGTAGATACTTCCTCTATTGCAAATGAAGCTTTCAATATGGATGTTACTGAAGATGTGGTAGATATGACTTATCTTGTTGAAATGGGTAAGAAACGTAAAAAAGAATGTGAATAATTATGCAGTGTTTAAATTTAAATAACAAAGAAGTAAAAGCAGCTGTTGATGAAGTTGCTAAAGTGTTAGGCAGTGAAGATGCTGCTTATTATATCATATCTGAAAACAATGGTTATGCTATAGACTAGGGCCCAGATGGGTCTTAGTCTGAGCTGTTTTCAGACCTTTTAAAACGTTTTGATGGAGATCGTGATCAAGCTATTAGACAGATGGCTAAAACGTTTATACCGTCTTAGGAACGACCTTCTGACTTCTTTTCAAGTATAGGTAGTATTACTGGTACTTGGTCAGATGGTTCTCCTCATATGAGTACCACATCAGGACAAGTAGTTGAACGATTAAAATAGTATATACCAAAAGATTCTATAGCATACTAGATACTTGATTTATTCTCTAATACTGATGTATATATTGGCATTACAGAAGAAAAAGATCAATTAGCTAATGGGGATTACATGTGGTATAGTGATAATACTCATACTATATGGATTAATAAAGAGATATTTGAAGAAACAAGTATGGAGTACAATGCAAAAAGTATTGTACATGAGATGGTTCATGCGTTTACTTCAAGATCTTTTGAAAATGTTAAAAGCGGTATAGGTACTGATTTAGAAATAAAAGTATATAATAAGGTAAAAGACTTATTAAATTTTAATAGGAAGTTATACTAGGAAATACGTAATGAAAAAGGTAGGTGGACTGGTAGCTTGTATGGTTTAAAAGATGAATTTGAATTTATAGCTGAATTTCTTACTAATGAAGAATTTGTAAATAATATAGTAGATGATGCTAGATAGAAAGGATTATTTAGAGAAGCTATAAGTAAGATAAGAGAGGTATGGTCTGCAATCATTGATTTACTTACCGGAAAATAGCATGTAAAAAATACAGAAAGTACTAGAGATATATTAATGAAATTATTATCTTTCAATTTAGAAGATAATAATGAATCTGCTAACGTTAGATTTGAAAAGTCATTAAACAATAAAGTTAAACAGCTTGAAACAAACATACATGAAGCAGAGAAGTATAACTTTGATACTAAAGAAGAGTTAGATAAGAGATTATCTGATATAAGATAGAACTTACTATCTGGTTTACAATCTAGATTACGTAGTATAGATATTACTGATATATCTAAAAGAACGGAAGTAATAGAGAACATTAAGTATCAAATTGCTAATCTATAGAATGCTGCTATAAGCGATTTTGATGTTATAGCTTCTTTTATTACAGACTTAAAGTTAGATGTTAGAGATGTAGGTAACAGAGTAGTAGAAGCTTATAAAGGTTAGGCTGATGCTCTAACAGACGAAGAACTCGTAGCATTAAATAAGAACTATTTTGCTTTTTACTGTGAGTAGGCTAAAGATATATATAATTCTTTAGTAAATATGAATACTTATAAATAGATTGTAGGAGAAGCAAATTATAATAAATTAATGACAGAACTACAATTATGTAAGAGTATTTTAGATTAGAGCTATGATGCGGTTAAGCGTATGCAAGTAGTTAATGCTTAGAGAATCATGTTAAAGGAAGGTATAAAGGTAAATAGTCCTACTATATATAACTATATATCTGAAAATACTAGAAAAACAGATTTTGATATTAGCTATATTACTAGAGTGTTAGGTTCTGGAGATAGAATCAATGATGAAGCTATTAAGAGTTTGTTTAATATACTATAGAATACTGAGAATAGTATAAATGAAGTGGTGTTCCAAAAAGCTAATGAACTAAATAAACTATTAAAGGTAGCAGTAAATAGAAATTAGAAGTTATTATTTGAAGTAGATGAGAATGGTAATACTACAGGTTATATAATTAGAGATTTGAACTATGGTAGATTCTACAAAGACTTAAAATAGTTTAAAGAATAGTTATAGAAAGAATTTGGTGTAGACCATCAGACTCTTCAATTACCTGAAAACATAGCTACTAGAACAGAATACAACAAAAGACTTAATAAATGGTTATCAGAGCACTGTGAACGTAAATATACTAATGAATTCTACGATTTAATGAATTCTCTTAGCCCTGAAGCTGCTTCAGCAAGAGAGATGATAATGTCTAAGATAAGAACTTTATCTAACAAGTATAGAGACAATAATGGAGTAATTCATTATGAATCTATGACAGATGAGGAATGGAATACTCTACAACAGTATGAATTAGATAAAAAGGAATTAGCTAGTATTTACGATATATACGGTAATGAAAAGCCAGAAGGTTCTGTAGAAAGAAGAATAGCCGATGAGCTTACTGAACTAAATAACAAACTATCTAAGAATCTTAACAAGAATTATAATCAATAGAAATTCCAAGATTTGATTGAAGAAAAAAGAAACAGTCTAAGTAAGCATGAATTTAAAAAATGGATGGATCGTAATACCAGAGTAGTATATACTGAAGAGTTTTACGAACAATTAGCTAACTTAGATAGAGCTGATTATGGCGAAGCATATGCTGAATATAATAGATAGAAGAGAGCTATCTTAAATATGTTTAGAGATAACCGTACTGGTGAAGTAAATCCTAAACTAATGCCTAATTCTACTAAGAGATTGCTAGATTAGTTAGAGATTAAGATGAATAATATAAGAAAGTCATCTAAAAAAAAGAGATCAAAGACTGAGTTTAGTAAGATAGCTAGAGTAGTAGCTACTGAAGCTTATAAGAGAGATGAAGCAGCAGCACTGGCAAAAGACCAAGAAGTTCCTGGTAGTTCAGAGGTATTCTATTTAACGAATACTTATAACACATCTACTGGAACTGCTCCTAAATCTTGGTATACAAAGATTGCTCCTAAAGATAGTAAGTATATACAGGTTATTCCTTCTTCTAATTTATCTGAATTATCTTCAGAGTCTCCGTTTGTTAATAAGAACTACAAATAGGATAATGACGAGTATTATCAGCCTAAAAGGTAGATATATGATAACAGTAAGGCATACAATGAAGTAATGTCTAATAAAGCGTTATCTGAACTTAGAAAAGCTTTAATAGACACAATGGATGAATCTAATAGTAAATTAAATAATCTAGAGTATTTAAACAAGTATAGATTACCTCAAATATCAGGTAGTTTGTATAAACATCTCAAAGCATCAGGGTTTAATCCATTTGCTGCTATAGGTAACTATTTATTAGATGCTGCTACTGTAAAGAATGATGATGTTGGTATAAATAAAAAGGTTTTAACGTCTCCTGATGGTACTTCTTTAGCTCTTATTCCTCAATACTTTACTAAACAGCTAGACGATCCAGCTACTATATCAGCAGATATGGTAGGTTCTGTTATTCAGTATTTTAAAATGGCAGAAAACTTCAAACAGAAGAATGAAGTGAAAGGTGAGGTAGAAAATATAAAGTCATTTTTATCATAGAGAAAGTATACTGGTACTAGTACTATAGGTTCTATTAAGAGAATATTTACTGGTAAACAAGAACCTAAACTTGGAACTGATACTAATATATATAAGTTTGCAGAAAAGTTTATTAACATGAATCTATATGATGTTAAGACTAATGCTTTATCTATATCTATTAAAGACAGAGAGATAAGTATAACCAAACTGTTAAAAACTATTACTGGTTATGGTACATTACGAAATCTTGGTTTAAACTTTGCTTGTGCGTTTACTGGTTTCTTTACTGCTGCTCATGCTCATCTTGTCAATTCTTTGACCGGTAGATATTATACTTTTGGTAATGCAGTAAGTGCATTTAAAGATGTAGTATTCGATTTGTTTAGACACGGTTTAAGTGTTGGTAGCAGAACATATAAGAGCGAACAGATGGCTTATATGGATTACTTTGAAGTTGGTTCTACTATGGATAGTTTATTTACTAATACTAATAGATTTAAATTTATTAATGTTATTTAGAATTAGTGGGCTTTTGGTTTATATTCTGTATCTGATTATCTTATAAAAGGTCAGATATTAAATAGTGTGATGTACGATTATAAATACATTGATGGACAATTCATGCATCATGAAATGTTCTATAATAAGTATGGTAAAACAGATGAAACATAGTAGAGATGGAATAAAGCTAAATCATTTAAAGCTTTAACTAAATTTAGTGCTGGTAAAATAGTTGCTATTTCTCCAGAATATCAACAAGCTGTAGATAAGGCTAAGTTTACTATTGGTAATGCTGCTAGATAGTTAGCCGGTTCTGCAGATGGTCAATTAAGTCCTTTACAGAAAGCCTAGATGAGCGCTAATGTATTTGGTGCAATGTGTATGATGCATAGACAATATATCCCTATTATTCTTCAATAGAGTTTTACTATGGATAGACAATGGGATTATCAAACTCAAAGAGAAGTAGAAGCTATACTTAAAACTCCACTTAGAGTATTTGCTCAAACTTGGAAAGACAAATCAGGAGCAGACCTTATTACTACTGTTTTAAAATAGACTTTTCTTAATAAAGGTTTTTCAAGCGAGTTAGATAGAACTAATATTAAGAAGTTGAAGATAGAAGCAGCATTGTGTATGTGTTTATATCCTTTAATAAGGAATATTCTAAAAGAAGAGGCAGATAAGGATAAGAGGAATATACTTCTTAACTTATTTGCTTATGTAATGGCTAGAACTGCTTTTGAAACTACTGCTCCGTATAACCTAGTAGATATATATAGTACTATTAAAACACCTACCCCGCTATACTCATTATTGGATAACGTTGGGTCTGTAATTTCTTATCCTTACGATTTGATATTATCAAATATAAGAGGAGAAAAAAGTAAATAGGGTAAAATGATAACTAGAGGTGCTTATAGAGGAAAAACTCAATTAGAAAGAAATGTATGGAAAATAACTCCATTCAAAAATCTAATTGAATTAAATGATATTCCAAGTAAGCGTAGATATTATGATACTTAGATTACTGGTGATTAAAAAATTAAAGGCAAGCTTTTCACAAAGCCTGCCTTTTTTGTGTAGAGTAATTCTTAAAATATAGTATCATAAAATGAACTATCTAGATAATCTTTCCAAAGTATTGCCATACTTAATATAAATTCTTTAGTACAAAATTGCGTACCATTAGTTTGCATTATACTGAAATCAGCTTTTTGGTCATTAGTTTTTAACCTAAATCTATAGCAAACTATATCATCTTTTATTATATCATTATAGAAAAATTCATTTTCCTGAATTCTTCTTACTATATAATACTTAGGATATGTTTTATATTGAAGTATTAAAAACTCTTTATCTATAGTAATATCTATAAATAAATCTGAAGTGAATACTATTGGATTTATTTTAAATAGGGTTGCATAATAACGCAACCCTTTATTATATTTATCAAAGTTCAACTTCTTCATTGCAAACTATGTTTTCATCTACTTCAAATACTTCTTCGCATGAATCCATAGCTATTGCAATTAAAAAATCATTTAATGTCTTAGGTTCTAAGTTCTTCAATTCCATCATTTTCGTAATATTTACGAGTATGTTCCCAATTACCGGAATTGATATGATATGATATTTCTGTTAATGTTTTTGCAATAATATTTTTTCGATTGAGTAACTCCTCTTCGTTAAACATATTAAATACTCTAACTTCATTATTACCATTTGTTTGTACTGCAATAATATAAGCTTCTAAATCATAATCATCAGGATTTAAATTTAGCTCTTCTATCATATACCAAGTAATAGCACAAAGGTAAAAAGCTATCTGTCTGTAGTAATCAAATGTTTCTACAGAATGAGCAAAATTATAGACATCACTCGTTGTCTTTAGGTCTATCAGAATAATTTTCTTATTAACGTGGTCAAACATTACTCTATCTAATAAAGATTTACACTTTATTCCATAAAGTTCCCAATTAATATGAAATTCATTATGACAGGTATATGTAGTAGGAACATCGTACAGCAATCTATTAGCTGCAATATGATCCTCAATATTTTTCTTTATAGTTTCTAGCATATGTAAATCTGCAAATGATATTACTTTCTTTGTACTTCCTATTTGCAGATATTTAATATAACTATCATATTTATCTACGATACCTCTAGCCTCAGTTATTTGCTGAGCTGCTCCTTTGTTATTACTATAAGCAGATCTATAAGACTTTAATAGAAGAGATACTTCATTTTCTAAAGGGTCAGTTAGTTTTAATTGAGAATATCTCTCACATAAATCTTTCTGCTGTTTTACCTTAGGTATTTCAAAATCTAATATTTCATAGTCTTTCCAGAATTCTTCTGGTTGAAGTATATATTCATGTATCATAGTACCTCTTTCTAATTGAGGTAATTCTAGTCCTTTTTCCTTACCATCTAGCATATCTCGTAAGTACTTAGGACCTTTTTTTAGAAACCAACCAATAGCACTATTACTGATACGAGTATTATCAGAATAGTAGGGAACATCAATTACCATTTTATTCATAGTATCTCCATTTAAAACCAACCGTATGGTTTCTTTCTCCAATACAACATTTAATTATATTTGAAGATGCTGCTTTAAAATAATTAGCTGCTTCTTTAATACTATTCCAGCGTTTAATTTCATTCATATCTAAATCATATTGTATTACTTTCCTAGTAATATTATTAAGATTTCTTCTTAGATGGATATTTTTATAAGTATTATTATAAGTATAATCACACCATTCTAGATTATCAACACAATTGTTGTGCTTATTTTCATCTTTATGATTTACACATTCTAAATTATTAGGATTATCTAAAAATGTTTCAGCTACTAATCTATGTACTAGTACTGTTTTATGATTTCCATTTTTAGATAATACAATATATTCATATCCTGCAGTTGTAGTAGTAGTTTTACGAATTTTTTCTTTTATTAATTGTTTAGAACCACTTTTACTAACTACATAACGCTGTAATGATTTTATTTTTCCTTTATTACTTATTTGATATAATGTTTCATAACCTTTTATATCCTTCCAAATTTCCATATTATATATAATTAAACTATATTATATATAACGTAATCTTCATAATAAAGTTTCTTTTTTCAAAGCATTTTAATTATTACTTTGCTCATTTTCTTCTTCTATTTCTAAGTTAGTATCCCAAGGAATTTCATCTTCTGCAATTATATCTTCTAATTGCGTTTTATAAAACTCCTTTTGCATATTAAAGAATTCCTTTATATCTTCTAAAGATAAAGGTTTTTCTCCTTTTAATTTATAGAAAGGTTCAATTAATAAAGATAGAGAATCTAAAAAACTTATCTTTTCTTGCTCTTTCATTATGTCTATTATTACGGGTTTAAAATTCTTTTTAACGTTATAATTATCATCTAATAATGAACAATTATAATATCCTACCTCTCGTAAATCTCTTCCATCATGCCAGTGTCCATACAGATGAGCTAACTTAGGCCTTGGAGCATTACTTAATAATCCATTTTTAAATGGATTATCATGAGTAAGCAATATATCTATATCTTGAGGTATTTTATTGTAATGACTTATTATTTCTCCTGTTTGGTTTTCTTCTCCAGTATCAGGATCTATTTCTCCTGGCATTATACCTTTATCTTCAAATGCCCATCTTCCTTCTTGGAACATTATCGGATTGATATAGGGACAACCATAAAACTTTATACCTTCATACTCATATTGTTCATTTATTAATATAACTAATTTGTTATTAGTTCTTGCTGATAAATCCTGTTTTAATTCATCATAATAATACTTATTATAAGCATCTTCTAAAAAGAAATCATGATTACCTGGAGTAATTATTACTTTCTTACAAGGTAATCTATTTACCCATTTAGTAAATCTAGTATACCACCAATGTCGTGATGCATCTATAGACCTTTGATCATTTAAATTAATTATATCTCCGGTGATACATAATACATCACATTTAGGTATATCTCTAAATTGTCCATGTATATCGCTTAATCCACATATTTTCATAGAATAGAAAGGCTAGCATTTCTGCTAGCCTATTTTTTTAATTTAATAATATTTCAGATGATAATAACATTCCTATCATTTCATCCTCGTCATATTCATCATCATACTCATCATCATTTTCCTCATTATTATCTTCTTCATTAATTTCATTATTTATAGATTCTTTATTAATTTTTAAATCAGAATCTGTACTAATGTTCATATCCTTAAGAATATGTTCATTAGATAATTCAGGAAACATTAATTTTTCATCTATAAATGATAAAATATTATCGATAGATAATAAATTAAAGTTATTAACAATGAAATTATAAGTAGGATCAATTTCTTCATTAGCAATACCCTTATCCTTAAGAATCTCTTTCAGGAATCGAGCATTATCACTTGCTTCAAAATGACGAGTATAACGTACACGAGAACAACGATCTTTAAGATATTCGTTAACTCGATCTTCGTTGTTACATGTAAATAATACTAATTTCTTAGCATTTGTCTGTACTCCGTCAAGCCAACTTAATAGGTCTTCTGTATCCCAATGTTTATCTACCTCATCGAAAATAACCGCTACGGGAGTAGTAAACTTACGGAAGAAATCATTAATCTGACTAGTAGGGAAATCTTCATCTACTACAATGACTGGCAAATTAGAATTTTTAGCAATTACTTTTGCCATAACTGTTTTACCAGTACCTTTAACACCACTAAGCATAACGCCAGTGGACAGCTTTGATGTCTTTTCAAAGTAAGTATTTACTCGTTTGATGAAAATATCATCATCTTTTGTAGTATATACTTTTTTTGGTAAATTTAAAGATCCATCTTCTTCAAAATATGAACCAACTCCATATCGTTCATACTTAAGATTATAAACTTTTCCATTTATTAAATCATAATCAAAACCATTAGGTTTATTAAGGATCTTATTGCCTGCTTTTATAAATTCTGACATAATCTGTTATTTTTTAGTTTTTAATTCATCGATCATAGAATCGACTTGTTTTTGGTTACGAACTAAGTATAACTTATAGTTCGCTTTACTCTTCATAAGAGTATATTTAAAAATCTTCCAGCGTAATGGAAATGAGTCACCCATTAGTCCTTTACATTCAATTATGAAATTTTTACCAACAAAGTCAGGTAAGTAAGTCATAGCTCTTACCTTTTCTCCATTATATTCAAACTTAGGTATAAGTTCAAAATGTATTGCTTCATATTGTGCTGGAATATTAGCTTCTTTCAGCTTTTTATATGTATAGGTTTCGAGTTTACTACGAAATTTAATTCCATCATATTCATTTGGAGTTGCATTTCGTACTTTCTTCTAACCTTTTTTCTTTGTTAATCGTTTCATTTAACCATTTTTTAACTTTATCAAATCCATTTAACTTAACTGCATCAGATATATCTTTTGCATTAAATTTCTTATGGACAAACATTGCATCTAAGCCATGTTTAAGGCTTAATTTACGACTATTTTTTACTCCAGCTACATCTCTATCAAATAGTATTATAATACGCTTAAAACGTCTCTTAAGCTGTTCTAAGATATCTAATGGAATGAATGTACTTTCTGAAGAAGGTGATATTGCCGTATAACCCATTTCATGAAGACACATTACATCTTTCATACTCTTAGTAATAAAGAGTATATTACCTTTCTTAGGCAATTGAGCATAACCTTGTATGTCATACTCTGTAAGATTGTTTCTCCATTTAGTATATTTATCTGCTAATGGTCTGTATATCTTAAAGTTATTATACACTTTATAAGCATACATAGGATTTTCAGGTTTATAAATACCTTTAACTATACCATTACACAAATAATACTTAATACTATTAACGTTATATTTCTTTAAAGTTTCCTTAGAAATATGAAACTGAGACCAGTAATTGATGTCTGTTAGAGTAAAGTTTTGTCTTACTACACCAATTACAGTCTCAGAAGAAGGTATGTATTGCTTAGAGCTATCGAGCTTAGTTGAAGTAGTAATATTTAACTTATCTACTATATCTTGTAGTATATCGTTATAATTTGTTAAACCTGTGTATAATGATACAAATTTAACTATATTACCACATTCTCCCGTTCCATGATCTTTGAACAAAAGTTGTTTTGTACGCTTACTATAGTATATTCCAAAAGAAGGATTATTATCCTTACGGAATGGACTATTATAAATAGCGCCTACTTTAAATTGTCCAAGATAGTGAGTATATATATCATACTCTGTTACTTTAGATAAGATATAATCTAAAGTAATATTAGTAGGGGTTTTAACCCTTCTTTTGTCATACATAATATATGATTTTTATTGTGGAATGTGTGGGAATCGAACCCACTACATTAGTATCTTTCCTTTTCTAAAGAACATTCCGTATATCCTATAGGCTCTCACACTATAGGATAAAATTTGTTATTGTTTGTTAATATAATAAATTATTTTTTACAGTTCTATGTTTGCATAGATTAACTAAAAATAAAGAAAACCCTTGGTTCTATATTCAAGAGCGACTTGACCATCAACTCAGGCTCGAATTCTCATATAGTTAAGCAGAGAACAATAAAATTCTTTAAAAAATATTAAAGACTATAATTTTCCCTAAACTGTCAAGATAAATATGTATCATAGGACTTACACCTATCATTCATTACATCTCATCATTATACTTTAGGAATAGTATAATAGCTCTTTATGGCTTAACGTTTCTAATCTACCTTGAATAATTCTTCAATTTGTTTCAATTTTGCATCAGCAGATTCTTTAGATAAACACTGACCATGATTAATTACTATATTTTCTTTTGTTTGCTCTATATTAAGTGGTATAGCATGCCCCATTCCCCAGCCATTTTTGTAATGACCTTTTTGATGAGCAAACATATAATAACGAAAAAACCAAGGACTAATACCATTTAATATTAATCCTTTATTCATAGAATCTTCATGTTTCTTTAAACATACACGTACTTCATATATTACACCTGTTTCTTCTCTCCAGCTACCATAAGCATCTCTGGTAGAATCACATGCATATATTGCAACTCTATATCCTATATTTTCAAGCATATCTACAATTTGTATAGCTGTATAGGCTTTATTAAGCATTTCTTTATAACCTATGTTGCAATTTTCAGATATTACTACATATACGTTTATAAGACGTCCACTTCCTATTCCATGAGTTTTTACTCGTTTTCTCATTGCTGGAAAACCTTCAAGTAATCTATCATAATTCATGTCATCTCCATCAAACTCGTCATAAGTATAACTACGTTTAGAACCTCCTAAATCAACATTTAATTCTATTTCTTTAAGACCATCTAAACCTTTAAGATAGCAATACTTACTCTTTTGTATATCATCTATAGATAATCCTCTAAAATCTTTTTCTTCAGTTTTTAAATGAGTGTTAAGATCATTAGAATTTCCTTCTGGAGTAGGAGTAATTGCATCATTGTAAAAATCTGTAATGCTATCATAATTATATAATAATTCTTTCATAACTAACTAGATTTTTTTTTCGCAGGAGTTTCATCACTAGACTCCAACCATTGTTCTAATGTCTTTCTCTCATTTTCAGACCAATTTATAATTAGTCTTTGTTTCCAATCCATAAAGTGATTATACTTAAGAGTATGACCAGCTTGAACCATACGAGTAGATATTACCTTACGTAAATTTGTTTCTTTAGCAAATCTACGTAAAGTGTTTATATAATCTACTACTTCAGAATCATACTGACTTTCATACTTAGCAGAATACGTAACTTCTACAATACCGCCAATAAAACGGTCTATAGTAGACGCATCTAATTGGTTATTTGCCACATATTGACGATCACACCCAAACCCAAATGTATTACTTGTGGCAATAATAATACAGTTCGGATGTCGATGAACTAAGCCTGTAGTAGTCTCAATTTCATCATTTGCTAACGCTGCATTAAGAATTTGCGCAACTGCTGGATCTAATGCCGTTATCTCGTCAATCAATATAATAGATGGTTTCGCATAATACTCTCCAAATCGAGTAGATTCACGCGTCGGATACTTATAACCAATAAACTCGGTAGCTGATGTCCCTATACCACAGCTAATACATAGATATGGAATTTCCATCTCTTCTGCTATATTTCTAGCCATAGTACTCTTACCGCAACCGGCAGGACCAACCATCCATATATTCTTTATGCCAGCTTTGACAGTTCTACGTAACTTCTCTTCTGGCTCTAGGTCAGTAAAATTGAATCCTAAACTTTTACTTTCCTCTAGATACTTTAGTCTTTCTGCTTCTTTTAGGTCTCTTTCATAAGTATCTAATAAATTATTTATTTCTTGTTCTTTAAGTTTCTTACTTAAACTATTAATAATTTTAATACCTGTAAGAGAGGTTTTATATTCATTACTAAGATAGTCGACGAAAGTAAATTTACCATAGGAATCTTTAAGCATATAAAGATCCTTTCGTTGATTCAATCTTTTTTTCTTACCATTTTCTTTAATCGTAGTAGAAATGGCAGCATAGATTACATCCCCTTCTTTAAGCTCGTCACGCTTTTTATCTACATTGATATTTTCAATCGTGTAGTTAGGATCCACTGTATCTATGTCTTTATTAAAGAAATGTTTATTTATGAATTTTGATAAACGCATTTTAAATTGATTTTTTAATTAGACATAAAACAAACGAGAGTGCTTTCGTTAGACTCTACTCACACTCTCGTATCGCTATATTAGCCTAGCGTAGGCATTTAATTTAAACCTTATTTATTAAAATGGCAAATCGTTTAAATTACCTGTATTAAATGAAGTTGTTTCATTCTTAATTACACTATCAAGTGTATCTACAGGAGTTTCTACATCTGCTACAATAGGCTTTTCAAAATTGTCAATACCTAATTTAGCAATTGCAGAAGTCATACCATCGGGTAAGATCATAGGCTCAATAAATGTATATTTTGCATATGAAGGCAAAGTAGTATATCCTTTATTGTTATATACAATCTTTACTCTTACTAACTTAGACTTATCTGCATTATTTAAATAGTTAACTACTTCCGTAGCAAACTCTTCAAATGTAGAACCATTGAAAATCAATTGTTCATCTTTATAAAAACAAAGCAAAATTTGCATCATACGAGAAAATTGAGTATCTTCTTTCTTCTGTAATGCTGCTTCGTCCATACCTTCAAACTTCGTAGGTTTCCACTCAGTCTGAGTTAAGGTTGCCCCATCTTTTTCAAAGACAATTTCAAGAAACTTATTACCTGTAGGAGATTCTGCTAAACGTGCACTTTTTAATTGTACATTCTCATGAATGCCTGCAGGAATAAATCTAACGTCATTTTTTGTTATCTGTTGTGCTCTTTCTTTACTATACATATCTTAATCTTTTTATTCTGGTAAATAAATTCTTTCCCAATGAGTAGTAATCTCATTGTTTTCATTACTTTCTGCAATTACTATGTTTTTTCCTCTTAAATGAGGAGCTCTTGCTTCGCGTACTGAGTTATCTCCACCTTCAAATGAAATATGAGTTTCATTCTTTTTTCGATAGACATAACCTACAGCATCTGCTTCACCACAAACAATATCACCTAGTCTTCCAACTAAATCTATTGCCATTTCTGTAAGCTCTTCACCATCCTTATTAATCATCTTATCTTTAGTATGACCAATAAGAATAAAGTTATCGCATAACTCTTTAAACATAAAAATTACTTTCTTTACTGCTTCTCGAAGATATAGATATCCAGATCCGTTGGGAAGCTGTCTTACATCATCTCCTTTAAAGGTTTTCCCCATAGGAGTTTGCCTATAAAGTGTAGCAGCATATGGTAAACATATCTCTTCTAAGCGTGTTGCATTATCAATTGCAATATACTTATAAGGCTTCTTACCTGTCTCAGTAATTTTTTGACGTATTAGGTTAGCAATTTCTCCTAAATCACTTACACTTCTTGCTTGAATAGAAAGAGCTTCAAGAAATTCTGAACCTCCTTCTAAGTCTATTATAAGACATCCTTCAAGCATAGAAAGTAATGTTGTTTTACCAGCTTTAGGTTTTCCAAAAAGTATTAAAAATCTAGGATTTTGTACTTTTGGTATATTTTTTTCAGTTGGTAGTATTAACATATTAAATAGGTTATACTACTTTACTTGATATGATAGTCTATGATAAATTATGTTAAAATTTGTATTATGTAAAGTAAAAGTTATTAGATATTAAGTTCTGCATTAATTTCAGTATTATTAATCATAATAATAATGTTATTAATGATAGTTTTTTCTTCATCGTTGATTGTGTTAAAATAACTAAGATCGTACTTCGGAATTAGTTTATAACCAACCTGGATGAAATTTCCATACTCCTTAACAGGAGTTCCATCTGCTAATCGAAAATCGTACAGAGGTTTATAATTACGTTTTGCTTTTGCATAATCGTCTAAACGTTTCATTGCAAGAGCAAACTGTGTTGCTAAATTATAATTTTCCACTTTTTCAGCAGGATAATATGGTGTAGCATATGGGCAATATTTGCAATCCACATACTTAGCAACGTCACACTTTGAAAATAAATCAGCACCAAAACGTATCTTGTTGTTCGGGCCAATGTACTGATAACTAAACGGAGTTTCCTTAGTATCAATACCGTCAATAACTAATTCTGGATAACTAGTAAGCAAACGCTTCAAAAGATAATTCTTATATTCACCAGTCGGATCACATTTTGCATTCGGGGTAGTTATTGTAAAAGTCTTTTTCATAATTTCAGCCTATTTTTATTGTTAAATACTACATTTTGCTGCATAGTAGTATTTCCTTCAGTTTCTATCAGATTACCATACTTAAGTTCATTGTCAAATTCTAATATACAAGGTTCTCCAGCATCTCTTACTTTAAGAAAATGTAGATACACCTTATTCTTCACAGGTAAGCGATTGACTCCATAACTTTGAATATTAAGTAATTCTGGACGTGATAATGCTATCACATAGTCACTTGCTTGGAATATAGCATCTGATGCAGCTAAATCACTACGCAACGGAAAATGCATAGATGGGTTATTTATACGATCAGGCAATTCAATATTTCGATTCATCTGTGAAATCTGTATAATACTCGTATTAGATAATTTCTTTTTACGAATAAACATTTTCTGTAAATCTACTATTGTTCCACGTTCCGTATCTCCTTCAACTAATAAAGCATGGTCTAGGATAACAATTAGCCACTTATCTTTAGCTATTGTTTCGTGGAAATAATCTATAGTTTTTTCGATATTTTCGACAGTGCTAGGAGTATCTATATAATATATCTGATACTTCTTAATACGTTCTGCTTCTTCCTTTACTTTAGTAAATGTAGCATCATCTATACTGTCTTCTGCACTATATAATTCCGAGGTAGTGCGTCTTAATCGATTACTCAGTTTTCGACCTATTTGTCTATAACTAAGCATCTCAAACGAAAAATCTAAAATTACAATTTCTTGATCTGTATTAAGATCAATTAAATCAGTTTCAAGCGTATTTGCAAATGCTGATTTACCAGATCCAGAACCTCCTGCAATTGTTAAAATCATGTTTGGTTCTAATCCTCCACAACAAACTCTATTGAACTTTTTCCATCTTGTTTTAAGAGGAATAATAGTTCTATCCTTTCTTGCTTGAATATAACTAACAGATTCATTAGTTACTTCAGCAATAGTCTTATACGGTAGTGTCTTAAATAACTGTTGCTCCATATAATTCTGCATTTTGTTGTTCATTTATTTGCTCTTCGTAACATTCCCACTCATGTTGAGTAAGCCATTTCCACATAGTTTTCATATAACCTATTTTACCTGTCTGCAACTTATCATCTATCTCATATCTTAAACAGGATAGAATATGCTCATGCATAGCTTTAGACTTACCGATAATACGGTTATATTCTTTTCTACATTTATTTACGTTAGACCTAAGAAAACCTCTAGTTCCATCTGGTCTTGTTACATAAATAGGAAATACTTCATAGAACTCGTCAAACATACTCTGTTCATTCTTTTTAATGAAATCAAGTAGTTCTTTTGAAGGACTATAAATTTTATTATCGTCAGAAATAGTAACTACGATAATGTTACGTTGAATTAAGTCTTGTATTTCTTCTTCATTAACTCGGCTGAGAAGTTCATGAATGTCTTGATTATTTATTTGATTATCATTCAATACAAGGCTAATAAATACTAATTGATTAATTGATATACTAAATTTGTTTAATAGAGATGTATCTAATTCTAGTATCATAAGCATTAAAGTTTATGACAATTTTATAAGAATTTGATACGATATGTTAGATTCTGTTAAAACAGTTCTAATTGTCTTGGTTGTAATTCTTCAATTATCTTAAGAGCTTCTCTAAGATAATATCTATAATTAATTTTACGCTCTTCTATTGGTTTATCGTCAAATTTATTTAAAAGAGTAACACCAGATGAAGATAACATATTTTGATATGCTTGTACTCCATTATTATCTTTCCATTTCCATAAGTATCCACCATTGGTAGATGCATAGAAACGATTAGTTCTCTGTTGTTCCTCATTCATATATTCAACATGCCATTGTTTACCAGTTTTTTCAGACATTAAAAACTTTTTAATATCTTTACATTCCTTAATAGTTTGTTCAACTGGTATACCATCTACAAAGTACTTTATTATAGCTTCAGGAATTATCTTTGCAGATAGCCCTTTACCTAATAATACTTTAGTAATAAACATTCCTTTTGTTTTAATTAAATCAGGATTTTTAGTTTTTTGGTATCCTTCTTTAACTGCTATATAATCATTAATAGCGTATTGGTACATAGCTTCAAAACGCTCTTCTTCAAGAGTAAGTTTAGTAAGTTGTTCCCAATTTCTACAAATAGTGTTAACCTGTTGATAGTTATCTTTCTTAAGTAATACAAATAAACCATCTGTATTAGCTTGGATGATTCGGCATCCTACTTGTGTTAACTTCTCAGCTAACATAAGCAATAATAACTGTCCATTAATTCTACATAATATTCTATATAAGACGCAACTCTCATATACGTTCTCTTATGAACTGCTGCATATCACTATGCAGATTAGACTATATCATCTCCTTTTACTTAAGCAGCAGTCAGGAGTTCCCCGTTTCCATTACCATTAGCTTGTAATGTACTCTCTTTCGAGATAGTCGTTGAACTTTTTATATAATTGTTATATATAGATTTAACTTTATTTATAAAATCTTCTTTAGAAAATTTATTTTTCATTATATTACACATTTTACAGCATGGCACACAGTTTTCTTTAAAATATCCTTTAGTAGTATCTACTCTATCAATACCTGTAATTTTCTCATGCTTATCTCTATAACTAGATGTTTTTGTTATATCTGGAGCTTCTCCACAATATATACACGATTGTGTAATTATATTTTTGAATTCTTCTTCTGATAAATTCCATTCTATATTTCTTTGTTTTGCATTATTCTTATAATGTATGAATACATTGTAAAGTAATGTATTTAAACATTTACCATGCCTATTGTGAATACAATTTCTACATTTTAAATTTTCAAAATTGTGTATACAATCTTTTTTTCTAGAAAATATTTCACCGCATTTTTTACATTGAATTAAATAATATAGATGAGTTCTATTACTTTTCTCATAACGTTCTTCATCAAATTTAATTATCTTGAATTTATCATTTTCTAATTCTAAAGTTTTATCTAATAATTTCATAATTATATAACTTAGTTACTGATTGTCCTTTTATATTAAAAACGTATAATACTAAAGGATGTTCCAGTAATTAAAGGAATTTTTTTCTATATATTTCTATATAGGCAGACCAAAATTAATCTGCATCACTGCAAATGGACTATAACAAAAATTATGTTCATTTTGTAAATTTCCTGATAAACCATTTAGAGCTAACTTTAATGTCTCATTCTTTACCTTATCTCCATTATGTTTTGCTTCTATTCTCTCATTTTTAATTTGAGAATATACTTCTAGAAATTCAGGTCCTAAATGTTTAGGATAGAACCCATATTCAATTAACATACTTGGGTATAGAGATGCGACATCGATGTCTATAAGCATTTCATCTTCTTTAGGAATAATTATTTCAGGATCATTCTTAGAATGAATTCCTCCTACTCCTACAGTATAACGTAAGCCTGCAAATACAAAGTTATTTTCATATCCTTTTCTACCTGGAGATACTATCTGATCTTTCATGTCTTCTAGTACTCTATTTAGAATAGGACTATCATACTTAATAAATGGTAATATTACATCCTTTAAAGGAATATAATCCATTGGAGATCTTAAACCTTCTATATCCCACCAAGTTAAACCTGTTTTTTCAAGATATTTTTGAGTTAAAATCTTCATTCCAATATTTACGCCATCTTTACTAAGTACTCTTACTCCGTATTCATCTTCAATAGCTATACGTAAATCAACATCTTTCTTACATCTATTTAATAATTCTGAAGTAGATTCAATATCATTAATATTGTAATCTATCATAGAGTCAAAATCTTCTAAAGGAAGCGGTTTAGTCCAATCACATACAAATTCTTGTACATTAGGATATTGCATTGTTACTTGGATTTCCTTTAAACCTACTCTAAGTTTATTAGAATATAACATAGTAAGAATATCAAAAGTATCAAACCATATTTGATATTTCCAATGCTTCCATGCATCTATATTATCTTCTTTAGAAGTAGTAATAGTCTTACTTAAGTTGAATATAGAACTACAAATAGTAAATACATTGTGATTCATTAAAGTATCCTCATATTCAATTATATAATTGATTATTGGATTATCATAATGTAAATTGTTATAACCACAGAATATAATATTAGATTCTATTTGTCTAGTTGTAGTATAATATTCTCCCCAAGTAATGTACTTATCTACTTGTTTAAAGAATTTAACTAATTCTCTTAGTTGATTTTTTCTCTCTGATATTTCAAATTTATAAATAGTATTTGTTTCTGTATCTTTTACAGAACAATGAAAGATATTTTGAAATACTTCGATATCGAATACAAATACCGCTTTTCCACGTATTTGCATATCATTAAAGTTTAGTTAGTGATCCTATTGCGACTCGAACGCAAAACCTACAGATTAGAAGTCTGTTGCTCTATCCAATTGAGCTATAGGACCGAAGACGCTATTCAGCGTCTAATTTTTGTAATTCTTCTAAAAAGATAGGCATTCTGCTATCTTCATAAAAACAATCACATGGTGTTCCAGATAATTTATCTGTTGATTTAGGGAACAAATCATAAGAAGCGCAAAATAAAGCTTGTCCTTCTCTAATTTCAGTGTTCTTTTTAATATACGTATCAGCTTTCTTTTTGATATGTATAACATCTAATTTATCAATTTTTCTCATTATGCTGCACTTTTAGTAATTTCTTTATTTTTAAAGATACAATAACGATAATTCGTTGGAACACCGGTTCCTTTTAGTTCATATCGAGACTTTTCCCAAATTTCGATACCACAATAATCTCGCATAGTTTTACTAAATGTGTCATTTAGTTCTTCTCCGTCTTTACGAAGTTCTTCTAATGTTTTACGAGATGGATTTATACTAAAATCATATGGTAAACCTTTACTGTTCTTTCTTTGTATAATAAGCAAATTAGGATATTCACCTTTAATTCTCTGCTTACTTACTAAAGTATGTACTTTTTTGTTAAACATAATATTGTTAATTTTATCCTCATGTGCTGCTTTTTCTGCTTGCTTCTTAAAGATATTATTTATCTTTCCATATAGGTTAGATACTAACTTATCATGTTTATCACTATATTTAGCATTATTGAATCTTTCCTCTTTTTGCTCCTTTGTAAGAGCAAAACTTTTTGCTAGTAAAGATTCAAACGTCAAATCACTTAACTTAGGATGACGATGTGTTATACGAGTACGTAAATTTCCTTTACTATCCTTATAAGTAGTTGTAACTGTAATCTTCATTGCTTTATTAATTTCTTTAGAAGATTTACCATTCTCTGTCCAGTAATTGATATACTTATTATTTTTCTGTTGATCAGTCTTATTCATAATGTTATTGTTTTTAAAGATTAAAAAATAAGGGATAGATGCCTCCGACACACCTTGCATTCGACGTATTACCGCCAATTGTTACTTATCTATCCCTTTAAGATTACTTTATTATTTTCTTAAATTTTAAAAATATGATTTCTTATGCTGCTAAGAATAAAGGAATTTCCTCCTCATTCAAATCAGTATTGTCATTAAATTCTGCAATTTTCTTTCGTAATTCATTTAATGGTAACGAACATTCATTCTTCTTAGCACGTAAATAGTTATACGTAAGTTCCTCATTTACTGCTAAACCTTTTTTCCCTCGTTTAGCCTTAAGTACAGGATTAATTGTATGATGTTTCATCATTTCATCTAACTTAACCATATACTCATTTAAAGCAGATAGTTTATAGATATTAATAATGTTTGCATCACTAGATAAATCCTTTAACTTAATACCCATATTTGCACACTGAATACGTAATTTAACAATTACTAATTCATCATATGTTGCTCTAATATGAATTAATAGAGATTTTAGGTCATAATTGCGTGTTAAACCTTTTTTAAGTACATTTTCTGTTGCTATAATTTTCCAATAACGAGAAATTTCATTAGTTAATTTATCACGCTTATCGATTAACATGTTCGGCTTAATAGTTTTTGTAATTGATTTCATATATAGTTGATATTATTTAGTTAATACTTGATTTAAATATCGTATATTAGAAATCGCTTACCTGTGTAGCCAAGGAGGGAATCGAACCCTCAAGACCATTTCTGATCATCGGATTTTCAATAGTTGGATAAAACTATTTGGACTATGTCATAACCATATTTTTACAAACTTAGGTTGTGGGTATATAGTCTCTACACATTTATAAATATCTTTTGATACTTAACTTAGCTCGGCGTTATTACTATTTATAAGGCAAGTACCTTCACCGAATTAGCCCACTTCTACATAAGAATTTCTACCTTATGCACTCATACCTATATTTCTTCCTCGATAATTATTAGTTAGAGCATGACAATTTGGACATAATAATAGAATATTCTCAATTCTATTATCATGTTTATCTCCATTTATATGATGTAATTCTAAAGGAATGTCATTGTTACACCATTGTGCTAATTTACATCTTTCACACATATGTTCTTTTATATTTTCCTTTAATAGTCTCTTTTTAAGACTATTAGAATTTACAAATGTTGATTCTTTAACTAAAATATCTTTCAGTGGTTTAGCTTGAATAATAGGACGGTATCTTTCTCCTTGATTCCAAGCTGCTCCTGTCATATGGGAAGTATCCAATTTTAACTCTTTTATTTTACGTTTAACAGTATCATAATTACTTCCAGCTACTTTCAAGCCTAATTTACGTATTACATCTGCATAAGATAAACTTGTTTTTACTGCTTCTATAAATTGTTGATCTGTCCATTTTTTCTTATTCATAATTTTAGTTTTTAGTTATACACGTATAACGTACTATAATTATGTGTGTTCCATAAAATATATAAGTTTTACATCTAAGTCCGACGCGTTTACCAATTTCGCCACAAGGCCATAAAACCAAGATGCCCGACCCATCGTCTTGGGCTCTACGGTTTTATATATAAATGTTTAATGTTTTCATTCTCTATATAACTATAGTAAGTAGATATTTACATCTAATCTACTAACTTAGTTATACTTTGTACTACTTTATTAAACAAATCTATTCAATCCAAAGTATGAATAAGCGTCCATCTGCTAATACTTATTCATGAATAATTAATCTTCTTCTAGACGTACTCCAATTGGAATTTGTCCTCCTCCAAGATCAAGATATGCAATACCTTCACCCCGGAAACGTTTTTTTCGACCACAATCATTTTTTTGCTGTTGCTGTGGGTTCTCATCTATCAGCTGTAGGATACTCAATTTGTAGTCGCCTTCTGTTACACCTAGAAAAGCATACATAACAAATCGATCAATAACAAAATCATACTGTTGCTTATTAATAGCATTAGTAATGATTTCTTCTGTCAGAATTCGTGGTAAATTACTGTCTTTTGGTAAATACCGTGAAAATGCATTAAGCATTTTAAAACACAAATCTGTAAAGGACAGAGTTGTGTAATCTCGAAAAATTTGATTCCACCAATGTTTTGGTGTTCTACCAAATGTTACCGACCCATCGTCATTGATAACAATTGATTCTGGAATCTCATTATTCAAAAGAACAATGCTACTAATACGATTATCTTTTAATAAAAGCTTTAGTAAGTCTTCTCGAGATTTGGAGATTAGTCTTACTTTTGACATAGCTCAAATTATTTCGTAATAGGAGTGCCAAGTTCAGTATAATACTTATCACACTCCGTCAAATGAATGTCATTAAGATCGCTTAACAACTTAGCCTGATTAAGCATATCTTCTGCAATAGCCTCAGCTTTTGCTTTCTCTAGAGCATTTAACTTATTAACCTGCTCAGTAAGAGAGATTAAATCATCAAACAAAATCGGTTCCCGTCCAAGAGAAGAATTCTTCTCATTGTTTTCTACTGCTTCTGTGATAGTTTCCATAGTAACTTCACGGAATTTAGCAGGTCCAATCTTAAACTGCAGAGTTGGATTGTTGTTCAACTCCACTACAAGAGTAGTCTTATCGGGAAGTGGAACTAACCGTACACCGAAGATATTAGTGCCTTCAATGATATACTTCATGATTGGCTTCATCGTCAAAGTTGGATCGCCGTCCCGTTTACGGTCATTGAACATAAGATCTGCTGGCTCCCGCCGAACAACGAAAATCTTTTTACCAATTAAGTTCCAAGACTCAAGAATAGCTCTGTTTTTACCGATCAATTCAGGATTGATCACTGCATTCATTTCGTTCATATTTATTTCTCCTTTTTGATTTTAAGATTGATTTCTTTAACGAGAAATTAATCAGTTAATAATAAAATTAAAAATTAATGTATTACCTTTTATTCTAACCTTATCCTGTACCTAAAGGATACGCTTTAAAAAGCTTTGAATGAGGTTAATCAATCTCAATGATGCATATGGTAATACAACGTTAGTTAAAATTCTGATAAAATTTGTTAATACTGTAAAATAAGTCAAAGTATAATAAAACTCATTACTAGAACGTAGCGATATTTCACTACTCGGCATTCCCCGTAGGACTTTACTTATTAGACAGATAAGTCAGCCGTTCTTCACTTATTTATTTCTACTTTTTTAAAACATAATATTTTCTGCTAATATCTGTTAATATTGGCAATTTTGGGTTTCGAGATTATACTTAAAGGGGACTCGTAACACCTACCGTTTCCCTTTGTTTGCCGTACTCTACAACGCGATTTGATGCAAAGATATAGAGAGCTCCATCATCAATAGTACGATACTATCTACGGGCATATAAGCTATTACAACATTCTTATCTCAAAAAAAAGACTTGGCGAATGAGGGTCGTTTCTGTTGAGAAACGTTACTAAAACTACTAATACAAAAGCTGCTGATGTTACGCAGCACCCACTTTTGGACATTTCACTTCTGACATTGCGATAAATCTCAGGTTACTATTTTCTACTTATGGTATTTCCAACCATTCAACAAACGTTTTAGTACACTCTAATGAGAAGCGTACCAGCCGTCTCAGCGATCTCCTTAGCTAATGTGTTGCGCACATTAGTTTACAGAATTTCATGTAGCAAGTTACTTCAATAGCGGGGTGGCTCATACTTTGTCAAGGTACTACCATTGAACTTCCCTATTGTTTTAAAAATTAAACATGTTTACACTCTCCTTATTTGTTTTAGCTGTTCGTTTCAGCGTAGGCACTCATTGATTAGACTTACTAAAGTATATAACATCTTATATAACATTAACTAACCAAGGCAATACGTAGATTACTTCCATTCTACTTCGTGTCGGCCTCTTAAGACGCATTGTAAGATCCTGCTCTATGCTGGAGTGCATAGCTCTTACCTAATTATTTCTAGCGAATCTTGGTTAAAGATACCTCACTTACTTTGTCTGAGTTTTATGGGTGGGCTCAGTTCCACCTTCCTTTGTTTCCCATGAATATACTTATATTGATCATATATTCAACCACTAATAGTCTTTTCGCGGACTTCAAGCGCTAGTTAGTTTATTACTCGGTGCAAAGCACACTAAGCTTTATAGTGACATTACTAACAAGTCACTTTATAATATAATAACCTAAACTTCATTTATGCTTATTTCTAAACACTATAGTAATTGCAACTACACTATGAAATCTCTTAAGCTGTAAGACACGCAATCTACTTTCCATAGGGATTTCTCCCAAACAGCTAACTCTAACGTTCACTGTATTGCGTAAGGGTTTTGCACCCAATCCGGTTAATCTGTCATATAACTCTAATACAAAAAGATATTATACGGATCATAGCCACTCAGCCATGTCTTAATTAATTTCTGCTCATTATTATATTATCCTCCTCCTTCATATACACCATATCCAAGTACTAATCTTGCCATCGATTTTCCCGATTCCCAATTGAATTTTACACTTCTATACAACAGAAGATCTTTAGATATAATATAGAACACTAAGGCAATATTCTTTAGGCTCGTACACACTTAAGTAGTGGGCCAAGGGGGTTTTGGAGACACCCTAGAATGCTAGTCGATTCTCAGTTAAGATGACAACGTATAAACAGCACGTGTTCACATTCCTTCGTGATTTCACCAGTGATATTGGTCAACGAATGTGTATAGAGGTGAACGATACCCCTTGCTTTGTTTAGATGCGATAGCTGCTCCTTCCACATCTGCGTCTTTTAGCCACCAGTACGGTTCTCGCTTATGGGTTATGCACGCTCTCCCATTTTCCTGTTGCTTCTTCAGTTATAGAGTAATTTTATAACACAACAAGTTATCATACTATAGTATAAATAAAAGTGTTAGCTTTTATTTAATACATTTCAGTATCCTGTATTACTCACATTACACGGCTTAGTTAGGCTCAAATAATGAATATTTATACTTATAGCTCTTGTATACCGCTTGTATAGTTCTAGTAGCGGTCTGCGTTTCTCTTCGGCAGTTACCAATTTTTCACTGGCAGTTCTTTATTAATCGGCTTTAAACGATTAAAAAATTTGCTTCTATAGGCAATATCTTCAGGTAAATATACTACCTTTTCTACTACCTTGGTTATATACTCTGGACGTGTCTCAACGTCCGTTTTAATTGTCACAGTAGTATTATCAACATTCCCATTAAATAATACAGTCTTTTCCTGCAAGTCAATGTTGATAGATTTCTCTTCATTCAAACCTAGTACGTCTACTGGCATTTTAGGTACGTCTACCCAACGAATTCGAGTTTCTTCAGCATTTGCAGTTTGAGACGGAGAATTAGGATCAAATCCTATGAATCCTCCTAAACACACCATTATTAGTGTGATTAACATATTAAAACGCTTCATATTGATTACTTTTTAGCCTCAGCGTATGCTGACTTGTCTACATATGAAGACAAACGCATAATTGGCTTAGCATAATATTGAACAAGTTCTTTTAACTTGTCTTTTAGGATATTCTCAGAATCTCCATATGCTGCAATAAGCGTTTTACGGATAGAATTTGGATGAACAATCATGTCAAGCTGACTGTCTGGAACCTTTACAGCAACGTCTTCAACATTACCCTTTAAGATAGCATCAATTACATTTCCTGCATTTGCTGCTAAAATCTGACGATTTACTACAGTAAGTTCTCCGTCATAAGTTGGCTTTCCATGAGATGAACCACCCTTCTCGTTCCAATCATCAACTTTCTTCTTAGAAGCAGCAGACATAAGTACTGCGGTCAATTCTGCAACTTCTTGTTCACTCAATGTAGGACACCAAGCTTTCAATAATGCATGAGCTCCAAGAATACTATGCTCAGCTCCCATCTTACCATTAACCATACCACGTAGGCAGTTAATCATAGTAGCTTCAGTACCCTTGTGAAGGATATTTGCAAAGATAACAGATTTCTTCTCTTCAGCAGCAAATGAGAATGCTTTACGTGCCCATTCAATACCACTCAAGAGATTACCTCCAATTCCACCCTTATTGGTTTGAGCAAAGATTGTACGCAATGCTTCTAGCTTCTCTTTTTCAGGAAGTTCAGGACTTGGTTCTGGTATAGGTTTTTCCTTAGCCTTATTGTCCTGTGCAGCAGTCTTACGAGTTTCAGTTGGAATTTCTTCAAACTGAAGCAGCAATTGACCATCATCCTGAGCAGTAGTCTTTACTTTAACTCCAAGATAATTCGTAAGAACATTTTCTGCTTGTTCACGCATATGTGGTTTAATGCGTACTCCTAGATTCTCAAAGTCTTCCTCTAGCTGAGTAAAATACTGAAGCAAAGCAACTCCAGTCATTACATCAAATTGCTTTTTAGCAGTCTGTCGAATACTACTAGGAGTATCCGGATTATTTACATACTCCTGATATACCATCTTTGCAAGGTCAATTGCATGATTCTTGTCAATACGGTCTGTAGAACCTCCAGCTGAAGAAAGTGCAGCACCTAAAGATGTCACTTTTGATGCATTTACTACTGGAGTAGTATGCTTAGGTTCTTCAGTACTAGTCTCTTCAACTACTTCTGGATCGATTACCTCTCCATTTGGACTAGTAATTTCCTCCTTTTTCTCTTCTACAGGAGTAGGAGTAGGCTCTTCAACCTTAGTTTCCTCTGCTTTCGGCGCTTCAACTGCAGCTTCTGCTGCTTGAGTCTTTACTTTTTCCTCTGCAGTCTTAGTTTGTTTCTTTGCAGTTTTAATTGCATTTTTATTATTCTTTGCCATTTTGATAATGATGCGCTCCTTACGCGTTAATTAGATTAAATACTTGTAGATATATATAAATAATATTAAGAGTAATGTACTCTCATGAATCATCTATATAACTACTTTTCACTCTCTGTTTTGTAGGTACTCCTTCTGCTTCAATTTCTACACTGTCACGCTCTACTATTTCCTTACTTGCACAATCTGGAATAGCAACAGTATCCTCCAATACAAAAGGAGAAATACTACTGTGCATGGGAGTAGATTCTGTAGAAACTACTGCAGTTTTCTCAGAAGTAATGTCATCGTTAGTAATATCTACTAACTCTTTTACTCCTGCACCTACAAGCAAGCTTATCAGCATAATGGCCATTAATTTGCCGAAAGCTTTGGCATCCTTCATTACTATAGAAGCAATGAATCCAATTACTACTGCAAGACACAGTAGACCAAATGAATTTGCCATAATTTGTAAGTATTGGTTAATATTTGTTAAACATCTCTCTCAGTCTTTGTCTTGCTTTATTCAAACACGTCTTTACAGTCGCTTCTGGAATAGCAAGCTCTTCTGAAATTTGTTGATAGGATTTCCCATCTAACCGAGCATAAATTAAATCCCTATATTTCTTCTTAAGACGAGGTATACAATCCATAACAATGTTTATATTCTGTTGAAATATAAGATTATCTTCTGGACTATGTTCTAATCCATTTAATTGAATTGTAGAGTCTTCTTCATCAATATAGTTATTTAATTGCTCTTTTTTGTTCCTTCTTATATAATCTATTGCAGTATTAACTGTAATAGTTTTTAACCACATCTCAAATGATAAGTGATGTGTATAAGATTTAAGCTTTAAATATACTTTAGTAAATACTTGGGATGTTATATCATCTGCTGCATCTGCGTTGTTTACCACTTTAAAAGCAGTATACCAAACAGTCTTTTTATAGGTATTATAAAGCGTACTAAAAGCTCTTTCGGAACCATCTCTAGCTTGCTCTACAAGAAGCTTTTCTTCTTCTTTCATAGTTCGCTAGATTTTAGTGGACTAAAGCCAACCCAATGACTTTAATCCTTATTCAGTAATTAAAATGGTAAAACATATTCTAGATACCATCTGTGTAGTATCTTTTTTCTCTCCCAGTAAAGTTCTTTTATCCAATTAGCCCAGAGAATTCTATCATCTGAACTAAGACATTTGAGATTCATAATCATACTATTTGCTATTCTTAACTGAACTAACTCAGTTTTAGTTTGTTGCATTTCTGCATGGCTAACAGCAAATACCATAATTTTGTCTTGGATTCTTTGTGCTATTGTATTAAGCATAGGATATTCTATTCTTTTATATATACTATCAGGTAATCCACTAAAGATTGCACCATCACTAGATTCATCTTTTAGAAAATTATAATACTGATTACCTATTTTAGTTCTTCCAGTACAATATTCCTTTCCATTAAGCTTAAATGGAGTAACCGCATCTTTAGTAGTTAAAGATATAACTGTACCAGGATAGAAAGAATACTCTTTCTTAATATTTTTTTGTAAATACTCAAATGCTTTCATAATACTTTACATAATACCACGTAAACGAAGTCTTGTTTGAATTTGTTGAATAATAAGATCAGCTTGAGATATGCTAAATCCTGCACTGATAATCATTACTTGAGCTTTGACATTATACTGTTCTGGGTACATTTTAGTGAAGTTAATATATTTATTAACCCACTCATCAAATTGCTCATTTGTAAATTCAATAGACTTCTTCTCGGTAGTCTTTAATCCATTTTCATTCTTAATAGAACTACTTACAGATGGAAGATCAAAGATATAGTTCTTTGGATTACATACTATATCCTGCAATTCAGGATCATCTTCTTTTAAGACAGTAACTGTACCATCTTTCTCCATATCGTTCAATAGAACGCCACTAATTACTCGTAAATAAGGATATTCACCAGCAACTCTTACTAAAACACTTGTGTTTTTTCCATTGGCTATATATAAGCCAGCTCTTTTAAGTTCTAACATTTATACCTCCTTTTTAAAGAATTTGTCTGCAACAATTTTAGCATCAGATAATGATAAATTATACTGATCTTTTACTCTTGAAAGAAAATCCATTTTAGATGTAGACTTTTCTGCAAGTTTTTCGATTTCTTGTTTTACTCCCGAATCATTAAACTTAACCCAAGGAATGATTTCAATTTTATTCATCGTATTTGCTCTTTATATGTTTCTATTTCTAATTCAATTTTCTTCCAAAAATGATATCCTTCTGGAGTATTTATAGCATCAATGCAATCTAGAATTCCTCGACTGAATTTAAATCGAATTCTTTCAACTGCTTTTCTATGATACTTGTTATTTCTCCAGTAAGTTGGTACGCAAAATTCATACATATAATCTATGAACTTTGTTAGAACTTTGTTCTTTCTAAGAACATAATCCCATTCAGGTGGGATTAAATCATTGATTGCCTTTTTTACACTCATACTTTACATCTGTTTGAGGTCCATAAAAAGAATGTTCGTAATTTGTATCTTTTATCTCTAATATAGCATATTTAGCAGCGTTTCTAGTCATGTTTATAGCTTGTTTTATAGAATAATTTCTAGTCCAAGACTCTATACGATCTAACATTTTTAGAACACTAGTAAGATACAAAATAGAGAAGTTTCTTTTTGTTGCTTTAATTTGTTTTACTGTTCTCATAATTTTGATAATTATTTACTACTATTACCTTTTAATAGGTCTTTATAGTAATGTTTAACTGCTGTAAGTACTTCTTTAAATTCAACTATATTATCTATTATCCCACAATATTTTATATCTCCAGCAAAAGGAATAGGATATAAAGCACAGAAATAATAGGAATTTAAAAATAATCTACTACTTTTAATTCTAGTTGTAAGTCCAATTGTAGGATCAGAAGTAATAGGTATAACCCATATAGTATTGAAATCGATATCTATACTTACCACAATTGCATAATGAACTGTTGGACCAATAATCGTACGTATAATATCATACTTTTGTAAAGTAGTATATACTTCAGTAGCATTTAATTTATTAGCAGGTATATCTATTATTTTTCTATACTCTGTTAATTGTAATTTAGTAGCTACTTTTTCTAATGCATTTTCGTCTGGTATTGCACTATTATTTATAATACTACTTAGTGCATTACGTAAATTTTTATTATCAGTTTTACTATCCATAAATTAAATTGATTTTAATTAGTAGTAAGGGGAGGACTCGAACCTCCGATACCAGCTTTTGATATTATCTCACCGCTCTACCATCTGAGTGCTATCCTTACTCCAGCTTTCTACGACATTAGCTTAGCCGTTTTGAACTTACGCCGCAATACGGCTATAGTTCATAATATAACTTGTATTGCCAGTTATCTGCTTATTGACCTATTCTACCTTCACTATCGCAATCAAAACCTGTATGCCCCATTGATAAGGGTTTCTTTTTTATAGGACTTGCAACCTAATGGCTAAGAAACCTAATAACTTCCTTGTTTTAATTTAGTGGAGCATTTCCGACTCGAACGGAAGTCTTACGATGATTCAATAGACCTAACAGTCAATTTCTTTAATTTCTTTAAAAACTACTATCCTATTTATTCGTATCTCTTATTCATAGGCAACCCTTTTCCTTCATCTTAGACCAATATTAGATACTGGTTGACCGTTGTATAGTCCATTGTACTCTTGCTTAGTAGCTTAGTTGTTACTAAGCTTCCATTAGGGATCTGGTTGATAATAGTAGTTCTGGGTTGACTGCACCATACTAACTTGTTTAGGGTTAATAATACATATCTCTACCGTATACCTCTGGCGAAGGAGTATTAGTAGTTACTGTTGGAATCGATTCAGATTTGTCATTTCTGAATTGACATACATCACAATGTTTTTTATTGCATTGTAACGGGCAATCGTTCTTTAAACGATTATTTACTGTTGCTTTAAGTTTTTGATTACTTATCAGTCTCATAGTCTCTAGCTTTACGATCATAAGGCTGTAACTTAGCTCTACGTGATCTTGTTTTTTTAGTATTACCATATTTCATGGTATAATTACTATCTTTGAATGTCTTTCCCATTATGAAATCATTGATAAAGCTACGCGAGCATATTCTACAATATTTTCCATTTCTTTTCTTTTAGAAAGGAATTCAAGATCTCTGTTAGTTTTAGGACCATATGATAGTACTTCAAGAATAGGTCTCTCTATTACTCCTTTCAAGACAAGAGTATAAAAAGAACTACGGAAAGCTATACTATCTGATTCTTCTCCACATACCTCAATAATCTTTTCTATAGCAATCATAAAATCGCTCTTACGAATAGATTTCTTATTTTTGTTAGTAGGTAGAAATTCATCTTCAGTATAGATAGTAGCTTTAACATCTATACCCATTATACCTTGAAGAGCAAGTACACCACTTTCGATGAGTTCATCATTAACTCCATCTTTAAATCCAATAATTAAAAGTTTCATTTGTTTAAGTTTTATTGATTAAATAACTATAAGTCTTCTTTATAAGTGTGAGTATGATAATATACTCCACAATGTTTGCAATATACTCTCTTAGTAGTGCCTTTAGCTATTTCCTTTTTAGGATCAAATTCACTACTCCATTTGTGACCATCAATAATACAATCTATTTCAGCAATTGCTCTAGAGTATTTTAATGGTGACAGGCACAATGCTTCATAAGCTTTTTGCCTAGCTTCTTTGCGTATTTTTCTAATACGCATTGTTCTAGTTAATTTTGATAATATTCCCATAATTTAAACGTTTAAATTGATTAATAATGACGCCTGGACACTCAGGATTTAATTAAGTTAGTGCCAACTCTTAGTTTATAGCATTTGTTATAAGACAAAGATGAACGACTACAATCGTTACTTACTATGACTCTCACTACAGTTTTAACTCATAAGCAGAAATAGCTGTCAAACTAAATCTTATTGGAGTACATGATTTTAACGTCCGCACGATCATATATACCATTTATTCTATCAATCCCGTTTTTTACAGTTGCGCAATTAACCTGTATAAATGAGGATAAACGATAACCTTGCTGTATATACTTACGCCCCACATGTTTGTCATTTTCTGAGGACGTATACTCTATCTTCACAGACTGAGTATACTAGACTCTAATATTCATTTAAAACAGAAAGAAGGTTTGGTTTTAATTTTGAATAGAGTCATTTACAATCGTTGATATAACATGAGTTTGTATAGAGTCATCAAGATATTTTTGAGCTCTTGCCCCAGATAACACTGTGTTATACGTTGATGTGTTTGATTCATATATGTAAATCATGTCTTTTATAGACAACGATGTACCATGTTGCATCAAAATATCAATTAGTACTACCTTTGGCATAGCTAAAAATACACTATCAATCCTTCTATCTTCTCTCATTTGCTCTCTCATATCGAGAATATCCTGTATTGTTGTTACAGGTTCCTCAATAATAACTTGAGGATCTTCTTGTACTTCTTTTTGGTTCACACCATTTAAGAAATTAGCAATGTTTTCACGCTCTGCATAAATTATTGCTCCAATCATGCCTATTAAGGCAAGAATTATTAATACTACCCAAACTATTATTCTTGGCGGTTTAGGTCTCGCCATCAAATCATTTTCCATTTTGATAATGTTTTAAAATTAGTAATTAATCTCCCCAAAACCAATCTTGGAGTAGTTCTTTAAAGTTTTCTATTATGTAATTTCCATCCTCTCTCTCTTTTATTTTCAGAGAAGTCCCGACATACGCACCGGAAGCGCCCAACTCAAGGCCAGAAAACAAATAGAACAAACCCGCAGTTTTATTATATCCAGCTTTCCTATTTAACCAAGAATAGATATAGTAATAATCGAACTTAGGTGTCCAAGGTTTATTACCATTACTAATGAAATTTAGAGCAGCTATAATTGTACTAAGCTGTTCATACAGATTCAAATGCTTATCTTTATAAGCTCTGGGTTTTCTACCTATTACTTTACAAGCATCTTTGTAAGATTTAATTTCTTCTCTTTTCATACTTTCATTGATTAAAATATATCTGCTTTTTCTTACCAATGGTATCTCCTATAGAATAGTTATACCATAATCCAGAAGGAACAATTACATTAGTAATTCTATATCTAATGTCTTGAGTATAAGGATTTTTAATAGTAAGTATATAGTCGTTTGTACTCTTATCTTTTCTCACTATTATACAATTCTTATAATTGTCTAAAAACTCTGTAGCTGTGTTAACACGTGCAACAGATAGTCTGTTAACTATCCACATGACTATAAGCACAAATATTATAATATTTACTATATATTTAGTAATACTATTTAGACTTTCCATGAATACTCCTCCCTATATTTAAATGCATATCTCCACCAAGCACTTTCAGTAAAAGTAGTAGACACACTAAATGTAAAATAATTTTCAAATTCGTACATATTATGTAATGTAATACTTCGATTTTGAAATATTCCTTGTTCTATTCTCCTTTTAAGAACCCAAGAATAGATATTATTTAAGCATTCAGTTAGGAATACACTAAGTATTTTTTCCCTTATAAGGAAATGTAAGAGATCATATGACATTACTCTTAGAACTTTTAATCTTGTAAGTTTTTCTTTTTCCATATTAAATTGATTTTAATGTTAATTACTAATCATAAAAGGCATTAGTTTTCATAGGTACAAACTGGAAGATTTATTTAACCTACTACTTAACACACTCGCCACGTGAAGGCTGCCTTAATGAGTGCAATCAGTATATCTATATTCACATATAAATATACTGACAACAGTACGCTTACTGTTATGCTTAATTAATCAATCTGTACAATTAAGAATGAAACGATGATTAAATAAACAAATGGCTGATACTGTAAATCTAAGGACGAAATAAACTTGGCTATATTAAACTATATGACATTTGCGACTGGAAGAAGGTAATATTGCCGTCTAATATAGTTGTTCCTGATTTTAACGTCTGCACTAATACTATTTCACAGATAAGTATTTTAAGCTTTCCCGAACGTACTCGCTCTGTATGAATAGATATAAGCCCCACAGGATTGTCAAGGATTCTCACCTTAAAGATGCAGTAATATTTACTGCATTAACTCATTGATAAAACTCTACTGTAGATATAATTACATCGTAAGGTTCTAATTTTTCTATAACTTCATCTATTTCTGCTTGCATAACAGCTTTAGATAATGTATTATATTTTCCTATACAACTATCTACATATTCTTTAGTTTGATTAAGACTAAAGTTGAATTGTTCTTTTAGTATTTTTATTATTTCTATTTTAGCCTTAGTGCTAGTTTTTTCAGGTATAAACATGCTCATTCTTACTAAGTTTGTTTTATTTTCTGAGTCTTCTTTATGCTCCAATTTAGGTACATCTGTACAAGGAATAGGTGTTTCAATAAGAATAGATAGTATGTTATCAAACTGTTCCTTTGAACATACTTTAGAAACTGCATCTAATAGACTGTTTGAAGTTAATATTTTATCTTCAATAAGATTATCTATTACATACTGCTGAATACAAGTTATTTTCTTCATAATTTGATATTATTTATTAATTATTTCTTTCTTAGTATTACAATTTCCTCAAGTTTACATATAAAAAGTAGAAAATGATGGACTAATAGAAGTGGCCATCCAACCATAAATAATATAGATGCCAATATATCTGCTACTGTTAGTATCTCATATTTCTTGTAGCTATATCTTAGATAAACTATCATACTATATATGCCTAATATCACGTAAAATGTAAATAATATTGCTTTTATTCCCATATAGTTAATATTATTTATTAGTTATTTTTTTAGTATTTTAAATCTATCAAGATATTTTATTAATAAACATAATAGAGTAATTGGGCCTGTGAGGGCAACTACTAAGAATACTATTATATCGCTTAGTGATAGTTCTTTATACGTTTTATATATATTTATAAGAAAAAGTATAGAACCAAGTATACCTAATAATAGATAAATAATAAGTAGTGTTACTTTTGTTTCCATATAATTGATTTATTTGTTAGTTAATGCAATAAAAAAATAATAGAGTAAGCGCATTAATATAGCTATGGAAAACACCACTATAAGCTATGCTAAGAGCTGTCTGATATAAGACCTCATTTTCTCTTACTCTATTTTGAAGAATATGTCTCATTCGCGCTTGAAAACATTTCCTTAGTCGAGCTGTACTGTTACGGGCCTACTCCCTAAGTAATAGCGTCACCACACGTTGCCCAACATATTCTTTCTTTATGTACAGATGTATAGACACTTATTGTTCAGTTAGTGTCAGACTGTCAAGCACTATTTTTTGGTATAGTTACCCTGTTCTCCTGCTTGTTTAGATTAGTTACTCGAAGAGTGTACATTCATAGCGAACCTAACTATGACTCTTACTACGTAGATTAATAATCCGTTTCATTGTACATATGAAATTGAGATTATTTCTTGACTCTGCATTCACCAATTAGGATTATTCAGGCTTGTCACTGACCACTGGCTGCATTAAGAAGAGAAGTATAATAATATAGTCCTTAGCGCTACCTAAGTCTTTATAAGGACATACCTAACTTATATTATTATACTTTAACGTGGTTAAATTATGTTTCACAACATATGAGGATAATTTGCATTTCATAGAACAATTACTTTGCGAATAAATCTGTATATTTTAGTTGAATAACCATATAGATAGATATAATACTATCATTGTGATTATTACTGATAACATACCTAATTCTGTGTCTTTATCCATATGATTATTTTATTTAGTTAATGATTAAATTGCATTTTACACCTAAAACTTATAACTGCGCAACGCATAGCCTGAATATCACACGTTCTCTATCAGTCCACAGAATTCACTGCTTCATCTGGCAGCTGAGTACGCCCTTACGTCTGCCAACTACACTATTATAAGAAACTGGTGCCCTCAATGTCTTGGGATTGTTACACAACTTCGTAGCTTACGCTACTCCGAAGTTATTGAGTTTTTTAATTAATTGACTTACTGTACGCAATTCAGATATTAGAAATGTAAGTCTCTCTCTAAATCCTATGGCAAACACTCCTACTTGTTTAGTTATTAGCTGGGGATAAAACTTTATACTGTAGCCTTGCCAAATATGCTTAGTATAAACACGTGCGTACCTGAAGCGAGACTCGAACTCGCACGACTATAATGGTCACATCATTTTAAGTGATAAGAATTTATAGAAATTCTTCAAGTTTAGAAACCCATTTTGGATTTTTAAAGTTTTGTATCATCACTTGTATTTTAGCCTCAAGTTCTTCTTTGTCTATAGCGGCAATTAACTGTGATGCAGGACATGGAGTTTCTGAATACAAAGTAAGAGCTAATAATGCATCAGTAGTTCTTACAATATTACCAAGAATGTAATCTCCATCAGTTGGTCTTTTATCCATAACTTCAGACCAATACCAAAATGGCATAAAAGCGTAATATTTCATTACTTTTTGTTTTTGAATTAATAAAAAATGTTAGGAATAGGCATTCACCTAACTATAGGCCCATAGCCGTGCCCTTTGAGTAGTCATTACTACCATACTGTAATCTCTAATACTACAGATGACCGGACAATAAAATACCTGTCTTTCCAGGCTGTCACTTTCTTTTAAGTTGTCACCAAACTTATAAATCGGAATTGGTTTCCTGTACAGTCTTCAGGTTTATAGATTAACGTGCACAAACAACTGCCAAACGATGCACGACTGGTTTAAACTATCCTACCAGCAAGTAAAGCTCGTCTTTCCGAGCCGTTATGCTATCCCTTGTGCCACAGTACTCGCAACATACTATAACAGAACGTTCCTTTAGCCGATTACCCACACACCCCTACGTACAATGGTGGAACGCAGCTTTCGCCACGATATCAACGCTCATTTGCTTCCCTTTCTTAGGTCTCTGTCACTATGCAGTTCATAATTGCAAATAGGGCGGAATGGTCCTCACATTACTATTTAAAGCAATGTGGTTTCACCATTATTTACTCACAAATACATTTTCTTTGTGAGTCTATTTTAATAAAAAATATAGAACAAGCGCATTATTTTTGCTATGCTATTCTCTTGTTCTAATTTGTTCTTTTACTCATCATCTAATCTTAAAGTAAGATATAGAATGTGAAATACATTAAAGATGAGATAAAAGATTAAACCATTAATCCCTCCTATAATGAAATGACAAAATAGAAAAGATATAATGTTCAATAGTCCGTGTATTAATGAATACATAGGCAAAGTTGTTATGTTGATAATAAATGTTGGTTTGCAAAGCAAGCAAAGTCTACATAATCTGTAGACCGTGCTTGTCATAGATTTTTAGAACCCTAAAGCCGTTAGCTGCTTATAATACCATCCGTAAGATATTGCCGTTTCGTCTAATTCTTGGACGGTATTATAATAGTTTGCCAAAGTAACTTTTTTACACGAGTTTTTTGTAGAATGATACGCATTTTCAATAGCTTTTAATAACTTTTCTTTCATAACTTAAACAGCTATATATTAAATAATGACTTCAACAATATCGGTTGCACTTTCGCATGGAATATAAGCACCTGATTCAAGTCCCCGTTCAAACGTCCTTTTACATAAAGCATCAGCGTTTCCACCGTTCTCAGCACATGTACCATCGGCATTCTCAAATAGTGTTAAATTAACACTTTTAAACACTTTCGGTATGTACTTCGTTTTAGTCACTTCAATGGTTTTGCCATTACGAACAACCTTTTCCGTTACTTCCTCTTCTGTTTCATAAACTCCCGTAACGGAGCCCTCTTTTTTAATATAAAATTCTGTTCCCGTAGCCCAAGATACCGACATTAACCGTATTGGCGCGCCTTTGGTCACTTTGCCCTCTTCGCCCACCTCATAGAGTTTTTCTAATTGCTCTACTTGCTTGTCCGTTGACGGGAAAAGTGTTTTTGTAAAGTTGAAACGCCTTGACATCATAGCGAACGGATTAATACAACCGTCCTCATCTACTACGTTTGCACTCTCGTCACCCTCAACTCCCGTTGCTTTAATAATAAAGTACGGCATTTCGTTTTCTCTCTCTACTTTAACAAAACTTGTTACATTACATTTCATAACTACACAATTTTAAGAATTACACAATACACGATAAAAGGGAACACCAACACCAAATTAGTGCGGGGTGTTCCCTGCCGATACTTAATAGAGGGGAGTGAATCTTTGCTGTTTCGCACACGCGGGGGTATTTTATATTTTTTTAATTCTACACACGCACCACCTCTCTCAAAAAATTTTTATAAAATTTTTATATTTTATTTTTAAAATATGTTTAATTTATGTTAAATATCTGTAATTATTCTTAATATTTGCGTTATAGAATATATAACAAATAACTATATAATATGAAACTAATAGAATCTAGTGTACAGATTATTGAGGAAAAAGACCCTTATAAGATGATAGAATTAGCAGGTAGAACTTGTTATAAGTCTGAAGATAAGATAACAGAGAATAGCGCTAAAGAGTTTGTAGATCGTATGATTAAGCTTGGTCATGGGGCTATGTTGGAGCATGGTACTATTTATCTTACTATAGATGGAGAAGATCCGAATCTCAGTAGGATACAAAGTAACCCACATACTAAGGTAAATTTAGTACCTTACGAAGTACTCACAGAGGATAATTATACGATCAGTTACAAAGCGTATATTACTACTAATCTTAGAGTATTAATAGAAAATAACTTAAAAGAACTATTATGCTATCAAGTAGAGCCTACAGAACATCATGAGAAGCGTATTACAGCTAAATTTATATGTGATAGAGGAGTAAGTCATGAGTTTGTTAGACACAGAGTATTTAGCTTTGCACAGGAGTCACAGAGATATTGTAACTATAGTAAGGATAAGTTTGGTAATGAATGCACTTTTATTATACCATCTTGGCTAAATGATTTTCCAGAATGTATAATTAGAGACTCTATTGGTGGATGTATGTACCCTAGTGATTACTATAGAGAAAATTTAGATGGAAGTTTTAGAGGGAATGTCATATTTATGACACATACTAAATATTTAATAGACTCTCTGTTTAGAGCTGAAAAAAGTTATAATAATCTAATTAACTCTGGATGGAAACCTCAACAAGCAAGAGCAGTACTACCTAATGCAACTAAGACAGAATTAGTAATGACAGGCTTTGAGAGCGATTGGGAAGGTTTCTTTAAGTTACGTTGTAGTGGTGCAGCTCATCCAGATGCCAAGAAGTTAGCCGATGAATTATGTAAATTAATTCATAAATAATGTTAAAAGTTAGCTATTAAATAGCTATAATTGTTCTTAACAAATGTTAAAAAGTTTATCATAAAAGAAACTTTTATAAGAGTTTATACGTTACTGTCTATAACAGTAAAGACAGTCTAAGACAGTATAGACTGATTATAGTCTCCTACTTTAGATATTTATATTATGAAGAAACAGCAGCAAGTTAAAGAAGTAGCTTACTTAGGTAAGAAAGTATATTTTGGTAATAAACCTTATACTTTAGTAGAGAATGAAATAAAGGGTATGTGTCAAGGTTGTGATCTATACAATTGCTATTGTCCTTCTAGAATTACCGCCTTATGTACTCAAGGATTTATACTTAAAAAAGATAAAAAAGAATAAAGAATAATGTAATGACTTTGAACGACTAGGAATTAGCAAAGATAGTAAAGAATAGAATACCAGTAACAATAGATAACAAATAGTTTATAGTAGAGTCTAATCCTATAGGTAGTTGCGATGGTTGCTATTACTTAGATAAAAATTGTCCTACTTTAGCTAGGAGATACTGCTGTTCTAATGGCGGAAATATATTGAGATTAAAGAAACAAAACAACAAATAATACGTTATAGAATATAAATAAGAATATTATGGAAGATAAAGTACTAGAAACAGTAATTAATGGAATTGGTTATACTCCTCTGAAAGATGTATTAGTTAAACCTCTTGAACCTATTAAGTTAAAGAAAGAAATAACTGAAGCAGTTGGTACAGGTGAAAAAGATGTTGATGGTTATGAGAAGTTTGAGACTAAGACTGAAATAAAGGAAGTAGAGTCAGAGTGGAGATTAGGAATTGTACTTGCTATTCCAGAAAGTCTAAATATAACAGACTTTAAAGTAGGAGATACAATAGTATTTAATAAGAAATTTGCTAAAGACTTTGACTTATTTAAGGATAGTCAGTTAGTTAAACCTTACGATATTATAGCAAGAAAAGACTAAATATTAATGCGTATTAATAGTTGTTGTGGGGCTAGGTCTGCGGATCTAGCCTTTTTTCATGTCATTACTTAAATATAAGTTAACAAATGTTAAAGAATAGATACTATTTTAACATTTACCGTTTAGATATATGTAACAACTATTAAACAACTAAATAATAATTATTATGAAGAACTATAAAGTAATTAAAGAATTTGCATCTGCACAAAAAGGTGATATGCTTACTTATAATGAGGATACTAATTTGTATGAATTCAGTATGACAACTGAAAATGATAATGAGAAGTGTTCACGTTATATGTGTATGGATGAGGAAACAGCAGAAGAGTTTGTAGAATCAGGTAATCTGTTAGTCATTGAAGATGAAGATAAGGAAATCTCTGCAATTGATAAATTGTGTGCATTATCTGATTTGATAGATACATTAGAAGCTCAATATAAGAAAGACCATGACGATATAGTAGAAGCCTATAATAATCAAGAGATTCCTACTTGTGTTAAAGTTGAGGCAGACACAGTATATTTCAATATGAATCAAATTCTTAAAAAGGTAAAGGAAATTATCAATGAATAAATTAGTAAAGACTGTTAAGAAAACAGATCTTTACAGAGAATTCCTCAAATCACTTGATGGTGTACTTTAGCTGACCACTAGGGAGCAAGACTTGATGGTTTTATTAATTGATATAGATATTAATACTCCTAAGCTCCCTGGGTACAGCAAGAATGTAATAAGTACCGAAAACAGACGTTATCTAAAAGCTGCAACAGGCATTACTAGTGATAACTTAAGTAGATACATAGGGAAATTAAGAGATAAAGGTCTGATAATAAAAGGTAAAGCTGATGATGAATGGATGGTTAATCCTGCATTAATACCTGAAATAATAGGAGATAGAGTTCAGCTAACTATCGTACTTAGATTGGAGAAAGAATAATATGAATATACAATATGTAACACTTAAACCAGGTTGTGTCTTATTATGTAAAAAGTATAATTGGTTTAAGAGATTTTGGGCTAAGCTAAGCAAGAAAGTATTACCTTATAATCATTTTGTTATCTTTAAAGATTCGTGTGATTTAGTAAATGTGTTTAGTAAAAATACAGACGTTATTATTGCTGAACCTAAAAAGAACTATAGTAAGAAAGAGATTAGTACATTAGAAAAGATTCTAGAATTTAATGGTGATATTGCTACAAGTTCAGAAGAAGGTATAAAAATTGAAGATCTATTTGCAGCAATTAATGTTATTAGAACTAATACATTTTCAGATAATACTAATGATTTACAAGCTTTCTTGAATAGCAAATATTATAATATTAGAGAGTTATCAAATGAAAAAAACTGGAATGAGTATATATTCTGAACTAAGTAATAAATATCAACTTCCTAGTTAGGTAATAAAGGTTATATGTAATCACCCTTTTATGTTCGCTAATAGAAGAATAACAGAAGGTGATGAAAGACCTATGCTGTTCACTTACTTAGGTAAAATCAAGATTAAGAAGGTATATGAGCGAAAGAAAGAAGATACGGATAACAAAGATACCACAAAATGACATTCTAACAGAATTAGTAGAGCTCATGATATATTACAAAATGTCTTATCCAATAGGTCAGAAAGATGAATGTACAATACAAATTAAAGAAAGTAGTAATGAAATCATTACCCCTGATTCAACTTATAGATTGTCAGATGAAGTATTTTTGTATGTGTACTTACTTAGTAATAGAGCTATTGCTAACATATATAAAATAATAAAAGATGATTAGGAAATACTGTCTTGATATATATCCTGTAGATCTATATATTTCTACTATAGATTGTTTTGAAGAGATGAAGAGAAAGTTCTTGTTCTATCCTACTATTAAAGATTTACTAAATAAAGAGAATAATGGTTCCCCTATTAGTCCGGTCAGTGCAGATGGAGTTACATTTATAGTAAGAGACAAGAGAACCGAAGATAAAGGAGTACTTATACTTATAGAAGCTCCAGATAAATTAGATGGCACAGCTATAGAAGTAGCTGCTCATGAATCTACACACGCCACCGATGTAATATGGGATATAATAGGAGGAATAGGACAAGGATATGATCAAGGTAATGAACCTTATGCTTATTTGCTAGGTTGGATAGCAGGTAAAGTAGGTCAATTTATGATAGATTATTTAAGAAACAAAGAGGATGGAAGGAAAGAAGAATGATTTCTTAGACAAGAAATTAAGATGGGATCTGTTGCCCCTAGAAGAAATTGAAGACATTGTAAAAGTATACACAGCCGGTTCTATCAAGTATGGTGATAATAATTGGCAGAACTTAGATAATGGTTACCAACGTTATAAAGCCGCTATGTTAAGACACTTACTTGAGTATGAAAAAGGTAATACTGTTGATGAAGATACTGGTTGTCATCACTTAGCTCAAGTTGCTTGGAATGCAATAGCAATGTTGTGGATAAGTAAACACACTTTTAGAAAAGCAACTGTTGAAGATTTATCTAAAGCTCTAGATGAGCGTATTGAAGAAAAAATAAATAGTTGTAATGATATACTTGACAAGATACAACTTTCTTCCCAAACAGAATTAGATAGAAGAGCTGAACTCGACGTTATCAGTGATTTAAAGAAAGAAATATCTCGTCTGATTAGAGAACTATCTAGAGAGCTGGCTAAAAGAACCAACTTTAATTATTGGTTAAGCGAAGGTGAAACTGGAGCCATTATAGAAGATAATAACAAAAATATAGTTAAAGGAATAATTATAGATTATGATTTATATAGTTCTAATGAAGAAGCTATAGAAAAACTGTGTTCCTATAAAGATAGAATAAAAGATTTAGTAGAAAAAACTATTTATGAATATAACAAAGGAAAGTCTAGAACAGGAGATAGCGTATTATCAGACAGTGATAAACAAGTATCAGAATAATCCTGAATACACAAATCCTAACTGTTCAGAGAAACAAGCTAGAGTAATATTAGCAAGATTGCAAAAAGAATATTATACTGATTATAGAATAGATTAATTATGAAACTATTTGATATAATAGGAGGAAAAGTAGTAATACATGAAAATGCTTTAGCTATACCTGCCTTTAAGAAAATATGGGAATCAGATAAAGCTGATAAACAACATGCTACTGCAATACTTAGTTATATAGTATTTAAGAATAAATGGGATAGTCCTTATGTACTGAGTATTCCATATGATCAAATAGAAAGTAAGCTAAAAGAAGAATTTTTAGGAAGCACAGATTATGAGCTTACTGAAGATGAACAGAAAGCAGAAGATAGCTTTATTAGACTGCAGCATACTCGTACTTTAGATATGCTAGATAGTATCAGATTAAAGCTAGATACTTTTAATAAATACTATAAAGATTCTTTATTAGAAGAACTTGATGAAAAGAAAATAGAGAAGTATTATGCAGGATTTGCTAAAGTAAAAGATACATTCGTTACTCTAGATTACTTAGAGAAAGCTGTTAAATCTGGTGAGCTTGAAACTAGTAAAGTAAAAGGTGACGCTAAGATTAATCTATTTGAACTTCCTAATCAAAATGTTAGAGTATAACATTTGATAAACACTAAAAAATAACAACAACGTTTAATAATACAAAATTGAGATTATGGATAAAAATACAAAAATGCCTACAATTATCGTAGATTTGACTGATGATACCAAGACTGTTGAGGAAGCAATTGCTGAATGTGAAGCAGCTAGATTGCAAGTAAAACCTTGGTATAAAAGAATAGCTAAGCGTATCAAGAGCTGGTTTTAAATTTATAGATATCATTAATTTAACCCTTAAGGGGCCCTTACGTGGAGGGTAAGAATATCCACGTGTATGGGAGAGTGGCGGAATAGGTATACGGCAGTAGATTGACGGAAGCGCTCTGAAGTCGTCGTTAATAAAGCTCTTGAGTTTGAAGGTTCGAGTCCTTCCTCTCCCTCTTAATATTGCCCTATGGTGTAATGGTTAGCACAGGAGGCTCTAACCCTCTTAGTCTGCGTTCGAGTCGTAGTGGGGCTACCAAATTTCTCATAACTAAAAGAATTTTAAGTTAATAAATTATTATCTGAATGGAAGGGGTTCGTTGTGAAACGCGCCCCTTTTAAATATACAATATGGTCGACTTTAATAAGAAGATAGTAAATAGTAATAAGTTTAGATAGCCTGCTCTTACATATATTAGAACAGGTCAATACTGCCCACACCCTAAAGGTACGGCAGAATATATGCGTTTCTGGACAGAGGAAAAGGAACGTTGTATTAATGGTTATACGGCTGATGATGGTGATTTCATTAGTGGGTATAACTATTTTTATTTAAATTATTGCCCTATTAATCGTACTGTCAACAGTATAGTAAATGGAGAAGTAGTATCAGAATAGCTGGTTACATTCCCTGATTTCTGGGACTATGACTATTACTATTTTAATGCCGTAAATGAAGCTCATAAACAAGGCAAACATTTATGTGTACTTAAGTCTAGACGTAAAGGTTATTCCTATAAAGGAGCAGCTATGTTATGTCGTAATTACTATCTTATACCTAACTCTAAATCATATGTGTATGCTTCAAATAAGCAATATTTAACAGATGATGGTATCCTTACTAAAGCTTGGGACTACTTAGACTTTATAGATGAACATACTGCATGGGGTAAGAAAAGAGCTGTAAATACTCAGTTACGTAAACGTGCTGCAGTAAGTATGAAGGATGAATACGGTAATCAAATAGAAGTAGGTTATAAATCTGAAATTATTGGGGTTACTTTGAAAGACAATCCTGATGTAGTGCGTGGTAAAAAAGCTAACCTTATTCTATTTGAAGAAGCTGGTTCATTTAAAGAACTAGGTGCAGCATGGCAAATTGCTAGACCTTCTGTAGAAAATGATGGTAGAGCATTTGCTACTATGATAGCATTTGGTACTGGTGGTGATGAAGATTCTAACTTCTTTACTCTTAAAGATATGTTTTATAAGCCTAAAGGTTATAATTGTTTAGAGCTTGATAACATATGGGATGAGAATGTAGGAGATACTAAATGTGGTTTCTTCATACCTTAGTATACAAACATGGACATACGAGATGAATAGGGAAATCGTATGTATATGGATAATGATGGTAATACTATAAGACATAAAGCTTTAGAATATGTATTACAATAGCGTAAAGACGTAATAGAGAATGCCACTAGTTCTGTAGCAGTAGACCGTTATGTAGCAGAACGTTGTATTACTCCAGCTGAGGCATGTCTAGAATTTAATGGTAATATATTCCCGAAGAAAGAGTTACAAGAACAACTAGCTAAAATACGTACAAATAAGAAATTATCAAATCATAAATAGATAGGTGATTTAGTATGGGAATCAGATGGTAGTCTTAAATGGGTAATAAAAAAACAAGGTGATATTACTCATTATCCTCTATCCAAAGAGGATGATCCTACTGGTTCTATAGTTATATGGGAACATCCTGTAAAGGATGCTCCTATTGGTTTATATATACTTGGGGTAGACCCTTATGATCATGATCAATCTGGTACTAATTCATTAGGTTCTACTTTTGTATATAAGAGATTTTAGAATTTTGAAAACTACTATGATATAATAGTAGCTGAGTATACAGGAAGGCCTGCTACAGCAGAGGAATATTATGAAAATTTACGTAAACTCGCAGTTTATTACAATGGCAGAATCATGTATGAAAATGAGCGTAAAGGTTTGTTTCCATACTTTACTGCTAAGCATTGTGACTATCTTTTGGCTGATTAGCCAGACATTATATCTGATATCATCAGCAATTCTAAAGTGCAACGAAAGAAAGGTTGCCACATGAATAAACAAATTAAACAATGGGGTGAAGGACTCATCAAAGATTGGTTAAATGATGAGAAATCTCCAGGGCATAAAAACCTACACGATATATTATCAGAACCGCTATTAGAAGAGCTTATAGGTTATAATGATATAGGTAACTTTGACCGTGTGATGGCGTTGATGCAGGTAATGATTTATCGTGAACAACTATATAATGTAGTTGTAAAAGAGAAGAAGAAAACTAATAGAGAGAGATTATTATTCGACGGCCCTCTCTTTACTTATAGTAGCTGGAGTTATGACGATAACTTCAGTCAAGTCGATGACGATGTATATACATTTAATTAACAGAATATGATAAGTAGAAATATTGGTTCATTTCCTGTGCAAAAACTTCCTATGTCTAAAAAGACTAAAGATTGGAAAGAAGCCTGTGTTGACTATATAATAGGTAAGTCAGGCTTTAATAGTGGAGGTGGTAGAAATGGGCGTACTAGATATGAGGAGATGTAGACTTACTATGATCTATACAATAGTATCTATAATGAGAAAGATCTTTTATACGTTACAAATCCTTTTAAATAGAAAGATGGATTCCCTGCTACAGCATAGGATTATAACATAATTAAACCTAAAATAGACTTACTATTAAGCGAAGAAACGAAAAGACCATTTAATTTTAGAGTAGTACGTACTAGTGATATAGCTACTAGTGAAGTACAAGATACTGCTAAACAAATGCTGGAAGATTATGTAATGGCTACTATTATGAGTCAATTAGGTCCTGAAGAGGCTTAGAGATATCAACAAGCATTATAGAATGGTGAAATATTACCTCCAGAAAAGATATAGAAATATCTAAGTAAGGATTATAAAGATAAAGCAGAAGTAACAGCATACCATAGTCTCAACTATCTTAAGAATAAACTTAATGTAGTTCATGAGTTTTATAAAGGTTGGAAGGACGCGTTGATAGCTGGAGAAGAAATATACTATATTGGTATTATAAATGGTAATCCTTATTTAGAACGAGTTAATCCTCTTTACTTTAGTTATGACTAGAGCGCAGACTTAGAATTCATTCATGACTCTGATTGGTGTTGCCGTAAGATGATTATGTCAGCTACAGAAATTTATGATAGATTCTATGATAAAATGACAGAAAAGCAATTAAATGAATTGCTTGAAATGGTAGATGATGTAAGCAGGGGAGGCATTAATCCTGAAGTACGTAAGACATCTATGGATTACCCTCACTTAAAGACAAAAACCATTAATGGGTTAACTTCAAATCCGTTTGAAGGGTCTGATAACATTAATGTTTGGCATTGCTGTTGGAAGTCATTTAAGAAAATAGGTTTCGTTACTTATCAAGATCCTAATACTGGAGAAATTGATGAGTTACAAGTAGACGAGTCCTACAAGGTTACTGGTATGGAGTTGAACGTTGAATGGACTTGGATTATAGAGGTATGGGAAGGTTATAGAGTTGGAGAAGACTTATATATAGGTATATAGCCACTAGAATACCAACACATATCTGCTGATAATCTTAATTCTCAAAAATTACCTTATACAGGAGTTGTATACAATAATACTAATAGTGCTCCTAGATCTTTGGTAAGTATGATGAAGCCATTACAATATATGTATATCGTACTATGGTATAGACTAGAACTTGCTATGGCTAGAGATAAAGGTAAAGTGCCTGTTATTGATGTTACTCAGATACCTAAATCTATGGGTATAGATGTGAATAAGTGGATGCATTACTTAGGTGCTCTTGGCGTAGCATTTATTAATCCATACGAAGAAGGATGGGATATACCTGGTAGAGAAGGCGGTAAGCCATCTCAGTTTAATCAATTCACTTCGTTAGATCTTACTATGGCTAATACTATTGATTAGTATATTAATCTTATGGATAAGATTGAAGCTATGGTATCAGAAATATCAGGAGTAAGTAAATAGCGTGAAGGTTCTGTTGCATCTAATGAGTTAGTAGGTAATGTAGAGAGATCTATAGTGTAGTCAGCTCATATTACTGAACCTTGGTTCTGGGTTCATAATCAAGTAAAGAAAGAAGCTCTTACTATGTTGTTAGATACTTCTAAAGTAGCATGGAAAGATAATAAAAGATGCTTACATTATATCCTTGATGATGCTACTAGAGCATTTATAACTCTTTCTGATGAGTTCTTCTATGAAGACATGGATATATTCATTGATGATACTACTAAGAATCAACAACAAGTAGAAGCTCTTAAACAACTTATGCAACCTGCTATGCAGAATGGTGCTAGTTTACTTGATATAGCTGAAATCATTACTATGGATAATATTAGTATGATTAAGTCTAGATTAGAAGAGATTGAACAGAAACGTATGGAGCAGCAACAAGCTATGGAACAAGCTCAAGCAGAACGTGAACAGCAAGCTATTCAAATGCAAAATGAGATTAAGGAAGAAGAGCTTATGATTAAAGAAGCAGAAATGGATCTTGAAAAATATAAGATAGATCAAGATAATGCTACTAAGATTACTGTAGCTCAACTTAATGCTTATAGAGGATTAGAGAATCAGGATTAGAATCAGAATAACATACCTGATACTATGGAAATAGCTCAACAAGCTTTAGCTGAACGTAAGCAAGCATCTGATGAAGCTTCTAAACAATTTGAATTTAATGCTAAGATTAGAGAGCAGAAAATGAAAAAAGAGATAGAAGATAAGAAGAATCAGCTTGAAAGAGAAAGAATGGATCATGAAATGAAGTTGCAGGCAGCTAAAGACAAAGCAGCACTTGAAAGAGAGAAACTTAAAGCTAAAACTGCAATCAAGAATAAAGTAACAGGAGAGAAATAATTATGAATTGGTTTAAAGAAACGTGGTGGATGATTAAATAGTTATTCACTAAAGTAAAAGCAGACAAAGTAGAGTATAAGCATATGGATCACTATCCATTTAGTGGTTATTCTGCAATGAGCTGGTGTGGTTACTTGCTAAGTAGAAAACCTGAATCTCAGATTAAACCTACTACTTGGAATCACGAAAATATTCATCTCTATCAAGCTAAAGATAGAGAGAGATGGATGAGTTATTATTGGTCTTATGCATGGTCATGGATTAAAGGTAATCCAATTATCTACCCTGCATCTAGTGCTTACTATACTATTCCTTATGAAATGGAAGCTTATGCTAACGACGATAACTTTGATTATCTGAAAACACGTAAGCCTGAAGATCTTGACAAATATAATATTAAGGATAGAAAGAAGACTTATAAGGCTAATAAGAAAAATTGGAGACAATATCTTAAAACAATTAAATAATAGGAGGAATTAATTATGGCTTGCAAGGGCGGAAAGAAATCCAAAGGCGGAAAAGGTGGAAAGAAATAATTGAAAGATTATGAATAGACAAGCATTTAAATAGAGAATGCAAAACCTAAAGTCTTACCGGGAGAATAATCCCGGTAAAGGCTATTGGGATTGGAAGGTAGAAGCATTTGCAGATGGTGGTCAGACAGGTGATCCTGAGAAGGAAAGATTCTATCAAGCTACAGGTAGAAGTAGTAGTGGTAGACCTTTAGAAGAAGGTTTAAAACCTGTATTTAATCTTGAAGATGCTGCTAACATGACTCCTATTGGTGATGCTATATCTGCTAAAGACACTTATGATGCAGTAAAGAATAGAGATTGGTTAGGTGCTGGATTAGCTGCTTCAGCTATGATTCCTTTTATACCTAATGTATATAGATCTCTTAAAAACAAAATTTCAAGGGAGGTTCCTACTGTTACTAGAAGTTTTCAAAGATAGGTTGATGCTAATGATCTTAGAAGAGATTTAGAAAATAATAATAGAAGACGAGTATTAGAAGAATATTCTGATCAGCGTAATAGAGCATATGAATTATTAAATACTCCAGAAGCTAGAAGAAGGGCATAGACTATTGATAGAAAGTACGGTACTGAGTATAATAAAGTATACGATGACTTAACTAAAGAATATGAAGATATAAATAGTTATGTTAACTTGCCTGAACCTAATTTTGTATCAAATAAAAAAGATTATGCCAATATTAATCCGTCTGAAGGTAAAACTATAAATCTGTCTACAGATAATATTAGAACTGCAGAAGATTATCCTAAAGGATTAATAAGACATGAAATAGGTCATTATGTAGATGAGAAAGCTTATCCTGGAGGAGTACCAAATAATGCGTACTTGAGATAGTTAGGTAAACCAAGTAAGTACAGGTCGTTCTCTGAAGTGGAACACATGTTTCCAGATAAAGACAGAGCTAAAAGTATATATGAATATTTGCGTAGGCCTACTGAGAAGAAAAGTATTATGAATTAGTTTGATGAGTATTTGATGAATACCTTAACTCCTAGTACTTATCCTACCAATACTAAATAGTTTAGATAGGTTATAGAATCAGCTCCTGATTTATATAACAACATGAAAATGTTATTGAAAATACACACTAAACCAAGTGTATTATATAAAGATTTTCTAGCTAGACCTTTAGTAAATAAGATAAATAAAAACAAGAATCAAGAGATTGTTTAATGGTTATGACAATAATACCACAGTATCCAATACCGAGTTATAAAGACGGAGGGATACATATAAAGAAGAAGAATAGAGGTAAGTTCAATGCTTTAAAGAAGAGAACAGGTAAAAGCACAGAAGAACTTACTCATAGTAAAAATCCATTAACACGTAAAAGAGCGATCTTTGCTCAGAACTTTTCAAGAATAGCTAAAAAGAAAAAGAAAAAGAAATGATAGGTAGATATAGAAGCAAATTTAAGTAGTTTGATGATAATGGAAATCTTTTATGTTATTCGTGTAAAGAGTATAAACCTCTAGACTGTTTTGATAGAAATCCTGGCAAGTGGTTTAGAGCAGAAAAAGATACTAGATGTAAAGAGTGCAAAAAGAAAGCTTACTTACGTCGCAAAGAAAAAAATAGAGGAAGTAAGGATTTAAACAGGCTTTTATATGAAAGATTTCATGGTTTAAAAGATAGGTCCAATAAGAAAAATATAGATTGTAATATAGATCTATAGTATCTACATGAACTTTGGGATAAATAGAAAGGTTTATGTGCTCTGTCTGGAATACCAATGACATATTACTTTGATAGTGGTAGAGTTCCTACTAATTTAAGCGTAGATAGGATAGATTCAAGTCTAGGTTATATTAAAGGTAATATTCAATTAGTGTGTATGGCAGTAAATCAAATGAAGAGTGATTTAACCGTTGAACAATTGAAATATTTTTGTAAAAGCATTTTAGAATATAAAAAACAATAAATCTAATTATATATAATTATGGAAGCAAAGAACACATTGAATGGTTTTGAGGCTATATTAGATACCTTAAACCCTCATGTAGGTACTAAGACTAAAACCGAAGATAACGATACTGACGTAATTGATGCAGCAGCAGAAGAACTAACTGATGAAGAGTTAGAGGCATTACGTAATCCTAAACCTAAGAAAACTAACAAAGTAGAAGATGATGAGCTTGAAGACGAAGATCCTGAAGAGGAAGATGAAGATGTTGCATCTAAATCTAAGAAAACTACTAAAACTCAAAAGAAATCCAAATCTGAAGATACAGAAACTAATAAAGATGAGGATAAGAGTGGGGAACAAGAATCTAATAGTGATAATACCGATGGTGGAAATGACACAAGCGATGAAGAAATAATCGTAGGATTCTTTGATTCATTAGCATCACAATTAGGATGGGATGACGTAGAAGATGATGAAAAGCCTAGAACTGCTGAAGATCTGATTGATTACTTTAAGGAAGTAATAGAAGAAAACTCTACTCCTCAGTATGCTAGTGAGGAAGTAGAAAAGCTTGATAAATTTGTGCATAATGGAGGTAAGCTTAAAGATTATTTTAGTATTGATGCTGATCTTGATATTGATAATATCGAGATAGAAGATGATGAAGTAAATCAAAAACTGGTCATTAAAGAATTTTTAAAAGAAAAAGGCTTTACTTCAAAACAAATTGAAAAGAAACTTAACAAATATGAAGAAGCTGGCTTACTAGAGGATGAGGCTATGGACGCTTTAGAGGCTCTTAGAGACATCAAAGTTGCACGTAAAGAAGAGCTATTAGCCAACCAGGAAAAATAGGCTAGAGAGGCTGAAAAGCAACAACGTGACTTCTTTAATAACGTTGTCACAGAAATAAAAGGCATGGATAGTATCTATGGAATTGATATTCCTGAGAAGGATAAGAAAGCTCTGTTGGAATACATATTCAAACCGGATGCAGATGGCATTACTAGATACTAGAAAGATTATGCTAAAAGCCTTAAGAATTTAATCACTTCTGCTTACTTTACAATGAAAGGTGATGCCTTAATTGATATAGCTAAGAAGAAAGGTAAAAAAGATGCTATTGATAATTTCAAGAATACACTATCTAGAAATAGTGGAGTATCTAAGAAATCTAAAAGGCAAGTGATAAATAACGATAGCAACTCATCTATCTGGGATGCTTTCGCACGACAACTACGTGTCGCATAATAAAATTAAATAATTAAAAAATTAAATTACTAGTATTTTTATGGATAACAATATTCTTAATAACCTTCAACTCTACAAAGGTAAGTGGTTTTCCGACTTGATTGATACTGCTAAGATTTCAGTAGCTTCTCAGCAGAATCCGTATCAGGTGTCTACTATCTTGTCTTACGTATTTGGTACAAAAGATAGTGGTTATAGCACTTCTTTGGATATGTTGACAGGTGGTCTTGGCAATGTAATGACAATTGATCAGCCTTCTTTTGAATGGTCTGTAATGGTTGATAATGACAGAGCCGTAACAATTAGAGACGCTAAATGGAATGGCGCAGCTATTACTTCTACTTCTACTGCAGGTTTGGGTAACACTCCTATTATGTTGTGGTTAGAAGATAATTGGTTGACCTTGGGTTAAGCCAAGCTTTACAGAAATGTATTGAAAAATAAATTCCGTTAATTGCTGGAAACTCCTAAAGATATTTAGACCGAAGAGTTAAACTTAAATATATAGAGTATGAAAAACAAAAATGGACAATCAGCAACCAAGCAAGTAATTTGGAAGCCTATAAAAAATTGGGAAGATCTTTATGAAATATCTAATGAAGGTGATGTTTACTCATTAAGAAGAGGCAAGTGTTTAAAACCTCGTTTGTCATTAGATGGATATAAAAGAGTGTGTTTGTTTAAAGATGGTAAAGGATACGAATATAGAGTAGCTAGGTTAGTAGCTGAAGCCTTTGTAGAGAATCCTGAAAATAAACCACAGGTAAATCATAAAGACTACAACAGATCTAACGATATATTTAGCAACCTTGAATGGTGTGATAATTACGAAAATGCACATTATTCTTACGATGCTGGTAAATATATTAGACCTGAGAATTTTAAAGTGTATACTTTTACAAATGTGTATAATGGTAAAACATTCTCAATTATAGGTATAACAAATGTAGCAAAACAATTTGGATGTTCTAAGAAAAATTTTAAAGCTTTAATAACAAGTTACGCTAATACTGGTAAATATGTTAAACAAGGCTTATTTAAAGGACTTAGAATAGATTCTGAATACTTGAAGGTTCAACGACTAGAGAATGATCTCGTAGACTCAAGTGAGTCGAAATGCGGAACTTCCTTATAGGAAGAAGATATAGTCTAATCTTATATGAAAATATAAGCAGTAACATTTACAAACTCGAATGTTACGGGTATAGTCTAACAAGCTATATTGAATAAAATCTGTTGGCCCAGGCGCAATTTTAGAGTTTGATAATCGTGAATTCCAAGTACGTGTATCGGGTGCTCCCTATCAAGATGGTAATCTGTGGGTATATACTTGCTTTGTAGCAGATGGTCAGCCTACTTCTTATATTCCTTCTGAATATCTTGAAGCTGGAAAACAAGTATCTCGTCTTGCTTCTGCATACGAAGAATACAGTGAAGAGGGTGATATCTTGAACTACAACACTCACTTCAAGATGCGTAACTATCTTACTACTATTCGTATTAACTATGATATTACTGGTTCAGCTTATTCTACAGTAATGGCAATTGCTTTGAAAGATCCTGCTACTGGCAAGACTTCTTATCTGTGGGCTGATTATCAGGAATGGAAAGCTTTACGTGAATGGTACAAGAGATGTGAACGTATGCTCGTTTATATGAAGACTAATGTTAACAAGGATGGTTCTTGTAATCTGAAAGGTACTAACGGCCGTCCGGTATTTATTGGCGCTGGTCTGTTGGAACAGATTGCTCCGTCTAATAGACGTTACTATACTCACTTAACTGGTGAGATGTTGGAAGACTTCTTGTTTGACTTGTCTTATAACTGTCTGGGTACTAATGAACGTAAGTTTGTTGCCTTGACTGGTGAAATGGGTATGCGTGAAT